>Ga0315282_10004907_pt1 | contig 23055 bp, 14 predicted proteins | sample YL17G07_20_MG_FD_203693 | JGI IMG/M metagenome (GOLD analysis project Ga0315282, IMG submission 203693) | Sediment microbial communities from Yellowstone Lake, YNP, Wyoming, USA - YL17G07_20 | ecosystem: Environmental > Aquatic > Freshwater > Lake > Sediment | place: USA: Wyoming | collected... | reverse complement strand
TCAAAACGCCAGCCGGAATCAGCCATTGGGGATGCCCTCCTTATGCGTACTGATGATTCTCACACCAGTGTTTCGCATATGCAGAGTGCATCCCCTCCAAGCTCAAGATGAATAATCCGGGTTAGCCGCGCGCTGGCGTTCCGCCGCGTGCAGCAGGGCGCAGCCATCGGCTCGCGTACCGCGGCACGCGGCGTGCCGCCCAACATCTACTGCATCGTCCTCGACGGATACGCGCGCGCTGACGTTCTGCGCGATATCTACCACTACGACAACAGCGCGTTCCTCGGTTACCTGCGCGACAAGGGCTTCGCGATCGCGTCCCGTGGCCGGGCCAACTATTCGCAGACGATCCTGTCGCTGGCGTCGTGCCTCAACATGACATATCTCGATGAGGTCGCGGCCCAAGTCGGCCGCCGCTCGACTGACCGCGCGCCTCTGGCGCGCATGATCCAGCGCAACCGCCTCTTCACATTCCTGCGCCGCCGCGGCTACCATACGGTCGCGTTCGCCTCGGGATATGCACCTGCCGACATTCGTACTGCCGATGTGTACATCGATGCGGTGCCCGGCCTTACCGAATTCCAGCGCGTCATCCTCAACACGACTCCGCTGCCGCTCGTTTTCCCGGCGCCGAGCCTCGCGATCGTCGAGCATGCCGATGCCAAGCGCATCCTGTACATCTTCGACCATCTCGCCGATACCACGAAGCTCAGGCCGCCCGTCTTCGTGTTCGCGCATATCTTGAGCCCGCACCCGCCGTTCGTGTTCGACCGCAACGGCAGGATCATCGGACGCGAAGTCGGCCTCCGGCTCGATCGCGCGCCCGGCATGCCCATGAGGTCCGAGATCACCGGGTACGTCGAGCAACTGGAGTTTGTCAATCGCAAGACACGCGCGGCGGTCACGCAGCTCCTGGCGCGGTCGAACTGGCCCACGGTCATCATCATTCAGTCTGACCACGGCGCGAGCTTGAGAACCGACTGGGACCGGGTGGAGAGGACTGACGTCCGGGAGCGGCTGGGCGCGTTGATGGCGGTTTATCTGCCGGACCGCGGCGACGATGGGCGGATCCCTGATGACCTGTCGGACGTGAACGTTTTCAGGTTCGTCCTGGATCGCTATCTCGGCGCGAATCTGCCGCTGCTGCCAAATGAAAGCTATTACTCGCCGTGGCGCTATCCCTATGAGTTCACGCGTGTCACCGATCGCGTCGATCCGCCGGCGAGCCACTGACTTCCGCCCTTCCGCAGCCACTTATGTGAGCAGACCTACCGCCGAGCCGCGAACCCCGTTCGCCAAACGGCGAATCGAATCACCACTCGCGTTGCCGCAGGGGAACGGGAATCCCCCGGCGAAGTCACCCGCGCAAGCAGCCCCTCTTTCTCACGGAGAAACCCGGTGACGCGAAAAGAGCTCAACCTCGCCATATTCGAGGGCACGGCGGACGCGGTGCTGTGGCAGCCGCGGCTGGAAACGTGGATTGGGCACCACATGCACGAAGGGACCATGCCCGAGCGTTTCCGCGGCCTTGATTCGCTCGGCATCTACGACGCCTTGCGCTGCTCGGTGCGCTATGCGGCCTCCGCCGGCCTCGAGCGATACGAGGAGCCCGACGACGCTCAGCGCTCCGACGAGCAGCAGGGCGAATGTTACATCCAGACCCTGACGTTGCCCTCAGGGTCATTGCGCACGGTGCATCGCGATATCTGGGTGGAGGGCGAGCTCCGCAACCGCCGTATCGCGGAATGGCCGGTCAAGGAAGTGAGCGATCTCAGAGTCCTCACCGACCTCGTCGACCGCGAGCAGTTCCGCGCGAATGTGAAGTCCTTCGAGGAAGCCGCCGCGAAAGTCGGTCATCGCGCCGAGCCGACGGTGTTTCTCTCCAGTTCCGGCTTCACCGAGCTTATCAAGACCGGCGCGGGCCTGCCGACGACCTACTACCTGCTGCACGATCATCCCAAGGAGGTCGAAGCTTACCTCGAGGCGTGCGATCGGCGCGACCACCGGCTGATCGACGCGGCCCTGCAGTTGCCCTGCCGTATTTTCAACCTCGGCGATCACGCGACCAACGAGTTCACGCCGCCGCCGATCCTCAAGCGCTATCTGATGCCGCGCTGGCAATGGATCAGCAAGCGGCTCGGCGACGCCGGGCGTTTCGTCCACACGCACTGGGACGGCCACTCGCGCCTCATGCTGCCATACCTGAAGGAGACCGGCTTGCACGGCGTGGAGGCGCTCACGCCCGCGCCGATGGGAGATATGACGCTGGAGCAGATCAAGGATGCGGTCGGCGACACCATCGTCTGCCTCGACCTCCTCCCCGCCATCCACTTCCTGCGGCACTACTCGATGCGGGAAGTTCTGGATTTCGCGCGCCGCGTCATTGACATGTTCGCGCCGCGGCTCATCCTCGGCGTCTCAGACGAAATCTCCCAGGTTGGCGAGATCGAGAAGATCGAGGCGGTCACCGAACTGGTTGACAGCATCTGCGGCTTGGCGGAGTGACCACGAAGCCACAGGCAAGGGCCTGGCCGCCTCAGGCGGCTCGCTTCCCACCCCAGCACACTGCGTGGGAGCCGCGTCCCTGCTCCGCGGGTGCGTACTCCGCCGACGCCGTCGTTCGCCATAGCGGCACTTCGTCGCCCGCGAAGGCGGAAGTGGCTTCGGGTACGAAGGCCGGATCGAAGCCCAGCTTGATGCGGCTGCCACATGCCGGAGCGCCTGCCCGGCCAGAGACGCTCGCGTTGCCACGCAGGGCGAAGTAGCCTCGCGGCGATATGTGGACTTTAGCCGCCGTCGGTCACAGGCTCTCCGCCCGGCTCAGCACCTCCTCGTTTATCTCGACGCCCAGCCCGGGTCCTTCGGGCACCGCCATGTGCCCGTCCACCACCGGAACCGGGTTCCTGAACAACGCATCGCCGATCGGGTGCGGCTCGATGTTGTACTCCTGCGAATACCGGCAGCACGGCGTCGCGGCGACGAAATGCAGCGTTGCGATGGTGCCCAGCGGCTGGGTCTGGTGTGGCGTGCAGACGCATCCGAAAGCCTCCGCGAGCGCCGCCACCTTCTTGCACACCGAGAACCCGCCCGCCTTGATCACATCCGGCTGCACGATGTCAACCGCTTCCTTCTCCATCATCTCCTTGAACCGCCGCAAATCCCAGTCCTGCTCCCCGCCCGCGATGGGCAGGTCGAGCGCCCGCGCCACCTTCGCGGTCGAGTCTATGTCGGTGTACGGGCACGGCTCCTCGAAGTGAAATACGTTGTGCTGCTCCAGCACCCGCCCCAGCTGAATCGCGCGCGGCGCGGTGAAACAGCTGTTGCCGTCCACCATGATCTCGATGCCGTCGCCCAGACGCTTGCGGACTTCGCGCACCAACTCGACGCTGCGGCCGGGCGCGGCGTCGCGGTCGAAGCCATAGGTCGCGCCGACGCGTACCTTGACCGCTGTGAACCCCTTCTCGTCAACCAGCCGCGCCAGTCGATCCGCCTCATCGCGCGGCGAGATGTCGCGGCGCATGCTCGATGCGTACATGCGGATCCGCTTGCGATACGCGCCTCCCAGCAACTTGTAGATCGGCGCGTTGAGGGCCTTGCCCATGATGTCCCACAGCGCGATCTCGACGCCGCTGATCGCCATCGCCTGGCTTTGCCCCGCGATCTTGTAGGTGCGGACGAACATGTCCTCGACGATCGCCTCGATGTCGAATGGGTCGCGCCCGAGCGCGATGGAGGCCAGCGAATGGCGCACGTGCGCGGCGATGACGCGCCCGTTCATGGGGCTGCACTCGCCCCACCCGACGATGCCGGCGTCGGTCTCCACGCGCACCAGCAGCGTGGGGTTCAGAAAGATCGGCGTGACTTCGGTTATCTTCACATTGCGCCTCCGATTAGCGAGTCTGCAGGTTCTCTGCGCCGGCCGTCAAAACGGAACACGGCGCATCGCGACTAAGGACTATTCTGTCCAGCCGTGCGGCACGCCTCTGTGGGAACGCGGCCCAGGAAGGCTTGGCGCGCCGACATGTCGGAGAACTTCGATGGTAAACGAATTCGGGTCACTTGATGTGCGCCCTTACCAATTGCTGTGCTGCGTTTGCCGGTTGGGCGCAGGGCCCGGCGAATGCTACTACTTCGCACAGCGGCTCGACGAGATCCTCGCCGCAGTGCGCGAGCGCCCCAGCATTCCGATCACGCTGCGCTGCAATGTCAACAGCGCCTACTCCTACCAGAATCCCGGCCGCGAGTACGATACGCCCGAGGGCGAGCTCTTCAACGACAAGCGCGACCTCGATATTGTTCATCTGCTCGGCCTCGTCCCCGGCGACACCAGGCCGGCGTGGGATATGTTCGCGCGAGTATTCGACTACATCCCGACCTGCCGCGGCATCTGCGGGTACGACGAAACCACGTCCGCGACCTGGGCCGGCTGCCGCCTCGCGACCAGCGGCAACTACGAGCGCGGGCATGCGCTCGGCGTCGAGGCGATCATCCCGGCGCGCGGCGAAGCTGAGAAGGCGGCCGCCAAGCGAGACTCAACCGCCGCCATGCACGCCGCCGCGGGCCTGCGCTTGCGTCCGCATCACCTGATGTGCATGACATGCTTCCACGGCGGCAGGGACAGCATTGAGCCCATCGCGGAGGACAATCTCTTCGAAGCGATCGACATCATCCAACAGGACCCGGACATCCCGGTAACGCTTATCTCGGGCTGCTGCGAAATTTGCCCGCCTTGCTCGTTCTATGACCCCCGCACTACGTGGTGCTCCGGGCACATCGGCATGGCCCTCCGCGACGAGAAGAAGGATATCGATGTGCTCCAGTTCCTCGGGCTGAAGTACGGCGACACGCTCCCCGCTCAAGAACTACTGCGGCGCCTCTATGCGAAGGTTCGCTCGACGCGCCAGATCTGCGGGTACGGCGACGGGATCGTCCGCGCGCGCGAGTGGTCCATCTGCCGCGGCCCCGACGGCTCGCCGGAGTATGTGAAGGGGAGGGCGGCGGGGCTAGGCGTCGGCGGCGTGGACCTGGAGGGCCGGTGAGGGGCGCCAGTTGGGCGACCGAGGTCCTGCGTGCTAGCCGACTCGCTGTCCTCCCCAAAGGGCACGGCCGGGCCACCGGCGAATCTGTAACCGGTCTCGTTCGCACGGCGGGGTCGGCCCCCCGTACGCGAAAACGGATTCCTGCCCGACATGAGGTGAAAAGGATGCCCCATCATGCGCACGATTGCGATGACGATGCCTCCGCATTAGCTACATCGCCGCAACGTCACCATGCCGGCTGCGGTTCCTGCTGCTCCATGTCCCGGCGGCGTTTCCTGGCGCAGATGTCGTCGGCGGCGCTGGGGGCAGCCGTACTGGGCGCGACCGGGCGGAATGCGTTCGCTGCGGATGACCTCGGCGAGTACATTGATCTCGCGAGCTTCCGACCCCATCCGGTGGCTCGCATCAGAAGTGCGGTGATTCGCATCCCGCCGCCGTATTGGCTGGGGTGGCCCGGCACCACCTATGACCTCGAAGGCCACCGCAAGGAATACGCCGAGCAATTCGCGCAGGCTGCCCGCCGTGTCCGCGTGCGCCTCGAGGATGAACAGAAACCTCTCGAAAGCGACCAGGCGGTGGATGCCTTCTGTCAACGCATCCAGGCGGAGAAACCGGACGCGACGCTGGTCAGCATCCAACACATGGGCGTCTGGCATTGGGCCGACCGCATCAGCCGCACCGGCGTGCCGACCATCATCTTCGCCCCCATCGGCATGGCGTTCACCGGGCACGTGGCTGAGATCTCGCGCCGGCCCGGGGTGCACGTCATCTCGTCGCTCGAAGTGCCCGCGGTCGAGCAGGCCATGCGCATGGTGCGCGCGAAGCGCCAACTTGAGATGACGCGCCTCGTCATCGTGGCCGGAACGGATCGGCGCGAGACCGTGCTCGAACGCCTCGGCACCAAGGTGCGTTACGTCCCGCGCAATCTGCTGCACGAACTCTTCGCGCGCATGCCCGAGACGGACGAGGTGCGCGAGGTCGCGGCGCAGATGCGCCGCGGCGCCAACAAGGTCATCGAGCCGACCGAGAAGGACACCCTCAACGCCGCGCGCTCGTACATCACGGCGAAGCGTCTGCTGCGTGATGAGGACGGCAACGCCCTGACCACCGATTGCCTCGGGATGGTCGGCGCCAAAGAGGTGCCGACCCCGCCGTGCATGGCCGCCTCGATCTTCCAGGACGGCGGCATCACATACGGCTGTGAGGCGGATCTGTGGGCCGCGATGGGGCTCCTGCTGACGAGCTATCTCTTCGACCGGCCCGGCTTCATGAACGACCCGGTGCCGGAGACGGTCAAGAACGTGCTCGTCGCCGCCCACTGCACCTGCGGCACGCGTCTCAACGGCTTCGACCAGCCGCGCCAGCCATACATCCTGCGCAACCATTCAGAGTCAAAGCTCGGCGTCTCGATGGAGGTGCTGTGGCGCGAGCGCCAGCCCGTGACGCTGGTCTCGTTCCAGGGCCCCAACGCGCTGCTGCTCGACACCGGCACCGTCGTCGGCAACGTGAAGACGCCGCCGGCGGGCGGCTGCCGCACCAGCGTCGAGATCAACATGGATCACATCGAGGACGCCCGAGATGTCGCGGGCTTCCACCAGGTCGTCTTCTATGGCGATCATCGGCGCGACGTCGAAGCGTTCTGCCAGGTGTACGGCATCCGCGTGCTGCATTCGCCCGAGCGCGCGCCGAGGAAGGAAGCGGCATGAAGATGATGGTTGCATTTCGGCTGCCGGTTCACGCGGTGACGGCGATCATCCTCCTCGCCGCGATTCGGCCGGCGTTCGCCGACGTAACAATCGGCACACCCGGCTTGCCGCCTTCACAGGTGGACGCGTCCGGCGATCTGCATGAGGACTGGGGCGTCGTGGGTCTTCGGATCGAGCAGGCGCAGGACGCGGCCGTAACGAGCCAAAGCACCGAACCATCGCCGCTGCCCCCCACCGCGCGCAGCGTCACTACGAGCGTCTCTGCGGGATCGGTCGTTCTCACCAGTACCGCGTATCGCGCGCCGATATGGCCCGATGGTGTCGACGTCCTCGCGGCGCGATTGGAGAATCGGGGCGCGTCTGAGTCACAGGTGCGCCTGAAGGTGGCGCTCCCGGAATCGGCGAGCGCGGGCGAGAGCGTGGTATCACTCGGCGGGCGGCCGGTGCTTGCCCTGCCGAAAGGCGTGCAGCCGGTACGGCGGGAACGGGCCTGGGGCGCCGCGGGCGGCGATGTTCCGATGCCGGGGTGGGGTCAACCAATGGGCGAGTGCGACCCCGCGTTTCGCAATATCCGCGCGGGCATGGGCGGCGTGCCGATCATCTACCGCTTCGCGGTGTCGCCCGGCGCCAAGCGAACCGTCGTCCTTGGTTTCTGCGAGAGCTTCCACTCTCAGGCGGGTCAGCGTCCCTTAGTGATCTATGTCGAAGGCGCGGCCAAGGCCGAAGTGGATCCCATCGCTGCGTGGGGGCGCCACGCTCCCGGGTGCCTGCGGTTTGATGCAACCGATATCAACGGCGACGGACGATTGCAGATCATGATCGCGTCGCAGCCGCAGGCGCCGGACCAGAACCCGATCCTGAACGTCATCTGGGTATTCCCAACCGACGCGTACGTCGACACCAAAGAGGTGCTTCGCGGGACGATGTCGGTGGCGGCCGAGTACTATGTTGACGTCGGCGGCGAGAAGGATCAGTCGCTGTACGAGGGCGGCGGCCTGACGTACGAGTTGACGTTGGCGCCCGGAGCGAGGCAGGAGTTGATGTTCCTCGCCGCTTGCCCCGGAGCCGCCGTGCCCAATCCCGAGACCATGGCGTGGACAGCGGAGAGTCTGCGCCAGGCGGCAGACGACGTGTGGAGCGATTGGGCGCCGCGAGAAGCGCAGGCGCGTCAGTAAGGGCGCGTTGCCTATGCGGCGGATCCACCGCGTAGTCTCCCCGCAGCCTCGTTTGACGTGTCCTTTCCAGGAGGCGCGATGCCAAGTATGACTCCCGATTGGCAGAACCCCCAAATGCTCGAGCGCAATCGCGAGCCGGCTCACGCGACCAGCGTGCCGTACGGCGATGAGGAGACGGCGCTGATCGGCGAACGCGGGCTCTCGCCGTACTTCAAGCTCCTCGATGGCCGTTGGGCGTTCCACTACGCCCCGTCGCCGGCGCAGGCGCCGGGCGGATTCCACGAGGTCCTGTATGACGCCGCGGGATGGGACGCGATCCCCGTGCCGAGCTGCTGGCAGATGCACGGTTACGGCCGGCCGCACTACACCAACGTCAGGTACCCGTTCCCCGTCGATCCGCCCTACGTGCCGCAGGACAACCCCGTCGGCTCCTATCGCCGGGATTTCGATGTGCCCGCCGAGTGGGAGGGCCGGCAGATCTTCCTGATGTTCGAAGGCGTGGCATCGGCGTTCTACGTCTGGGTCAACGGGCACGTGGTGGGCTACAGCCAGGGCGCCCACCTACCGTCGGAGTTCAACATCACGCGGTACGTGCACCCGGGCAACAACCTCCTCGCGGTGCAGGTGTACCAGTGGTCCGACGGCAGCTATCTGGAAGACCAGGATATGTGGCGCCTCAGCGGCATCTTCCGCGATGTCTACCTCATCGTGACCCCGAGCGTCCATCTGCGCGATGTCGGCATTCGCACGCACCTCGACGCAGAGTACGCGGACGCCGTGCTCGAGCTCCAGGTCGCGTTGAAGAACTACACGGCGGATAGGGTCGAAGGGTTCCGTGTCGACGCGCGATTGCTTGACGCCGAAGGCGCGGTCGTCGTTGCGCACGAAGGCGACGGCCCGGTTTCCCTCGCAGCCCACCAGGAGCGTGCCGTCAACGTGGAGATTCCGGTGTCGTCGCCGCGCACGTGGTCAGCGGAGGAGCCCAACCTCTACACGCTCCTGGTTTCCCTGATTGCGCCGGAGGGCGCGACGGTCGAGGTGCAGCGCTTCGCCGTCGGCTTCCGCAGCGTTGCCGTCGGAGATCAGCGTGTGCTGGTGAACGGCAAGCCCATCACGGTTATGGGCGTCAACCGCCACGATACGCATCCCGATCTCGGCTACGCGGTGTCGCTGGAATCTATGATCCGCGACATCACGCTCATGAAGCAGCACAACATCAACGCCGTGCGCACCTCGCATTATCCGAACGACCCGCGCTGGTACGACCTGTGCGACCGCTACGGCCTCTACGTCATCGATGAAGCCGACGCGGAGACCCATGGCATGGACGCCACCGGCGATGTCGGCCGGCTCGCCAAGGATCCCGTGTGGGAGGCGGCGTTCGGCGATCGCGCCTCGCGCATGGTCGAGCGCGATAAGAATCATCCCTCGATCATCATCTGGTCGCTGGGCAACGAGTCGGGCTACGGGCCCAATCACGACGCGATGGCGGCGTGGATACGCGAGGCCGACCCGACGCGCCTTATCCACTACGAGCAGGCGCACGATTCGCCGATCGTGGACATCGTCAGCACCATGTATCCCCAGGTGGAGGCGCTCATCGCCCAAGGCCGGCGCACCGACGATCCGCGCCCGTTCTTCATGTGCGAATACGCGCACGCGATGGGCAACGGCCCGGGGAACCTGAAGGAGTACTGGGACGCGATCCGAACCCACCCGCGCCTACTCGGCGGCTGCATCTGGGAATGGGTGGATCACGGTATCCGCCAACACACACCTTCGGGCGAGGAGTGGTTCGCCTACGGCGGCGATTTCGGCGACGAACCCAATGACGGCAACTTTTGCATCGACGGCCTGAACTTCCCCGACCGTGTCCCGCACACCGGCCTCATCGAGTACAAGAAGGTGATCGAGCCGGCGCATGTCGAGCCGGTAGACCTGTCAGCGGGCACAGTGAAGATCGAGAACCGTTACGACTTCTCCTCGCTTTGTCACCTGAACGCGGCGTGGTCGGTGACTCGCGACGGCGACATCCTCGAGCAGGGCGACTTCGGGATGCCGGAGGTGCCGGCGGGCGGCGAAGCAACGGTTACCGTGCCGTACTCCTTGCCCGAAGCGCGGCCCGGCGCGGAATGCTGGCTCAACATCAGCTTCACTTTGGCGGAAGCGACGCTCTGGGCGCCGCGGGGACACGAAGTCGCGTGGGCGCAGTTCAGGTTGCCGCCGGAACCGCCGCCAATGCGGATCACCGCTCACGGCGGCATGCCGGCGATCCGGCTGACCGAGACCGACGACGCCTTCGTCATCACCGGCGACGAGTTCCATCTCCATCTCGACCGGCGGGATGGCGTGATCTCCTGCTGGGGCTACCACGGCCTGCAGCTTGTCGCCGTCGGCCCGCGTCTCAACGTGTGGCGCGCGCCGACCGACAACGATGTTTGGGCCGCCCGGGAATGGCGGCGTGCGGGGCTTGATCGCTTGACGCATCGCGTCGCACGCGTCGCCGCGCATCGCGCGGAACCGGAAGTCGTGCAGCTCGAAGTGGAATCGGTGCTCGCGGCCGTCAGCCTGCCACCGGCCGTCACGTGTCGGCATCGGTACACCGTGTATGGCACTGGCGATGTCGTCATTGAGACGTTGGTGACTCCGACCGAGCGATTGCCCAACCTGCCGCGGATCGGCCTCCAGATGCATCTGCCGGGCGAATTTGATCGGTTCGCGTGGTACGGCCGCGGCCCGCACGAAAGCTACGTCGATCGCAAGGAAAGCGCGCGGGTCGCGGTGTACCAGGGCTCGGTGCAAGACCAGTACGTGCCCTACATCATGCCGCAAGAGAACGGTAACAAGACCGATGTCCGTTGGGCCGCGGTGACGAACGCTCGCGGCCTCGGTGTGGTTGCCGTGGGGATGCCTTTGCTCGAAGTCAGCGCGCACCACTACACCACCGATGATCTCACGCGGGCGCGGCATACGTTCGATCTGCTGCGACGAGATGAGACGATCCTGAACCTGGATCACCGTCAATGCGGGCTCGGCAGTGCGAGCTGCGGCCCGGGTCCGCTGCCGCAGTACCTCATCGAGCCGAAGGAGACGTCGTTCGCGCTGCGCCTCCGCGCTTTCTCGGCGGAGGATGTACCGCCGATGCGCCTGGCGCAACGGATCCCCGAGCCGGTCAATTGGTGACGCGCAGTTGACCGGACGCGGAACTCACGGAGGATATGGCCGACGTGGCAGAGGCACCGTTCAAAGAGCAGGTTGTCATCATTACCGGCGCGTCGAGCGGCATTGGCGAGGCGCTGGCCTATCAACTGGCGGACCAGGGGGCGCGCCTGGTGCTTGCCGCGCGCAGCGCTGACAAGCTGAACGCCGTCGCCGGCGAGTGCGAGCGCCGCGGCGGCAAGGCCTTGGTCGTGCCCACCGATGTCGCCGATGAGGAGCAGTGCAAGCGGCTCATCGAGCGCACCGTGGCGGAGTACGGCCGCGTTGACATGCTGATCAATAACGCCGGCCTCGCCATTCGAGGCGCGTTCGAGAATCTGCCCGACCTGACCGGGTTCAAGGAGGTCATGGAGGTCAACTTCATAGGCAGCGTCCATTGCACCTATCACGCGCTGCCGCACCTGAAGCAGAGCCGCGGCCGCATCGTCGCCGTCTCCAGCCTCTCCGGCAAAGCGCCGTCTCCCATGAGCATCGCGTACGGTTCGAGCAAGCATGCGATGGCGGGCTTCTTCGATTCGCTTCGCATCGAACTGGCGGGCTCCGGCGTCAGCGTCACCGTGGTCTACCCGGACTTCGTGGTGACCGGGCTCGTTGCGCATACGCGGCGTGCGACGGGTGAGTTCATGGGCGAGGAGGCCGCGCGGAAGTTCTACAACGCCACGATGATGTCGGCAGAGGCGTGTGCGCGCATCATCGTCGACGCCGCCGCGACGCGCAAGCGCGAGGCGACTACCTCAAGGCGCGGTAAGCTCCTCGGCTGGATGAGGCTGCTCGCGCCGGGCCTGCTCGACACCATCATGCGCAAGGCGTTCCGCGCCAAGTAAGCCCCTTCCATTATATGCACCAGGCCCTGTGTGCCTCTGGTTCGACAAGACCGCGGCAGGCGCGAGCAAGCGATTCCAGAATTGCAGACCCGCGAAAACGACAGTCGGCCGGTCGTGCGCGGCGTGAAGGATCGCGGAATCAGACTCCTGCTGCGACCGCAGAGTTCGTCGGGGAAAGGACTGGGATGCTGAAGGAATTCAAAGAGTTCGTAATGCGCGGCAATGTCGTGGACCTCGCCGTCGGGTTCATCATAGGCGCCGCCTTCGGGAAGATCGTCACTTCCCTGGTGGAGGACGTCATCATGCCCCCGATCGGTCTGGCGCTCGGGCGGGTTGACTTCTCCAACCTCTTTATCAGCCTCACCGGGCCGCACTACGCGACGCTTGCGGAGGCGAAGCAGGCGGGCGCGGCGACGATCAACTACGGCATGTTCGTGAATACCGTGCTGAACTTCGTCATCGTCGCATTCGCGGTATTTCTCCTGGTTCGCGTCGTCAACCGCCTGCGTCGTCAGCAGGCGCCGGCGCCCAAGACGAAGGACTGCCCGTACTGCCGGTCCGCCATTCCGCTCGCCGCAACCCGATGCCCGCAGTGCACTTCTCAGCTCGAAGCGGCATCAGGAACCGGCGCCTAGCCTCACACCGCCGATTCGCGGTTGCGCCCACGCCGCCAGGCGATGATCCCAATCAGCGTCGCGGCCGCCGTGACGCAGGCGCCGATGAACACCGCGCGCGGCGCGCCCAGGTACTCGGCGAGCGCCCCAATCTGGAGGCTGCCCACCGGCGCCATGCCCGCCATCACCAGCCCCCAGACGCCCATGATGCGCCCGCGTGCTTCATCAGGGACGCTGATCTGGAAAACCGTGTTCGCGGTCGACATGAACGCGACACCGCCCAGGCCCGCCAGCGCGAGCAGCAGGAGCGAGAGCGCGAAGTTGCGGGAAAAAGAGAAGCCGGCAACGGCCGCTGCCAACATCAGCATGCCGCCGAAGAGGACGCTTCCCCTCGGCCGCCCGGCCACAGTTGCGACACTCAGCGCTCCGATCACCGCGCCAACGCCGGTCGCCACCCAGAGATAGCCCAGCCCCTTCGCGCCGACGCCCAGAATCGTCTTCGCGAACACCGGCATCAGCACCCCGTAGGACCACCCGAAGATCGTTATGACCGCCAGCATCACCGCCAGGCCGCGAACCGTCGAATTCGTCCACAGGTATCGCAGCCCGCCGATGGCATCGCTCAGCGCGCTGGTCGTGATCAGCCGCGCGGGCTGTGGCGGAAACCGCATCATGAGCAGCCCGATGAGCACTGCCACAAAGCTGAGGCCGTTCACGAAAAAGCACCATCCGGGCCCAATGGTGCCGTACAAGGTGCCCCCAATCGCCGGGCCGATCACGCGCGCGCCGTTGAATATGGAGGAGTTCAGCGCGATCGCGTTCATCAGGTCACGCCGATCCACCATCTCGATCACGAACGCCTGCCGCGCCGGCATATCGAAGGCGAACACGATCCCGCCGAGGACCGCCAGTATCGCAATATGCCATGGACGGATCCAATGAGCGAGCGCGAGCCCCGATAAGACGAATGCCAACACCATCTGCGAGGATTGGGTCGTGAGCAGGATGCTCCGCTTCCGGACGCGATCGGCCAGCACCCCGCCCGGCAGGCCGAATACCAGCATCGGCAATGCCCCCAGGCTGGCAATGACGCCCAATAGGAACGCACTCCGGGTCAGGTCATAGACCAGGTATGGCAGCGTCGTGTTCTGCACCCAGGTGCCGATGAGCGACACCAACTGCCCGGCGAAGAACAGCCGGTAATTACGGTGCCGCAGCGCGATGAAGGTGCGCGGCAGGCGGATTGGCCGCCTCTCTGGAGGCTGATCGGTCATGTCTGGAACGGTTGCTGCTTGCTCAGCGGGTCTTGCTAACCCGCGCCTCGACCGATTCGATCGCGAATCCCGCGTCGTCGGTTGCTTCCGCCGTCGATCGCACGCGCAGGTAGCATAGGCCCGAGGTCTCGCGCAGGAGCGGCCGCGTGCCCGCCGCGCGACCATCGAGCCGAACCCGGCACTGGCGCTTGGCGTGCGACCACTCTAACACCAGCTCGTGCCAGCGCGACGGGACCAGGTGTGCCTGTTCCAGCAACCGGCCGCCCGGCCCTATCTCCAGGTTGAACGCGTTGTGGAACCTGTCCTCCATGTCGAAAGGCACCGAGAAGTGATCGGTGAGCCCGATCAGAGCCCCCTTGAACCCGGGCTTGACCATGATCCTCGTGCGCACGTGCCCGTCGCGCGCAGCAGGGAAGTTCCACACCGCGGCCGCTGGCCAAGCCGGGTCCGTCTTTCGGATGCTCAGCACTTCGGCATTTGGTTTCTCCGGGTGAGGGACGAACTCCACACCCTTTGTGCCAAACACAGACCACTCGTCAGCGCCCTTCTCGAAGTCAGCCTTCTGGGACGTTTCGAGCAGCCAATCCGGATCGAGCAGCAGTAGGAGCTCGCGGCCCGCTCCCTGCCCCGTGCAGTAGATGACCTTGCCGTCGTTCGTCACGGTGGGGAAAGGATACGCGGTTCCGAAATCGCCACGCGGCGGCGGGGGTTGATCCCGCTTCGGATCGCGCGCAACCTCGCGATAGCCGCGCCAGGTCTGGCCTTCGTCATCGGATATCGCGGCATGAAGCACGTACCGCCCGCCGTAGGCGTACGGGAACCGCAGGCAGTTGTTCCAGAACAGGACGATGCGCCCATCCGGCACGCGCACGATCCCGGCCGGCGAGTCGGACGACAAAATGGTCGTCGGCCGCGGGTCGGACCAGGCGGCGCCGTCCTCGGAGAATGACTCGTAGAACCGCCCCAGCTGCGTTCGTATGAGCATCCACACCCGGCCGTCCTTGAGTTGGATAATGACCGGCTCGACCGCTCCGTACGCGGAGACAATGTCCGGGACCGGCACGCGCACGCTGGAACCGAGCTGCCACGTCGCGCCGCCGTCATCGCTGTAGATCGCCGTCGAGTCGAACTGCCCCATGAACGTGAAGGCGTCCAGCCCTTCACCGCGTTTCGCCCACGTGCGCGAGGTGAGGTACGAGAACGGCAGCACGATGCGGCCGTTGGCCATCTGGATCACCGAGTTGAGCGCGCCCGTGTACCCTTTCCAGATCAGCCTTGGAGGCAGCCATTCCGTTCTGCCACGCGCCGACTTCGCGCACCAAATGTCGAGCCGCTGCCCGACAAGCTCCCCGGTGAGAACGCGTTCCCCTTCGCCGGACGCGATCATGTCCCCGGTGGGCGCATTGAGGATGAACAGGTGCACCTCGCCCTCGCGATCGACCAGAGCTTCGGACAGGCCCCAGACGCCCGAGTTCCGCGGAAGCCCGAACAGCGTCTGGGGGTCGCTCCAGGTGCGGCCATTGTCACGGGAGTACCGGGCAGCGGCTTCCTGTCCGTCGTCCGCCGCGCGCGAGAAGCAGCCCATGAGCGTGCCGTCGGGCAGCTTCACGATGACCATGCGGATGTCCATAATCGCGAGGCGCGCGGGCTCGTTGGCTTTCGGGGTCGCCTTGCGTGAAGTCATCCTCGCTCCTGTCCTCTTCTGACCGGACGCCTTGGTACCGAACGCATATCCGAGAGTGCCGCCGCGGGTCGCGAGTATCGCCAGGATGATCGCCGCAGTCGTCGCCGCTCTCACGTGACGCGCCTGCTTCGGCCGGTGAAGGCAATCTGGCAGGATTCGCGCGCTGCCGCGAATCCCACAGGCACGCGCAGAATCCCTGACGCGTCGGCCTCACCCGACAGCGCGCGATATCCGGCTGGGACGCGGACGTACACGTTCCCGCTCTCCCCCGGCGTGCGATGAACGGTCATTGAAAGCGTCATCTTCCGCGCATTCCACCGCACCCGCTCCAGCTCGACTCCGCCCTGCGTCAGATGTAGATCGGTGCCGATGACCCAGGGATGCTCGGGCATGGCGGCAACGCGCAGCACGCGAACATCGCGCGCGGGCACCGTCACCCGCAGCGGCTCGTCGCGCCGCAGGGGCCCCGGTGTGAACTGTGACGCGGAGAAGAACTCAAACGCGTAGAGATCACCAGTTGCCGGCGCTCGATGTATCGGCACCTCAACCTCGACCGGCTCATCATCGAGGTTGAACACGCCGACGACGGCCCAACTTCCCCACGCCGTCCCGACGTCGAGCCACCAGATGCGCGGGTACGCATCGCGGTCGAACAGATCGAGCGGCGTCGCCGCCCGACCGTATCCCGGCAAGCAGCGGCTGATGAGCCGCAACTTCTCCTCGGGCAGCTCAGGCAGCCGGTCACAGATGAACGCCGTCCCGCCGCCGAGGGCCATCAGTGCCATGCGCACGCGCGTCTCATTCGGCGTGCCTTGCCCGACTTGCAGATAGTCGGGATCACACCAGTAGAATTTGCCATTGACGTGATGGCGACAAGCCAGTTCGTGCGCGAAGCGGCCCAGCTCCGCCCAGTCGTCGCGCGGATTGCCGATGTCGCGGTGCACCCACGCCGCGTCCCACATGCCCGCCCCGATGTTCAGCGGCGCGTTGCAGCCGTGACGGATCATCTGCGGCCCCATCCCTTGCTGGAACGCACGCATGGCGCGCAGGTATAGGGGCGGGCCGAGCGGAGCCGCGCGATCGTGCGGCACGACGTCCTGCCGCAGCAAGTTGCCCTGAAAATCGTTTTTGACATATGCCGCGCCGTGATCGCGCACCAGGCGCCCTGCATTGCGGTAGTACGCGAGCCCCAGCGGATGCGTCGGGTCGGGCGTGAATGTCCGGCCGTGCGGCACCCAGTACCAGTGCTGGTCGGCCACCGACGGCGCGCCCGAGGCGTCGTGAAGCAGCGCCTCCGGATGCTCCTGGCAGAACGGCGCGAACTCCGACATCTGCGATACCGCGGTCCAGAGGCCGAGCGTCAGCCCCATTTCCCTGAGGCGCTCGGCAAGCCAGGGCAAGCCGTGCGGAAAGCGCGTGTTGGGAACCCAGTTGCCGACGATATCGCGGTCCTGCCAGCCGTGGTCGATCTGAATGTTGGTCGCGCCATACTCGCGGAAGCGATCGGCCATGATCCGCGCATTCGCAAGCACGATGTCTTCGGTAATCGTCAGACGGTAAGCGTACCAGGAGTTCCAGCCTGACGGGCGGGCGCGGGGCGCGGGCAGCCGGTTGAAGTGAGTCACGGCATCAGCCCAGCGCTCGAGCCCCTCATGCCCTGACTCGCAGCACCGCAGCCACAGCGCCTCGGAACGCAGGAAACGACCGGGCTTAATGCGCCCCCCGTTGACGAAATCGGAACGCGCCTCGAGCGTCTGCAAGGCGCCCTGCTCGTCGCACGCCAGCCTCAGGGTCACATGCGCATCGCGGAACGACAGAAAGCCCGCCGCCAGCGCCAGCGTTCGATCGCGATCGACCAGCACGCTGACACCATGCGAATCGTGGCGCGCGCCGGGGAGGTCCAGGTCATGGGCCCCCGACCCGCCCAGCCCGCCTGAATCGAGGAAGACCCGCGCGCCAGCGCCCCGCAGCGCTTTGAGTTCCGGCGCGCCGGCAATGTCGCCCAGGTGAAGCGCTATGGAGTCAATGCGCGCCTCGCGCCGCCCCTGGTTGGTGACGGTAATGCGCAGCGCCCATGATGACGGATCATAGCTCGGGCGCGTCGCGCGCAGCGCGACCTCCAGCGTGCCCAGGCGCCAGACGTACCCGCCGCGGATACAGCGCCCGCGATCCGGGCGCAAAACCGAATCGCGTCCCTGGCGCTCGATTAGCAGATGCCAGTTGCCCGCGAGGGGCTGCGACAGACACATCGCCCCGTTCGGCGATGTAGGTGAACATGACTCGCGTCGCACGCTATAGCTCCTCCAGCAGGGCCGACAGCCGCGCCTGCCATACAAGATCGTTCAACTCCTTGAGCACCACGTTGAACCGGACCTCCGACCTCGTGAACGTCGCCGCGTCTACGGTCCTGTCGGCAAGCGCCTTGCGCGCCTCGTCAACTTCGGCTTCGAGCGGCTTGAGCCGCGCATCCATCTCCCGCCGCACTGCCGGGTCGCGATCATTCTCGGCAATCCGCCTCAGCTCCGCGATGTGGACACCTACCTTGTCCAGCGTCTCCTTCAGCATTACACCATACACCTGACCGGCGATGCCCTCGCTCGTCAGAATGCGAATCGGGCCGGTCCTTTCATCCTTGCGCAGTTCGGCGGCGAGGCCGGCAAGCGCCTCCGGCGTCGGTGACAGAACCAGGTGCGCGAAGCGCATGGGATCGTGGAACGTGACCATCACGCGCGCCCAGTTGCTCCACTGCCGGTCGGGGCCGATGTAACGGTCGCGGCAGACATTGAACCCGTGAATCTGGCCGGGCTTCGGCTGCGCGCCGAGATCCTTCCACGGCGCCGCCACCTCGACGCGCCAGGAGTCGTTCGCGATGGCGGTGGCCACGGCGATGTGACCATTCCAGGTCGTCCCCTGCCCCGACCCCACATCATACAGAGACCCGGCCGCGTCTATCCCCAGTTGATAGTAAGCGCTGTGGGTGTGACCGGGATCGATGAAGATCTCCACCGCCTCGTGATGGAATATCTCGACGTCATCGCGACCCCCCTTGACACGGCCGACCCTTTGCAGCGTCGGCTCGTCGCACGTGATGGCGAAGTAGAGCGCAGCATCGTCGTAGCAGACGCGAAACGACGTCTGCACCGGCGCCAGTTCGTCCTTCTCGAAGTACGTGAAGCCGCTGGCAACGGGCGCCGCCGACCAGCACGCATCGTCGAACCGCGCGTCAATGACCGGCGGTCGCTCGGCGCGCGGGCACGGGTATACGAGGATCGGCAGGTCGTCGGCTGCCGCTGCGTGCGACACCCCCGCGCACGCGAGGGCGACGATAATCATCAACCGCCGCAGGATCATCTGCGATGCGCTCATTTCACGGTCACCTCGGTCACTGCGGATTCGTCGGTAAACAGGTCAACCGCCTGGATCGTCCATTCGCCAGTGGGATCATTGTATGCGATCGGCAAGATCACCTCCGCACCCTTCGGACCGACAAGGGCGACCTGGTCCAACCATTCCGCGTGCGCGCCGGACGGATCGTGAACCCGCACGCGGGCCGCATGCCACGCCCCGCTGCCGGGATAAGAGAACCGTAGCTTCAGCTTCTCGCCGCGATTGGCGTGTGTCCGATTGCGCTCCAGGTGCGGGGGCGCCAGCTTCTCATCAGAAAGCGCTATGAACGTCGCCCGCCGCGGCAGCTTCCGCGCCTTGAACACCTGCGTCTCGCCACGATAGGCATAGTCGCGCAGATCATAGACATGCCGCGCGCCGGGCAGTCGCACCTGAACCAGCTCCTCGTCGCCGCCGAACAACGTTAGGAAGTCCACGCCGCGGCCCTTCCAGCGGATGACCTCCGTGTCGCGTACCGGCTTGCCCTTCGCGTCGGTGACGACCACCTGCGGTTCAACCCCGGCGAAGGCCATCAGGGCGGCGAAGAAATCTGCCACGTTGGCGGGCGCGTCACCAAGCCGCGGGAACGAGTCGAGCGTGAAGTTCAGCAAGGCCGCGCGCCCGCGCCCGATTTGGTTGACGATGCACAGCGGCGCCGCTCCCGCATGACCCACCGATTTGCCGGTCGTCGGCTGCGCCGCCGCATCCACCTTCGCGTTGGCCCACGAAATAGCAACCGGCTTGCTGCCCAGCGCACCCGTAATCTCCGCTCGCGCCGTCACCGCTTCCGCGTTCCCGCTGCGCCGGAAGCCGAACACGTCGTCCAGCGCGCCTTGGGCGAGCGGCTTGCAGTGCCCGTCATAGACGCCGGGGCGAACGTCCGCGATGACGGTTCCCCCGCGCTCGACGAAATCACGGATGACCGCGGCCTCCTTCGGTCCGACGGCTTCCGTCTGCGGCAGGATCAGCACCTTATAGCGACGCGCGCGAAACTCGCCCTGGCGCAGCATGCGGTCGGTGACATAGCTGAATTGAAGCCCGAGCGCCCGCACCGCGCGCTGCCACGCGACGTGGTCATCCTCGTACGTGCCATACGACGGCCCCGCCTCGATCTTGTTGGCGAACTCCGACGGATACGACCATAGAATCGCGATGCCGTCGTCCTCGCGCTTGCACCGCAGCAGCAGCGAGCCCAGCCCGTCGCGCACGATCTGCGTGTCGCGCTGCATCTCCTTGATCGCGGGCCACGGGGCGAGGTCCGGCGCGAGCAGCCCGCGAAAGGTCCCGAATCCAGTCCACATCCACCACCACACGCTATCGTCGCCCCGCGTCACCATGCGCCAGTACTGACCGAGCAGCGATTCCGCGTCCTTCGTGTAGCCCATCCAGTTCGCGTGGATGAAACCTCGCGGCGCGATCGAGCGCAGCACCTCGTCCGCCGGCCCCGGATACGGCGACCAGAACCCATTGGTGCGGCAGATGAGATCAATGTCGGTGCCATCGGCGAACCCACCCGCGCCCTCGAAGCCGGTGCGCGCTTGCGGGTCGAGCTGCCGGAAGTGCTTGCCGAAGCGCTCGCACAGCTTCACGAAGTTGTAGCCCTTGAACGCCTGGCGGTCATACCAGCGGCTGTAGATTTTCTGGCGCAGCGCCTCGGCCTCGTCGTTGTCATCTGGGATGAGCAGGTTCACTTCATCCCAACTCGCGCAGCTCGTGCCCCACGACGCGTTGAGCGCCGCGATGTCGCCGTACTCCTGCCGCAAATAGCGCCGGTAGGCCGCGAGGCATGCCGGGTGCACGCAGCAGCCGGTAGTGGCGGTCTCATCGCCGAGCGAATAGACGAACACCCCGTGCTCCCGCGACTTCTCGTACGGCTGAACGATGCTGTCCACCCACTGATCCACCGCCGGCTCGTCGTTCCAGCACACCGGTTTCATGGAGCCCTTTTTATCCCACGCAGTCATGATGCGCGTCGTGTAGGGGATCTGCGCCGTGTTGGACGCGGCCGCGACGATGGACGGTGACCCCCCGTACAACTGCACGGTGCAGCCGAGGCGCGCCAGTTGCTGCTCGGCGTATGGCGCGACCGAATCGGGCGGGTAATCCCACACCACGAAGTTGAACTGCCCGCGGTTGCGCTTGGTCACGCGGAAGTACGTATACGTGGACGAAACCTCTTCGCTGCCTGCCATCATCACTGCCCGGACTTCGAGCAGCATCGGCATCCAGTCCTCGATCGGGAAGGCGAATGCGGCCTTCGAATCAGCGACCGCCTGATCCGCCTGGACGAGGATACGCTGCCGCGCATCGAGCAGTTGCATGCGGACCATCTCGCCCGGCAGCGGATCGCCGGCCAGCGCCACCGTCCCTGCGATCCCATCGCCGACCTCGCCCCAGTCCTTGTCGAGTCTGACATCTGTGACGGTTCGCGATGCGGTGACTTCGACGGGCACGGTCGCCCAGGCTTCGACACCGTCCTTGCCGCGCATGATGATGTCAACATGATACTGGCCGGCTCGAAGGGTGCCCGTCTCGCCGGAGATGTCTCGAAAAGTCAACGAGCCGTTGATGACAACGGGGGGGCCTGGCGTGCCCGGTAGTTGTTCCGGACTGCCGACCATCTGGAACACCGCTCCGTCGTCGCGCCGTAGACGCTTTTCTACGCGGATCCCATCGGTGCGAAACGGCATCTCGAACTCGGCCTTGATCGTGCCTTCCCTTGGATTCGTCCGTGGAATCCGGGTAGCTTCAGCTGCCATCCTCAGCTTCAGCCGCGGCTCCTTCCCTCCCGCCCACAGCACCGCCCGGCCGACCCGCTCCAGCCAGTAGTCGTAGTCCACCTCCCACCCGGGCCGGAACGCGATCTGCGGCCGCGCGGGTAGGCGGATCGCGCGTCCCTTCTTCGCGTGAAATGCATCGCCCACCGGATCGTGGGCGAGGAACGCCGGCAGATCGGCGGGTTTGATCTTGTGCTCGGGTTTCAGCGCCCGGTCGTCGTCCACGCCTATGAGAATCAGCCCCGCGCCGTCGCTCACCGCCTTGTACATCTTGTACTGCGCCTCGGTCGGCAGCAGCGTCACCTCCAGGCCGTTGAAGACGAAGCAATCCCAATGCTCGTCGAGCAGGCGCAGGATTCGCCCGATTCCCGCCTCGCCGCCGTCCCATTGAAACTGCGGGCTGTCAATGATCCGGTGGTAGTATGCCGCGGCGGCTTCAACGTCGAAGCGCTCCATCAACTCGATCAGGTCGCGCGCCTCGATCCCGCGGCCGTACGAGCCGTACCCGAAGTAGAGCACCCGAACCTTGCCCAGCGCGTACGGCTTCGCCCAGTCCGTGTGCGGGGTCTCGAACTCCATCGAAAGCGCGTGGTCTTCCTCGAGTTCGCTCTTCGCCGAACCCGCGGCCATCGTCATCGCCGAAGCGATCACGGCGATAGCCATTGCCGCCGCCAACGCATGTCCCCATAGTTCCTTCATTGTCGTTCACCTTCTGGGCAGCGGAGCTGATGCGCCATGTGTGCTGCCGCCGCCCGAATCCGCACGCCGCCTTGCTTTGCCGCCGTACGCGCCGCCTCCTGCATCACGCATCACCACCTCCTCTGCAGGGCGCCGCAGGCGCTCCGCAGAAATCATCGCGCGATGACGAGTGACCCACACAAGCAATCCGATTCGGTACGCGAGGCAAAGCCCGATGCGCCACGGCCCATCTGGCGGCTCATCGTCGGTTTCATCGGCGAGTATCGGGGCCTGCTCGCGCTCATCCTCGTCTTCCTCATCGGCGTCATCCTCTCTCCGATCAACCCGGAAACCGGGCACCGCGTGTTCCTCTCCCTGCGGACGCAGCAGAACATCCTATTCGAGTACGCGGAATACGGCATCCTCGCCGCCGGCATGACACTCGTCATCATCACCGCGGGCATTGACCTCTCGGTCGGGTCGGTGCTCGGTTTCAGCGCGACGCTGCTGGCGATTTTCCTGATCCGCTTCGGCTGGTCGCCGGTGGTGGCGATTCCGCTGTGCCTGCTGACGGGCGCGGGGATCGGTGCGGCGAGCGGCGCGCTGGTGGCGCGCTTCCGGGTGCAGCCGTTCGTCGCCACCCTGGTGATGCTCGTCGCGGCGCGCGGGGCGGCCAAGCTG
>Ga0315282_10004906_pt1 | contig 23055 bp, 12 predicted proteins | sample YL17G07_20_MG_FD_203693 | JGI IMG/M metagenome (GOLD analysis project Ga0315282, IMG submission 203693) | Sediment microbial communities from Yellowstone Lake, YNP, Wyoming, USA - YL17G07_20 | ecosystem: Environmental > Aquatic > Freshwater > Lake > Sediment | place: USA: Wyoming | collected... | reverse complement strand
TGGTGAATCGGAAGCGCGTGTTGCGGGTGATGCGGGAACAGGGGTTGCTGACGACCGTCGAACAGGCGGTGTTGGAGCGCCTTCCGGCGGGCAGTCGCGGAGCAGGCCTGACCCTTGCCACAGACAATGGCACGCAGTTTACCTCCACCCGCTTCCTGGAAACCCTGGCGTGGTTGGAGATCATCCGTCGGCGCACGGCACCATCACCCGGAGGGCCACAGCTACACCGAGCGCTTCCATCGGGAGCTTGAAGGAGGAAGAAGTTGGACTGGCGGAGTATCGACACCTGGAGGAAGCACGGGAAAGCATCGGGCGCTACTTGGGAGAGTACAATCACGACCGACCCCTCGCGGGCTGCGGAATCGCACTCCTCGAGGGGCTATGTCAGCTGTGAAAGTGACCCCAAAACCCAGGCCCTGAGTGTCCAGATTTGAGGAGTGCACTACAATTAGTTCCTTAAGGCAGAAGAAGAGTCGGAAAATGAGGAGGCATTATGAAAGCGAAGAAACTAAAACGATACGGCCAAATCTTACGGCTTCGGCCTGAGTTCAAGGAAAAGTACATTCAGTACCACGCGAAAGTCTGGCCCGAGGTACTGAAAACAATCTATGATTGCAACATCCGTAACTATTCGATCTTTCTTAAGGACGATACCCTGTTTGCCTACTTCGAGTATGGGGGCGATGACTTCCAAGCCGACATGGAAAAAATGGCAGCCGACCCCAAAACTCAGGAATGGTGGGCCATCATGATGCCCATGCAGGAACCGATTCCAACCCGTGCCGAAGGCGAATGGTGGGCTAATGCCACAGAAGTGTTTCACGTCGACTGATCGTACGACGAGGGGCCCTGCCGGCGCGGCTGTGGTTCCAGGGGTCGCGCTGCGCTTCGGACGGTTTTCCCTATCAAGACCGACAATTCAATTCGAACCCGAAGAGGCCGGTTGCAGGTGATCGAGAATACTCAGAGCGTTCGCGGCGTCAGCATCCTGCGGGTCTAGTTCGAGTGCAAGCCGGAGTTCGCGTTTTCCGTTTTCGATGTCGCCTTTCCGCGCATAGATCAATCCCAGGTTTCGGTGCAATACGGGGAGTTGTTTGCACGTCCCACAAAGGCCGATGGCTTCATGCAACTGCTCCACGGCTTGTGGCCAATTGCGAGCGTTCGCCGCTTCCAGAGCGAAGTTGTTCAACGATTGAACCCGATCGGAAAGGTGTCGAGACCGTTCAAGCGCCTGGAAGCGCGCCATGTATTGCTTGGCTTGCGGATCGTGCAGGGAAGTAAGCGTCCGAGCCAGGTTGTACAGACAAGATGAATTCTCAGGATCGGCCGCGACCGCAGCTTTCCAACGGCTGATCGCCTCCTGTGTCTTTCCCTGATGGAGCAGGTTTTGACCCAACAGGTATAGCGCATCGGCATTCCTGGGCTCGAGTGCTACAAGCCGTTCCAAGAGCTCAGTAGAGCGGGGAGAAGACCCTAAGACCACAGCAAGCAAGTAGAGTGCGGCCGGATAATCCGGAGATAAGCGGACGGCGTTCTCGAGGAACGGCTGCGCTTCTTGCCGTCGGCCCAAATCGTAAAGCACGCGGCCCATATTGTATCGAGCGACGGCTGATTCCGGCCCCAGACGGACCGCCTCTGTAAACTCTTCCCGCGCGCCTTTCAGATCGAATTGGTCTGCCAGAGCAATTCCTAGGTTGACGTGAGCTTCCACAGACTCAGGATCCAGCGAGATTACTTTCTTGAAGATCTGAACAGATTCCTGACGGTGGCCCATCCTGCCTTCCACCATACCGAGAGCTGTCAAAGCACTGATGTCGTTAGGATCCAGCTTGAGTGCTTCCTGGAGTCGTTGCTGAGCGCCCGAGTAGGTTCCTTGCCTTGCTAGGGTGAGACCCAGGTTAACGAACGCCTTGGTGTACTTGGGGTCAGTCTCCGCCGCCTGCCGAAACAGCTCAGCCGCCTGCGGGTCCTTCCCCTGCCGGCTGTAGATCACACCCAGGTTGTTCTGGGCCTCGGCAAATCTCGGATCAATCTCCAGAGCCACTCTAAACTCGCGTTCCGCATCGGCGTCCCTGCCCGCTGCCAGGTAAGCCAAGCCGAGCTGGTTGTGAGCAGTGGCCATATTGGGATCGAGTTCGATAGTCTTCTCAAGTTCGGTGCGTTCGCCGTTCCGGTCTCCCAACCTCGAGAGTGCCAGCGAGAGGTTGTAGTGCCACTGCGCATTGGTGGGGTCCAGTCGCACCGCTTCCGTGTAAGCCTTGACAGCCTCCCCGACTCGCCCCTCAGCCATCAGCCGATTACCTTCGTTATTGAAGTTTCCGGCTGTCGTCTCCTGAGTCTCGCCTGCTTTCAGATTCTGGAAAACCTGCATTTCCTGTTTCGCGCGGGTCCCGTCACCCTTCTTCCGCAGGGCCAAGGCCAATTGGTAATGCACCTCCGCAGCATTGGGATTAAGCTTCCCGGCGGACTCGAGCTGTTCAATTGCCTGAGCGGTTCTTCCCATCCGTGCCAGCACGACGCCCAGGTCGTAGCGGATATCATAGTCGCGGGGATTCAGCTTTTGCGCGCGCTCCAGCGTCTCCGCCGCTTGGTCCAATTGGTTTGAGCCCGCGTATGCCCTGCCCAGCAGATGGTACCCCTCGGAACCTCGCGGATTGCGACGGACGCACTCCTTCAGGTAGGGAACGGCGTCTGCGAACTTACCCAGGTTGATCAGCACCTTGGCAAGCGAGAGGCGTGCTTCGTCGTCGCGCGGATCGATACGCAAGGTTTCCTGGTATTCGGCGATGGCCGGCTGATACCCGAGGGCGGGACCTCTCTTCGCATAGAGGGCGGCAAGGTTGAAGTGCGCCTCAGCCAGGTTAGGGTGCGACTTGATTGCTTCCCGCAGCGTGGCGATGGCTTGGTCGGAGTCTCCGCTCTCGGCGTAAGCTACTCCCAATGCCACCTGGAGCTGAGGAGACAGGTCCGCCGGAGGAGCCGACTTTAACGCATTCTGCAAGTAGAAAATCGCCGCAGGATATCTTTTCTGGGCAATCAACACCTGAGCCAAATTGTAAGCAGCATAAGCGAAGTGAGGGTCGCTCGCGAGCGCGGCCTTGAATTCGCTGGCAGCCTCCTCCCGTTTGCCCTGGCTTTCCAGAAGCGTACCGAGCGAATTGCGCACGGGTGCGGAATTGGGCCGTTGCTGGATGAGCGCACGTAACTGGCTAGCAGCCTCAGCCCGCTGGCCTGTGCTGATCAACGCCTGCGCAAGATTGTAACGGGCATCCCAGGCTCCGGCGTCGAGGCGGAGAGCCTCCCGGAAGGTGGGAATAGCGCAATTCAATCTGCCGTGCTGGGCATATAGCGCCCCTAGCGTATTGTAAGCATCGGCTGTGGGACGGCGTTCGACTGCCTGCAGCAGGTCTGCGATTCCCTTGATCGATTCAACGTGATCCTGACACGCCGCCGGGAGGCCCGGAAGGTTCCGGGCTTTGGTTTCCTGTGCCGGACGCAGAGAGGCGCTCGCCAGTGAAACGACGGAGAGAAACCAGAGTCCAAGACGCAAAGGACACGTCGCTCGTGCATTCCGCAACTTGTCCTCGGCTCCGTGCACCGGCACTCGAGTCCTTGGGCAGGCTGAACTGCGAAGGGAACTCCTCCAAAAGCCCGCTCGCTTCTCTCTTCTCATTCTGCCCATTAATAATAACCCAGCCGGGATTCCCACCGCCAAGGTCATCTCATTTTGCCAGGACCAACGTCAGCTTCTGGGTTGTGAGATTGTAATCGTCGTAGCAACCGGCGGAGACCATCCACATCGATTTGCCGTCAGGGCTCATCCATTTTGCCGGGAAGCTCGGCTGATAGTCACCGCAGGTGCCCCAGTTATCGTCACGGTAAAACAGCGACCAGGGCCCCCACGGCTCGGGCGCCTCATACAGCGTCAACTGGCTCGGGCAGGCGGAGGCCGGCCAGGGTTCGAGCTGATGGTTGGGGCGCGGGTTCAGGTTCCCGTCGTGGAAGCCGTAATTGCCCATGAAATAGCGCTTCAAGGCGGGGTTGTAATTCACGTGGTTTTCGCCGGTCATGCGCGGGTAGCGGAAGACCGCGTCGGCTTTCTGATCATCCTTACTCCACGCAGGCTGGCCGGACGAACTGAGGCCGGTGTAAAACTCCCAGGCTGACCTCACCAGGATCTTGTCCTTGGGCACGCGGCCGAGCAGCAGGTAGTCGCCGTTTTCCCAGTAGCTATTCCCGTCGTCGGCCGCCGGGAAGTACGCGTACACGAATTCGTCGCGCGCGTCCGCGTAGTCCTTGCCGAACTGAATGAAGTGTGCCGAGGCGAGCCGCCCGCTGAAGAAGTCCGTGGGCGTCGCGTCGCGCTTCCACGTTTTGCCGAAGTCCGCAGTCGTAATGATCCAGCCGTTGATGTTGTGCTGTCGGTTGAACGCCGGTTTATCGCCGTAGTTGATGGTCTCCACAGCAAAATAGAGCACGCCGTTCACACTGAGCAGGCTGGCCGGCTTGATCCCCATTTTGTGGTCAACGTTTGGCCCTTGGCAATAGACGGCCGGGGCGACGGGCAGATTATCGATCAGCCATACGGAATGCCACATCGGCTCGCCGGTGATCTTCCAGAAGTTCATGGGGCTGTCCTGATTGTCGCCGGCAGCGCCATAAAGGTCACCGTCCGCCGCCCAGGTAATCGGCCACATGTCACCATTGCCTTTGTGATAGCGGTGATTCTCCCAAACTACGTCCACAATGAGCGTGCTTTTCGGTTGGGGAGGGATAGCCTTGAAGCCGGTGGGTTGGAACTCGGTCTGGCAGAAACCCGGTGTAGCCAAACATGACAGAAGCACTAACCAGAGGATTCTCCGCATCATTTTTTCACCTCGCCTCATTCGATTTGCCTCCTCCGCGGCGGGTGGCCACTGAAATCCTGCTCGACGACGGAACCCGCTTGGGGGCCGGCAAGCGCTGGGGCCAAGCAGGGCGTACGGCTGCGCCCGGAGCGCGAATCCTCAGCCGCGTAGGCATACTCGCAGGCAGCTAAGGCCAGCGACCGACTGCAACACCCTTCTGCGGGTGATTCTCACATGCACTCCATCTTGGAATCTGGTTTTACTATGAGGTGTGCCCCGCAACTGGATTCCTGCACCTGCGGCGTGAGCGGGATCAACACGGTTTAACAACAACAGGCTAAATAATCAATGGGTTTCGAGTGGATGGAATCTTAGCAAGTGACAGGAGAAGCGCACCCTCATCGACTGCGCCGCTGCCGCGTCCCGTGGGGCCACACCCCGACTCGTCACGCTAAAGCTACCGAGGGCGCCTCCCAGAACCTGTGCTGTTCTGGGAGGTCACCCTCCTTGCCTTTCAGACTTTCCCGCCGTTCTGGAAAACACCCCCAAGCCTTCAACTACTGGCTTGGAGGCTTAGAAATATAGTTTCAAGGCAAACTGGATCTGCCTTTCTGTGTTCCGCGTGCAGGTGGCCTTCCCGAAGTTCGCGTCCTTGACGTTGTCGTTAAGACAGCCACCGATGACAGATTGGTTGAACGCATTGAAGAATTCCGCCCGGAACTGAAGCTTGGTGGCTTCCGTCAAACCAAGCGGGAAGTCTCGGAAGAGGGAGAGATCCCAGTTCGGAGCACCCACATGCCTCAACGCGTTCCGCCCCAAGGTGCCATAAGTGTAAATGTCAGGAACCGTGAACGCGGATGGGTTGATGTATTGCTCTCTGGTCCGGGTTCCTGGATACGGATCCCCGACCATGTTGGCGCGTGTCTGGGTCTGGCCCGTGTTGGGAATGTCCTCGTAAATGTGCGCCGAGAAGGGTTCCCCGGACCTGACCATGTAAATACCGTTGACGGCCCAGTTGCCGAGCACGTAATCAAGCGGCTTGCTTCCGCTCGAGAACTTCTTGCCCTTTCCGAACGGAAGTTCGTAAACCCAGGAAACATTCAACATGTGGGGGACGTCGAACCCGGCCACGCTCTTATCAGCCCCCAGGTTGTAAACCTGGTTGATATCGCATCCCTCCGCCCCGAAGTACCCGTCACACCCGGTGTTCATCGCTTTGGACCAGGTGTAGGAGATGACGTACGACAACCCTTGGCTGAAGTTCTTCCGCAACTTGAACTGGAAAGCGTTGTAGTTCCCCTTCCCGATACTCTTATCGTAGAAGGTCGGAGTGATGTACGGCCAAGGACGGCGAAGCGCAGGATCGCCGGGCCCCGGTGTCGTCGCCACGTTCCGATATCCGCCGCTGTTCAGCCGAAGGCTGTGCGATCCTACGTAATCGGCTTCCAGCACGGTGTTGGCGCCGAGTGATTGTTGAACGCCGAGGTTCCACTGCAAAGAGTAAGCGTTTTGGGTCCTCGGGTCCATGAACCACTGGACCTGGTTGAAGGGAGTGGGAGCTGGCATGGGAAGAGCGCCAGCACCTGTATTGAACGGATCATAAGCAGATATAGTGGGCAACGGCTTGGCCGGCGTTGGATAGTTGAGGTTGTTCGCAATTTGTTGCCCAACGTCGGGCCAGGTACCCTCGTAGTTCTGGGAGAGCTGCGTTACGGCTCCCCAGTTGTCGAAGAATCTGCCACCCGCCGCCCTGATTACCGTGGTAGGCCGCAGCTTGTAGGCAAACCCCACTCTCGGTCCCCAGTTGTCGTAAGTGTTGTTATAGATGGCGTGGTTTTTGTGGGGAGTTGGAATCACGTGCTCAGGTAGGCTCCCGTCGGCCGTAGGAATGCAAGGCGCGCCCACGCCGTTGGCCTCGTCGCATTTCCCGGGAACACGGGCCAGAATGTATACCCCATTGTCCAAATCCATATTGCCTACGAACTGGTTCCCATTCTCCTCGCTTCCGTAAATCGGCCAAAGGCTGACGTCGTAGCGCAAGCCAAAGTTCATGGTCAGTTTGTCAGTCGCTTTCCAGGAGTCCTGGGCGTAGAACCCGTAAACCCGACCACCGTATGTTGTCTCAAACACATTGCGGCGATTGGCGCTGTCGGGAACTCCTAGAAGGAATGAGGCAATTCCCAGGCCGCCTAGTCCCGTCGCCGGGTTCGAGGTTTGATAGGCACCGAAGCTCACGTTATCGTATTCGATGGGGGAGTTGGTGCTGTTGGTGTTGAGGTCCACGCCAGCCTGAAGGGTATGTCTTCCACGGACTAACGTAAAGTCAACCTTCCATTCATAGATATCGGCCATATCGGTAATCTGGCGTTGACCGCTAGGTCTGCAATCGAAACCACTGAAGCAGGCCGAGGGATTGAGGGAACCACTCGCTTTATACCCCGAGGCAAAGAGAGGCACAAAACCGGTCTGTGACCACAGGTCGTCCGGTACGCCGAGCTTGGCGACGTAGTTGTTCCGAACGCTGTTCCGCCCAAACGACGCGGTGATGACCTTAGACCCGCCGCCGAAGGTGTGAGTGAGGGCGACAGCGGCCTGGTATCCGTGGAAATAGGTGTTGCTGGTAGAGCCGGGCCAACCGCCGGCCGAGGAATCGGGCTGGGTGAACCCCGTGTAACGAAGCCACGCCGTTGTCCGCTCGGTGAACTGGCGGTCAAAGCGGAGCGAGGCCGTGTCCTGGCGCATGCGGTTCGGGTCCGAATTAATATAGTTGGTCCCGGACACGCCGGTATTAACGATAGGCGGCGCATCGTACGAGTAATAGTTTACCAGCTTCGGGTCGATCAGGCTTGTCGGGATCTTGTTGCAGGGGGTGCCGGCAGCCTGAAGCTTGTCAGCACCAACCGCCAACGGGTTGCCGTTAGTATCGCACATGAAGGGATCCCTGAGATACGTGCCGGGCTTTGCCGGGTCCTCTCGGGTCGACCAAGGATTATAGATCTGCCCGGGGAGCGTGCTCAGATCTCCGGCCAGTTGGTCGGCCGTGGGTCTCAGCCCCAGATACTGCCGCGCTTTAACACTCCGGAAACCCTCATACGCTGCATAGAACCACGTCTTGGCCGCGCCTTTCCGGAAATGGCCCGGGACTAGCGGCCCGCCGATGACTCCCCCAAACTGGTTCTGCTTGTATGGAGTCACCGCCGTTCCGGGAATCTCGTTGCCTGACGAGTCCTTCTTGTTGTAGATGAATGTGTTGCGCGCATCCAAGGCACTGTTGCGCAGAAACTCCCAAACGTCTCCGTGGTATTCGTTTGTCCCCGACTTCGTAACCACGTTGACGATTCCACCCAGGGCGCCGCCGAACTGCGAACTATCATTGTGGGACTGCACCTTGAATTCCTGCATGGCATCGATAATCGGCGTAGTACCGAAGGTGGAAATAAAGGCGTTCTGGTTGTTAAGTCCATCCAGCACGAAGAAGTTGCAGCGGTTGCACTGCCCGTTGACCGAAGGGAAAGTGAACGTGCCGATCTGGTTGCCTGCCCAGCCGCCTCCGCCGCCCGCATTCTGAGCCGTGCTTATCGGAGACACGCCGGGAGTCAAAGCCAGAAGCTGAGTAAAATTCCGCCCGTTCAGGGGCAGGCTGTTGACCTCCGTGCTCATAATCGCGGTTCCCAGTTCAGCCGTGGAGCCTTGAATCTGTGTCACCGCGCCCGTCACCGTGATTTCCTGCACTTGCGCCCCGACGGTCAGCGCGAAGTTGTGCGTGGCCGTCTGGTTAACCATCAGCGTGAAGGAGCTTTCCCGTGCGGCGGCAAATCCCGCCGCCGTGACTTCCAGCGTGTAGTCGCCGGGAATGACCCCGGGGATTACATAGTTACCCGTCTCGTTGGTGAGCACTGATCGCGCCACACCAGTCGCGACGTTCGTCAAGACCACTTTAGCCCCTGGAATAACGGCTCCAGTAGGATCCGCGACCGTGCCGTTGATCGCTCCCGTTCCGCCCTGCCCGAGCAGTCTTGGTGAGAAAGCTAGCAGAGCAACAGCAACCAACAGCAGTCCACATCCAGTCGGAGATAGTCGCGAAAAAAGCACCCGCAGTCTTCGCAGTTCAAAAACGACTCTCATTACATCGCACCTCCTTGTCTCGATCCGCGGTTGCGACCGAGGAAACTTACCTCCCTGGCGGGGGATACGCCTTCCTCTGGTGTTTCCCCTTGCCAGTTCATGAACTATGTACAATTAGGAGAATCTACCCCCGACCCGACGCAAAAGAGTCATTTACACCTTTCTGAGTATCTTGTCAAGAGTTTTTTGCAGGATTTCCTTGTTTTATCGATAACCTTAGCGCTATAATTGTATTAACTGGCAGACGGGAACCCGACCGACCCTTGACGGCGGCCGGGTTCCGGGGTGGAGGTGTAGCTGCACGGACGTAGTTGCCAGGAGGGCAATTTGGTCGCTCGAATGAAGGACATCGCCAGGGATTTGGGAATCTCGTTGATGACGGTTTCCAAAGCCCTCCGGAATCACAGTGACATCAGCGCGGAAACGCGGAACCGCGTGTTGAAGCGTGCCCAGCAGTTGGACTATCAGCCGAACTGGGCGGCTCGCAGCCTTGTAACCGGGCGCACGTACATGGTCGGGCTAGTCATTCCGGACCTGATGCACTCTTTCTTTGCCGAGGTGGCGAAAGGCGTGGCCAGGATGCTCGAGCCGCGGGGCTATAACATCATTATCTCGAACTCGGAAGAGAACCCCAAAGTTGAAATGCGCGCGATCGAAGCCCTGCTTGCCCGCAACGTCGATGGATTGATCGTGGCCTCCGCTCAGAAGGACGGCCGCTGGCTCCGCCGAACTATGCGACCCCACAGGATCCCCTACGTTGTGATCGACCGGGTGCTAGCCGGCCTCGAGGAGTGTTACGTCGGCGTTGACGATGCTGAACTCGGCGCTCTCGCGACTAGACATCTGATCCAGCAAGGTTGCCGGCGGATTGCGCACATTCGAGGATCGGCGATTTCCACTGCCCGGGGCCGTTTGCGGGGCTACCGCCGCGCACTGGCTGAGCATGGCCTGAAAGCGCTGCCCGAATACGTCGTCAGCAGCCAACACCAGGACAGCACCGGCTACGACGCGATGCAGCAACTGCTGCGTCTTAACCCCCCGCCGGATGGCGTCTTTTGTTACAACGATCCGGTGGCGGCCGGTGCTATCAAGGCAGTTTTCGAAGCAGGGTTGAGTGTGCCGAATGACGTCGCGATTGTTGGCGCCGGCAACGTTCATTACTCCGACCTTCTTCGTGTCCCTCTGTCCACCGTCGACCAGGGTAGCTCGGCCATCGGAGAAACGGCGGCCAAACTAATCATGCAGCACATGGAAGCGGAGACGTCGTGTCGCCCAAAACGCATGCTTATTCCGGTGCACCTTGTGGTGCGCGAGTCGAGTCAGCGGAGGTGCTAACCCCTGTGGCCAAGGGGCAAATTTTGTATGGGGCGGACAACTGGTTTACGGCGTATCGAACAGAGGGTAACCCGGCCGTGCGGAAGATGCTGGCCGGGTTCATTTCCACGCTTTTGCCGAAGCCGGAGCAATTACTCTGGGTTGAGAACAAACCTTTGCGGGTGGAAACTAGTCTGATGCGGAACCGGCACGGCTGCGTGGCAGGCCTGGTCGACTCGGCGATCCAGGAGCAATCCACGCGGTTCGTGCACGTGGATGAGATCACTCCCGCTTTGAACCTCCCCGTGACCGTCCGCATCGCGGAGAAAGTCCGTGCAATTGGCGCGCACCCAATCGAGCCCTGGCGTGAAAAAAGCTGACGTAGCCTTTTCGGTTTGATAAGGCGTCTCATCGTCTTACACCTCCTCCTCGGCCGCAATTGCGGCCAAGAAACCAAGTTCTGGCGAAAACAAGGGCGTACCTCTGGGGCAGCCAGTGACTACCGGCAGGGCAAACAGCATGGAACTCTAACCTGATTCGACGCTGCCTCACCGCTACAACTTTTCAAGTAGCTTGTCAGGAGAAATCTACTGCGCATCGGGCATTTATGTAAGAGTTATTGACGAGCGGCCGGTGGTGGGCAGGGAATGGTCAATCATCATACGGACGTGATCTCGGCAAAGCGCCGGAGGCGGCTTGGTGTATACTCGGGGGCCGCCCAGGAGGCCAGAATGGAAATCCTAGCTAACAAGCCCCTTCGACCGCAACGAATCTGCGGCCTCGTTTTCCTTCTTGCGGTTCTTGCCCTACCCGGCGCCACGGCTGACAACTGGTACGGCGCCCACTTCCGGAAGCTGCACCTTGATTATCACCTCAATCCCTGGATACGTGACGCTGCAGCCTCGCTGACGCTCGACGAGGCCCGCCGGCAGATGCGGCTGATGAAGGAAGCGGGCGTCGAATCGGTAGAATTCTTCGCCTACGACCACTTCGGGAACGCCTTTTACCCTTCCGACGTAATGCCGCGCCATCCTAACCTCCGTCAAGACTACTTCGGCAACATGCGACAGGCTGCCCGCGAGAACGGCATCCGGGCCGTGGCCTATGTGAACGTCTTCGGCAGCATGTATCTCTTCTCCAAACATCCGGACTGGTATATCGTCGACAAAACCGGAACGAAATACGCCGCCGCATCCTGGCTTCCGGTGGACAAGTCCCAGATTTGCGCCTCGTCGCCGTTCCTCGAAGAGGTATACAAACCATTTCTGAAAGAGCTGATCACCCGCTACAGCCCTGACGCGATTTGGCTTGATGGCGGAAGCTGGCTCGTGGAAACTCCCTGCTATTGCCGATTCTGCCGGACGAAATACCGGGCATTCTCCGGGGAAGAGATTCCCGACCCACCGCAAAGGGGCGCGGACGATGCCTCCTGGCAGAAGTGGCTGCGCTGGGTGGTCTGGCGACGCTCGCAGATCTACGATTACCTGACATCGATCACAAGGTACATTCACCAGCTCAAGCCGGATATCCTGGTCACCGATAACAACGTGGGACGTAACGAGTTGGGTATCCCCATCGTGGAAGGCGGCCGATTAGTGCGCTGGGCTGAGCCGAAAGAGTTGGGCCTCGATTTCCTCTCCTGCGATCCGGTGCCCATGGGAGGAGACCACCCCGTCGTCCTGAGCAGAGAAGGCCGCCAGCAATCCACGCTAGGGATTCCATTTGACTACGCAAACGAGCGCTTCCAGGGCTGGGGGGAATGGACGATCCGGGAAACCACGGACTTCAAAGTTGAGTGCGCCACGATCATGGCCAACGGCGGCCGATGCTTCTTCGCAGATCAGCCGTGGCCTGATGGGACGTTGGAGCCCGAAGTCTACCGGCGCCTTAAGGAGACATACGATTTCGTCAGAGCCCGCGAAGATGCTTACCAGGGCGCGGAGGTTATCTCTGAGATCGGAGTTCTCTCCGCCGAAAGCCATGGCACGCTGGCACGAAACCCAGAATGGCTGACGCCGGCCACCAGCAGCGACGATGCAGTCGCCGGAGCTCATCTTGCCCTGGTGCAAGAGGGCTTCCAATTCCAGATCGTTGGGGAGACGGGACTCCCGACGGCCCTGCAACACCTGAAAGTGTTGGTCGTGCCTGAGCAGGTCATGTTGCTTCAGGACACTCTTAACGCCATCCGTAACTTCGTCGAGCAGGGCGGACGACTGCTGGTGACTGGCCAATCCGGTCGGCTCAGGGAGGATGGTTCTCCACGCGCGCAGGAGGAGGTAGCACGCCTGCTGGGTGTGCGGCTCAAGGGCGATCGACGCGCTCCGCTCAATTACCTCGAGTTCTCGCCGGAGTTCGGAAACTCCTTCCGTCTGCCGTCGGTGCCCTTTATGGTCCGGGGGCCAATGTACCAGTTCGAAGCGGACAACTCCCGGCTGCTGGCGCACACGCTTGAGCCGCGCGACGACCCCTGGGACGAAAATGGCCATTGGCGCCAGTACACCGTGACCGGGGCCATGCCGCCCAACCGCACCCCAGCCGGACCGGCGGCAGTTCTCACTCGTGTCGGCAAGGGACAAGTCTTATACGTGGCCGGGAACTGGTTTACAACCTATCGAACAGAGGGCAACCCGGCCGTGCGGAAAATGCTGGTCGCATTCGCTTCCACGCTTCTTCCGGAGAGGGAGCAACTGCTGTGGGTAGAGAACAAGCCTTTGCGAGTCGAAGTCAGTTTGATGCGAAACCGGAACGGTTACCTGGTGAGCCTGATCAATTCGGCGATTCAGAAGCAATCCACGCGTTTCGTGCACGTCGAAGAACTCAGTCCTGTAACCGACCTCCGGGTTAGTCTCCGCATTCCACAAAAGGTGCGCGCAATTCATTTGCATCCCGAAGGGACGGCGCTTCGGTTCACCCAAGCAGATGGCAGGGTGCGCTTCACCGTGCCACGCCTGGATCTGCTGGCTTCGGTCCAGCTCGATTGCAGGTGACCTGAACAGAAGTCCGAAACCGTTGCCGGGGGCGGCCGCTGGCTCGTGGAAGGGAGAAGGACACTGAAAGTCTGTTGACGTGGTCAGTGATTCGATTACGACATTGTACCTCAACTGAACGTTTTCGTTTGCCCACAAGTTCGGTTCAAGTCGCTTGTTGGCCGCGCGCCTGTAGTCATCGAAGGCGAATTAATCCGGAGGGGAATCATAAGAGTCGGCGTGCAAATCTAAGGTGCTATGCGCGCACTGGTTGTCATCGTCGCATGCTGCCTCAAGCTGTAGATTCACGGTCAGGAGGGAAACAGTAGTGATTGGATCAAATAGACGGAATTTCATTTCGAGTCTCGCCACGGGTGTCGCAGCTTTGGGGACTAAAACCAATGCGGGCGCTGCGTCAGGAAAAAATGTTGCAGCACAGGGAACCAGCAAGACCTCCAAGGAAAACCCAAAGCCCCCGGCCTCTCCCTCGGTTGATTTAGGTTCGGCCGGGATTGCTGAGAAATTCTGGATCGACCCGAAGATCGCTGCTTTGCCTTCGGGCCGCTGGAGGAAAATCTGGCTGGATTTTCACAACTCGCAGCACATCCCCAGCATCGGCGAGAAGTTCAACGCCGACGAGTGGGGTGATCGCTTGCAGGCCGGCAATGTCGACTCCATCGTAGTTTTTGCCAAAGATATGCACGGTTACTTTTACTATCCCAGTGCTTATGGGCCAGTGCACAAGGGGCTATCGTTTGACCTGCTGGGAGCGCAGGTGGCTGCCTGCCGGAAACGCAATATTCAGGTTCGCGCCTATTACTGCACCACCTGGGACAACTACCTGGCGGAGAACCACCCCGAATGGCTGGTCTTCAAGCGGGACCGGACAACCTACCTGGCCAAGTTCGATGCCACTCCGCATTGGACGGCGCTCTGTCTGGCGCACGAAGATTTTGTTCAGCTCATGCTGAACCACATCAAGGAGTATGTTTCCCGCTACGAACTCGATGGCGCGAGTTTTGATATGCCCGTCCCGATCGATGGCGAGTGTTTCTGTTCAGAGTGCCTTCGCCAGTTGCGCGCTAAGGGTTTGGACCCGTTTGACACTCGAGTGCAGCATGAGCACAAGCACGTGTTGCACAAAGCTTTCATCGCGCGGATTTGGGACACCGTGAAGGCGGCGCGCGCGAACTGCCTGGTGGATTTCAACGGGCAGTGCGTCTACGGACTCGGCCAACGAGTGGCCTTCATGGACAGCCTCGATATGGAAGCATTGCCAACCGCCTTTTGGGGTTACTACTACTTTCCCACCCTGGTCCGCTACACTCGCAACTTTGGAGTCCCCACCTACGGCCTCACGGGTCGTTTCGAGACACTCTGGGGAGACTTCGGCGGCCTGAAATTACCGGCGCAACTCGAAACTGAAGTCGCCAGCATCGTGGCCAACGCTTCGCGATGCGATATTGGCGACCAAATGCCCCCCAGTGGCCGTCTGGACCCTGCTGTTTACCACGTGATTGGCAAGGCGTACGGGCACATCAAAAGCATTGAGCCCTATCTGGACCAGGCAGCGCCGGTGACAGAAGCTGTACTCCTGACAGGTGGTCTGCCGCTCGAGTCGCCGGGGACGGAGACCAATTACGGCTTAGTGAAGCTGATGATCGAGTCGCGATTGCAGTTTGACGTGCTCGAGCCCGAAGCAGGCTGGGAGCGTTACCCTCTCGTGGTGCTGCCGGATGATCTTGCAGTAGACGATCGCCTGGCCTCCCGATTGCACGATTTTGTGGACCAGGGTGGCGCTCTGGTGGCCGTCCATCGGAGCGGCTTGATTGCCGGGAGCGAAAAGAGCTGGCTGGAACGGTACGGATTCTCTTACGCGGGAATGTCGCCCTTCAAACCTGCCTACCTGGTTCCTCAGACCAACATGACCGGGGACATCCCCTCCTACGAATACGCTCTATACGAAGGGGCTTCACAGTGGCGCGCGCAGTCTCCGGCGGTCACACTGGCCTTGCTGGGCGAGCCGTTGTTCCAGCGCAGCTCCGAGCATTACACCAGCCACGGGCAGACTCCTTTTGACCATACAACCCAATACGCGGTTCTGGCGCAGAGCGGGCGGGTGGCTTTGATCGCGTTTCCACTGGGCCTGAGCTATTACAAGCAAGGCTACTGGATTTACCGGCGCGCCTTCCAGCGGGCCGTTGCCCAATTGCTTCCTGCCCCCCTTGTCCAGAGCAACGCTCCGCTGAGCACAGAAATCACATTGACTCATCAAGCGGCTTGGCAGGTAAGCGGACGCAAAGAGCGGTATCTCGTCCACATCGTGAATTTCTCGCCTTTGCGCCACACCCCCAGCCATCCCGATTATCACGAGGACCCGATTGCGTTAACCGATGTGACGGTACGAGTGAACCTGCCGATTCACGCCACATCAGCGCGGGCCGTGATTTCCGGTGCCGCGTTGCCTGTGAAACGGGCGCAAGCAGGAGGTGCGGAAGTTACCGTCCCGCGCGTGCCCATTCACGAAGTTTTGTGCTTTGAAGTGGTGTGACAGAGGTTTGGCAGGGAATATGGACAGGGGGCAGGTCATTGCCGACACCACCGGATGCCGCCGGGAGGGCGGCGCTACAGAGGATGGGCCATAAATGGACCTGCGAACCGTGGGGTGCCCAACGGCAACGGGGTCGCACTTTAAGGGAAGGCCTGGGGTAAACAAAGCTCGGAAAGATCGCGGGAAGGCCGGATCATCCCGCCCGTGCGCTTCTGCGGCACTGCGGATTCAGTTAGTTTGTTGCCAAGACTTCTACCGCTTGTCGTCTTGTCTGAATACAAGATGTGCAACCCCCTGGCCCACAAGGGGGCGTATCAATTGGCGTTTCACTCAGAGAGGCTTGAAAACCTCGGAAGCCCACCATTACGTAGAGAGTTCGGGCAGAAGGAGCTGTTCATGAATCGAAGGGAATTCTCGAAGCTCTCGCTCGGCCTGCCAGGCTTGGCCGTAGTGCCGAACTTTGCTGAGGCAGAATCCCCTGCAAGAGTCACACGAGAGGCAGGAAAAACGAACCCACCGACACCCCGGCTTTCTGGCTCCTACCGCGAATACTGCTTTGATTTCAACTGGGTCGACAAGCTCGACCAGCATGTGAAACCTCTTGCCGACTACGCGCAACTCAGCGCCCCGCAGCAGATACAGGATCTCCTGGACATCAACTCCGACGCGCTCATGGTCTTCTGCATGTCGATCTCGGGATACATGTTCTACGACAGCAAGGTGGGCATTCGCCACCCAACACTGAAATATGACTACTTGAAAGAAATGATCCGGTTAGGCCAGGAAAGAGGGATTGCGATGGAGCTCTACGTTCCCACGATGTGGGCCGACTATCTCATCCAGCAGCATCCCGATTGGGGTATGCGCAACCCTGATGGAACTGTCTTCACTGCTGCTTATGGAGGATACCACCCTGATCCCAACTCCCCCGCTGCGGACTGGTATGTCGAGGTCATTCGTGAACTCGTTCCTGACTACGGCGGCGATGCGTTTTTCGCCGACGGAATCACCTTCATCAAGTATGGGCAGTCGGAACACACGGTGAAGAAGTTCAAGCAGGAAATGGACCGGGAGTACCCCACTTCTCTGGCGAAGGACCCGGATTGGCGAGCCACGCTGCGATGGGAGATAAGGCAGATCGACAACTGGTGGCAGAAACTCCGTAACGCCGTCAAGGAGCGTGATCCTCGTGTCGAAGTCACCTTCAACGGGCCGGGGCCTGATGTCGCCATGCCGGGCCGCATCGGTTGGAGCGGCTTTGTTCCTGAGCCGCCACACCTGGATCCGCAGACCGACTATGCATTCACAGAGGCCGGTAGCGCAGGTGAACATGCTGATTGGACGAGAGGCATCTCATACCCAAGGCCCTTCAGGGTAACTTTTAATAACCCGTTTTCCATCCTCGATCCTTTCGATCCTGATGAGATCCGAGCCAGAATCGGCCGGACGCTGGGAATTGGCGGGATGCCCTATCGCTATGACCGGACTTCGGTGAACGGAGAGCCAGATCACTATTTCCGTGAACATTGGGCCACCATTTTTGAAGAAGTCAAGGAGAAGCTACCGTACGTGGAGGGTGCGGAGCCTCTGAAGTACGTCGGCGTCGTCTCCAGCGAGCCGACCATGTACTACCGCGGCCGCTCGGACCAGAGTTGTCATGCGGATGATATGCTCGGCGCTCTCAAGCTGCTCGACGCGCTGCACATTCAACATGAGGTCATTGCCGATTGGAATCTCAAATCGGCGTTCCTGAAGCCTTACGCGCTGCTCATCCTGCCAAACACGGCTTGCATGAGCGACGAGCAGGTCGCTGCCGTCCGCCAGTACGTGAGTGAGGGCGGAAGCCTGCTTGCCACGGCAGAGGCGTCGCTGTTCGATATCGACGGCAGTCCCCGCCGCGACTTCGCCCTGGCGGAGGTGTTCGGTGTGCATCTTGACGAGACCGTTACCGACGCGGTGCAGACCGGAGACACCAAGAAGCCTATTTACCTTGATCCCTCCCGTTCTTCACACCCGGTTCTTCGCTCCTTGCCTCGCACGGCTTTGATCCTTCCCGGAGACTCGACATATGCACTCGCAGCCAGTGGGCATCCGACTTCTCCCCTGATTATGGACGCGGGAACACCTATGAATTCACCAGGTAGCGTGACCAACCGAGCTGCGCTCCAGGTGAACGAATTCGGGAAAGGCCGGAGCGTTTACGTCAGTGGATCGGCATTTGCCCGCTCAGCCTGGCAAATGGGCGACGCTGCCGGAGTGCGATGGGTCGGACAGCTTGTGCAGGAAACGGTCCGATATCTCGCGCCCCGCGCGCCCTGGACCCTGAAGGGTTCAGAAAGAATATGGGCGGGCCTGAACAATCAGCCGGCCCAGCGACGCCATGTGTTGCACCTGGTCAACTGGCAGACTGACCTTCCCGCACGTGACGTCGAAATCAGCATCCGAGAAAGCACCGGGGCAGGTCGGAAAGCCACCATGGTCTGGCCCCGACATCAGCTTCTCCAGACCGGAACCCAGGGTGACGCCCGCGTGGTGACCATCCCGGAAGTTGGTCCACACGTTATGGTGATCTTCGAATGAAAGCTCGGTTCGCAGCTCTCCGCTGCCCTGGCACTTGAAAATGACTCTGATTCGAAATCTGTCTAAGATTATGATACGCGGAGGAGGCATCGTCATGGCAAATCCTTTTCAGAACTCTGTAAGCCGGCGAGGCTTTCTAGCCGGTCTGGCCGGAACTGCGGCAGGTAGCCTCGCGTTGGCCTCGGGCTGTAGAACGAAAGGGACATCCGCTGGTGCGCCGAAGGAAGCTTATATTGTGCCCAACTTTCATCCGGCGAGTTGCGGGTGGTTGACCAATTTCTCAAAGGAGCGCGTTTATTGCGCCAATACCTATCTGGATCATCTGGACCGCGTGCGCGACGATCCGACTTACAAGTTCGTCCTTTCCGAAGTGAACAACCTGATCGCCATTATGAATTTCCAGCCGGCGCGGATAGAGGAGATCAAACAGCGAGCCAAGGAGGGCCGCGTTGAGCTGGTCAACGCAACTTTCCTGGAGATGACCATCAATCTCTCGGGTGGGGAAGCTCTGATCAAGCAAGGCGTGGAAGGGTTGCGCTGGCACGAACAGGTGATGGGCGCGAGCCCCCGGTTCGCCTGGACCATCGACGTTTGCGGCACACACGACCAGATGGGCCAGCTCAGTTCAGGCCTCGGGCTGGAGGCGATGGTTTACACTCGCATGAATCGAACCGGAAGCACCATGCACTGGGCGGAGTCGCCCGATGGTTCACGGATATTGGCCTTGTGTCCCGGCAGTTATGCAGAGTTTGGCCCGCTATTCGGCACCAAGGACTCGCTGACACCAGACCAACTCCGGGAGCTTGAGGACTCGTTACGTGAGAAGGCTAAGACGACGCCTGCCGGGGCCCCAGTCCTCATTTTGGGAGGGTACGGAGATTACAACACCGCGCCCCGCAGGAAGGAGTATCCTCGGGAGTTTCTCGATCAGTGGAAGCAAGTGAATCCACAAACCAAGATCCGGATTGCGACCGCCGGTGAATATCTGGACGCGGTGCTTCCGGGCATCAAGTCAGGCAAGATCCAAATCCCTACCATGAGGGGTGGCACCGGTTACACTTTCGATTCGTTCTGGATTGAGAATCCCCGCGTCAAGACCTGGTATCGCAAGAACGAACACGGACTGCAAGCGGCCGAATCCCTAGCCACGATCGCCAGTCTCGAGTCCAAGTTCTCATATCCGGTGGAAACGCTTTACCAAGCCTGGATCCTGATGCTCCTGAACATGGATCGCAACACGCTCTGGGGTTCAGCGGGAGGAATGGTCTTCGAGAACGATAAGTCGTGGGATGTCCGCGACCGAATGGAGTCCGTTGCAGGTACGAATAAGAAGGTGCACACCGCAGCGCTGAGCGCCTTGACTCCAGGAGGAGAAGGCGTGGCCTTGTTTAACCCGCTCAACTGGGAGCGCCACGATCCGGTGATTCTGGATGTGCCCCAGGGCAAGAGTCTGGAGGGATTCGACTGCCAGAGCAGCAACGGGAAAACGCTGTGCAGTCCCCGCCTGCCATCAACAGGGGTCACTGGTCTCGGAGTCACTGCAAAGAATCCTGAACCGTCGAAGAAAACCGAGCTCCCGGAGACTATCGATACGCGCTACTACGCGGTGCGCGTAGACCCGCATACGGGTGCACTGGTCAGCCTGAAGCTTAAGCCCTCGGGGCGTGAGGTTCTGGGCGGCCCTGCGAACGTGCTGGTGGCTGAAAAACCGAAATCGCAAAAGGGTGACCCGGGCGACTTCATACTCCCACGGCCCGAGCGCACTAGGCTTGCCTCCTCGAATGATTTCAAGCCCGCCATCACCGTCACCAGCGGACCGTTGGCTACCGTAGTGCAGATCAAGAGCAAGTTCTTCGGCGGTGGTCTGAGCCGCCGGCTTATCCGCTTCTACAATGATTACCCGAGGATCGATTTTGAAACGGAACTGAACGACATCCCGGACCTCACCGTGGTAGTGTCTGAGTTTCCTCTAGCTGCAGATATTGAAGAGGTCCGGCGTGCCATTCCGAACGGCTTTTCTCACGGTGCTGGGGCCAAGCCTAACCCCGAGTTGCCTGGCTGGACGAAGGGGATTGTTCCTGCCGTTGGCTGGATTCATTACACCCTTGCGGGCGGCGGAGGCGTGGCAATTCTGGATCGAGGGCTTTCAGGACGAGAACTCAACGACCGGACGCCAATCATCTATTTGCTTAACGCTACAGAAAAGTACTACGGGTGGCCAAACCCGTGGTTGAGTGGGAAGGGACAGAATGTGCTGGCCTATGCTCTGGTAGCGCACGAAGGCAATTGGGACCAGGCGCGGATTCCTCATATGGCCTGGGAATACAACAACCCTCCGATCATCGTCCCAGGCAGGAAAGCAGTTCCCGAGAAGTCATTCGTCCAGACCTCTAACAACCTGGTCGTCCAGGTGATTCGCCGGGAAGGGAAAGAGATCGAAATGCGCTTGTTCGAGTGCCTGGGTCATCCGGCCACGGCTGAAGTCACGCTGAACTTACCCCATCAGGGCGCGGCCCTGACGGACCTACGGGGTAGAAATGCGCAAGCACTGCAAGGAGGTCCGACGTATCAATTCCCCGTCCGGCCGCAGCAGATCGTGACGATTCGTTTTCACGCCAGTTCTGCTGTGGAAGAGATCAAACCCATCTTGAAGTGGGATGACCTGGTGCCGAAATCGAAACTGGCGGCACTGCACGAGTACGGCGATTTCAAGGGTCATCCTCCCCGGGGTGATGGGATTCAGCCGGGCGCGTAACCACATGGGGCCGGGTTGAGACGGTCGCCGAATAGCGAACCGCAGGCTTGCAGAACAAGTCGGCGCTGCAAATGAGCCTACGGCATGAAGATCATGCCGCGGCTGCAAGCGCCGGCGCAGGGAAGTGCCCCAGGAGTACTGCAATGAACCGATGTCTCATGGCCTTTATTCTTTTCCTCGTTTTGCCTGTGGGCCTTGCGGCTCAGGCTGTTCGGTACGAGCCCAACTGGGAGTCCATCGACAAACGCCCAACTCCGCGATGGTTTGATGAGGCCAAGTTCGGCGTCTTCGTGGTATGGGGACTTTATTCCGTCCCGGCTTACGCTCCTCCCGCAACTAAGGAAGGCCTGGCGTATGCGGAGTGGTATTGGAAGGAATTGGAAAAGAAAGACTCACCCACTTGGCAGTTTCATGTGAAGACTTATGGCACCAATTTGCGCTACCAGGATTTCGTTCCTGCGTTTACGGCCGAAGCGTTCAATCCTGACCAATGGGCCGACCTTTTTGCCCAGTCGGGGGCACGCTACATTGTCTTCACGGCCAAGTTTCATGACGGCTACGCGCTTTGGCCAAGCCGCTATAGCTGGAACTGGAACAGCGTCGATCTGCATCCACACCGTGACCTGGTGGATGAACTTGGCAAAGCAGTGGTGGCACGCGGGCTGAAGATGGGGTTTTATTATTCGCTTTACGAGTGGTACAACCCGCTTTACCTCGAGGATCCCCGAGCTTACGCCGAGTTGCACATGATCCCGCAGATGAAAGAACTCGTAGAACGCTACCGCCCCTCCGTGTTCTGGACTGATGGCGAATGGGAGCAACCGAGTTCCGTATGGGGATCAACGAAGTTCCTGGCTTGGCTCTTCAACGACTCGCCCGTCAAGGACGAAGTGGCCATTAACGACCGCTGGGGCAAGGAGACCCGGAGCAAAGACGGAGGTTTTTACAGCTCGGAATACGGGCGGTATATGCCGGAGGGTGTAACGCAGGGTCCGGCTCATAAGTGGGAAGAGAGCCAGGGCATGGGGAAATCGTATGGGTACAACCGGATGGAAGCCGCCACAGATTACAGGTCGGCAAACGAACTGGTCCATTTGCTCGTGGACACGGTCAATAAGGGCGGCAACCTCCTGCTCGATGTCGGCCCGACCGCCGACGGCCGCATCCCCGTCATCATGCAGGAGCGGCTCCTCGCGATGGGCGCCTGGCTCAAGGTGAATGGCGAGGCGATTTACGGGAGCCACCCGTGGCGACAGATCTCAGAAGGCGATGTTCGCTACACTAGCCGGGGCGACGCTGTTTACGCCATCGCCGAGACGTGGCCCGGTTCGGAGCTTGTCCTCAGCGCCCCGCGACCTACCGCCAAGACTGCGGTTACGTTTCTTGGCCGGAACCTGCCGCTGAAGTGGCGCCAGGCCGACGGTAAGCTGCACCTCGAACTCCCGCCACTCTCCGGAACGGAGCTGGCTCTGCCCGGGGCTTACGTTTTCAAGTTGACAGGGGTTGAGTAGCAAATGCCTGTCTGGGAGCAAGAGTGTAAAGAATCGCACAAGCTTATTAAGCATGGTCAATGCCTGGGGCGCGAGCCTAAGGCCCGTTAACAAGGAGAACTCCTGATGAAGAGGCTTTTCTTCGCCATCATGATCTTTCCCGCTTTGACGATAGCCCTGCAGGCGCGAGCCCAGAACTACCAGCCCACCTGGGAGTCGCTTGACCAGCGCCCCACGCCGCAGTGGTTTGACGAGGCCAAGTTCGGGATCTTCATTCACTGGGGCGTCTATTCGGTCCCGGCCTATGCCGACCCCCACTCTGAGATTGGGGACTCCTACGCAGAGTGGTACTGGAACCACATGCAGGACAAGAATGGGCCGACCTGGGCGTTTCACCTGGCCCACTACGGCGCTGACTTCAAATACC
>Ga0315282_10004904_pt1 | contig 23062 bp, 20 predicted proteins | sample YL17G07_20_MG_FD_203693 | JGI IMG/M metagenome (GOLD analysis project Ga0315282, IMG submission 203693) | Sediment microbial communities from Yellowstone Lake, YNP, Wyoming, USA - YL17G07_20 | ecosystem: Environmental > Aquatic > Freshwater > Lake > Sediment | place: USA: Wyoming | collected... | reverse complement strand
CGTTCATCAACCTGCCTAAGTACAACGGTCTTTTGACGGTTATGCCGGCGTACGTAGGAGGAGAAATGGATGCGTTGGGAGTGAAGATAGTTACTCTTTTCCACGACAACCCCTCAAAGTTTGATTTGCCTTCTGTAATAGGCACGGTTATTCTAAACGACTCGAGAACCGGTGCTCCAATGGCGATCATGGAGGGTACTTATATAACGGCGGTGCGGACGGCTGCGTGTAGTGCTGTAGCGACCAAGTATCTAGCAAGGAAGGATGCAAGGACTGTAGGCATCGTTGGGTGTGGGGTTCAGGGTAGGACGCACTTGATGGCAATGTGTGAGGTAAGAAAAATCGAAAAAGCGAAGGTCTATGATGTTTATCCAGAGTATTGTAAGCGGTATTGCGAAGAAATGAGCGAAAAATGTGATGTTGATGTTGTTCCCGCTGAAACGACTGAAGATGTTGTTAAGGGGTCTGATATAATTGTGACTGTGACAACCTCTAAGAGTCCAGTATTTGAGGGTGAATGGCTAGGAGATGGAACTCATGTTAATGCGGTCGGGGCGCACGCGCCGGATGCACGTGAAATTGACGATGTTACGGTTAAGCGGGCACAGAGAATCGTGGTTGATTGGAAGGAAGCGGTCTTGAGAGAGGGTGGTGGAGCAGGAGATATAGTGATCCCGCTTTCGAAGGGTTTGATAGATGAGGATGACATAGCCGAACTTGGCGAGATAATAACAGATAAAAAACCTGGGCGCCTCACCGATGGTGAGGTTACGCTTTTCAAGACTGTTGGCTTAGCCCTCGAAGATGTCTCAACAGCTATTAGAGCGTATGAATTATCTAAACGCAAAGGTGTCGGGAAGACTATAAAATTGTGAGAATGAGAAAGAGATAGTCGGCATTGGCAACGGAATGGACTGGACTAATGTTACTCGAAATGCTCACAAAATCATTGCCCGCGGATGATATCCTCTCATAAAACAATGCGCCATTTGACCCCTAAAGTTGAACTTGCGGCTCTCCGACAATGTCCGTGACTTGATGCCTAACAGTTCTCCCATAAAGACAAAAACTCTGAGAAGCCCTAAGGTGTAATGCGACAGCAGATTCAGTTTCACTGTATGGGATGTTTGTTCCAGCATCGATAAACCTCTCAGTAGCAAAAGCTCCTTCTAATAATATTAGGTATCAGTTATTTTGTGCACATGAGGAAATGCTTAAATAACGGCTACAAAAATCTAGTTAGTGTATGGGCGCATCAGAGTGCTGATTGAAACTGGAGTGATAAAGCCAAAAGACCCATTATCACGACTGTTTTCGTTACCCAAGCGGGTTCCGTGGCGGTGCAAGCCAAAGTGCGGAGTGGATCTGTAGAGTCAGTTATACTTTGCAACGTTCCGTCATTTCTATATAAGTCCATGAAAATCACAGTGCCAGAAATTGGAGAAACATCGGCGGACATCGCTTTTGGTGGGTTATTCCATGCTATTGTTGGCGCTAGCGCGTGCGCTGCCTGAGGGCTAGGAGTATGATACCCTACAAGTATATCCTGTTTAGAATAATCGCGATATTTCCAGTAGTGGTGGGCGCGGTTACTTTGATGTTTATAATTATGCGCCTGATGCCGGGAGATCCTGTATTGATGTTAATTGATCCTGCGCATAGGACTCCTGAGGTTATAGCATCGATGAGAAAAGCCATGGGGTTAGATCAGCCCTTATACGTACAATACTTCAGTTATCTCTTCAATGTGTTCAGAGGAGATTTAGGATATTCTTGGCACAGTGGACATACAGTAACGGAAGAATTGATTATGCGTTTCCCTGCGACCTTGGAGCTAGTTACGATATCACTAATAGTCTGTGTGCTTGTAGGAATCCCTCTTGGCATACTTGCCGGATGGCGTAGAGGTAAAATGGCAGACCACTTTGCCAGCGGAATTACACTTGCTGGGCTTTCATTACCTCCATTTTGGTGGGGCATAATTCTGATCATATTGTTTTACTTTTTTATACCACTTTGTCCAGCACCCTTAGGGCGAATCTCAATTGGCGTCAATCCGCCCACTCATATAACTGGCTTATATTTGTTAGACTCTTTGCTCACTGGAAACACAGTTGTTTTCGTTGATAGTTTTCGGCATCTGATCCTCCCCGTAGCTGCTCTTGCATTCTTCAACTTGGCTCTACTTACCAAGCTCCAACGATCGGAAATTGCTGAAGCCTTGGAATCCGATTACATTAAAACAGCTCGAGCAAAGGGAGCGTCTGAAACAACCGTTCTTTTTAAACACGCGCTTAAAAACGCATTGCTCTCAACCATAACTGAGATAGGACTAATCTTCGGAGGATTAATCGGTGGAGAAGTGGTCGTTGAACAAGTGTTCAGCTGGCCAGGTATGGGAAGGTATGTCGTGGATTGTATACAGTTTGTCGATTATGCTGGGCTTCAAGGTTTTATTATAGTCGTTGTGTTGACATTCGCCGTAGTAAACCTCATAACGGATCTTTTGTATGCGTTCATTGATCCACGCATAAAGCAATGAGTAGGTGAAAACATTAGTGCTCACGAATAAACGCTGGAAGTACAGTCTTTTCTTGATTAAGAACAGCAAGGCACTCATCATGGGATTGGCATTACTGATTTTCGTGTTGTGCGTAACGTTTTTTGGGCCGCTCTTAGTAACGGCAAATCCCAATCTAGTGAACTTGCAAGAAAAACTTCTTCCTCCATCGTCTGGTCATATTTTTGGAACAGACATGTTAGGTAGAGATATTCTAAGCAGGATAGTATATGGAGCAAGAAACACAATGTTAGCAGCTGCAATCAGTGTTGTCATCGGATTATTCTTTGGCGTCTTTCTTGGAGGAATTGCGGGATATGCGGGCAAAAAAGTTGATATGGGTTTAATGAGATCCGCAGATATTCTGTTGGCGTTTCCTACATTGCTGCTTGCTATGGCATTGTGTGCGGCTTTAGGCCCATCACTTGAAAAAGCTGCGTTGGCCGTGGGCATCTCTTTTATCCCGTCATACATGAGGTTAATAAGGAGTAAGGTGTTGAGCGTTAAGGAGATGGAGTATGTTGAGGCCGCGAGGGCTATTGGGGCGTCGAGTTGGCGTATTTTCTCTCATCATGTGCTGCCGAATTCTATTTCGCCAGTGTTTGTGGCATCGATGGTTTATGCTGGCTTCGGAATACTGTGGACTACATCATTGAGCTTCATAGGCCTTGGTGCACAGCCACCCACACCTGAATGGGGACTAATGATTCTTCAAGGACGCGACTACGTTTTAAGTGGACAATGGTGGGTTGTAGCTTTTCCAGGTATCTTCATAGCGATCGCTGTCGCAGCCTTCAATCTTATTGGAGACGGATTAAGAGACATACTATCCCCAAAACTCAGAATAACTTAGGAATCGAGTTGCGTTTTCAATCGCTAACGTTTTACGATTTCTGGTATTGAAGCAAAAGGCCCTGTTAAATACGTCAATTACACTACTCTTTAGGTTAATTTTCAGCACTTTGGCGTTGTCTCGAAAATTATTTTCAGAAACGTGCACGAATACCATTTTGAGATGTGATGGAAAGGAAAGCGGCTCTGTCTCTAAATTCGGTCGGGTTGATTTGTTCGTGATTATTTGTGCACGTTTAACATCGGTCTCTTGCCGTAAATCCTTGGATTTCGAGACAAAAATGACAGTTTAGAAACGATTTAGAGATAGTGCCAAGGAAAGCGAAAAATATAAATCCATGTGCATCATAATAAAAGAAAAAGAGGAGCGCGTGCGTAAAACATGAAAAATCTTTTATCTAAATCAGCTGTTTCAAAAATGATTGCCGTTGTCATCGCGATAATAATTATTGTAGCCGCAATCGCAGGTACGTACTACTACTTAACACTACCAAGCCCGTCGCCTTCTCCGCCGCCAACAACAGTAAAAAACACGCTGGTAATAGCTATGCCGGCTGACGCCGCTGCAATTGATCCCGGCACGATGCAAGTAGACAACACGGGTTTCTCTGTAATTTCCGATATATACGAAGGTCTAATTAATCACGTGTGGCAGCCGTCAGCCGATGGAAAATACCTTGCCATGAACACCACCCAGTTTGAAGGGAGGGTAGCTGAAAGCTGGGTCCACAGTGCTGACTACAAAACGTGGACATTCTACCTGAGGAGAGGCTTGACTTTTCACAGTGGCAACCCGTTAACAGCGAATGAAGTTGTCTGGTCTTTCGTTAATTATCACTTCCTACTTCCTACTGGTTCTGTGGTTGCTATGGCGGGCGCTACTCTTGATGGGGTAAAAGCATTAGACAACTACACTGTTCAATTTACTTTGGCAAATTCAAACCCGGAATTTCTCCAGTACATATGTCAGGCAGCTACTGGAGTAATAATGGACAAACAATTGATCTTGCAGCATGGAGGAGTGACGGCGAACACTAGGAATCCTTGGCTGGCTATAAACGACGCAGGATCTGGACCTTATAAGCTTGACCATTGGACACCCGGCGTAGAAATCGTCCTGACAGCATTTAACAACTACTGGAGAACAGGATATCCCAAAACGCCGAAAATAGTCTTCAGGATAATTCCAGATGTTGCAACACAAGAGATGGCACTGGCCTCAGGAGACGTAGACATTATTTATAATCTTCCAGCAAAAGATATAGCAAGAATGCAAGTCACGCAAAATGTGACGGTAGTTAGTGCACCGAGTGCAGATACTTTCTTCATAGAGTTGCGCACAGAAAATGAAACTGGCTTTGCGGTACCAGAGTTCACTAACCCGCTAGTGAGGGAAGCTCTACGCTACACCATGCCATACGACGATATCATTTCACAAATACAGTATGGTTATGCACAAAGATTGGGAAGCATCGTACCTCCTACATTTCCCGACTACGTAGACGTATATACAAGCAAATACAATTACAACTTAACTAGGGCAAAAGAGTTACTCACGGAGGCCGGCTACCCTAATGGGTTTGAATTCACAGTCACCCTAGGCGCAGGAATGGAGTCAGCTCAGGAAGAAGTCATGATTGCGTGGCAGTCAGAACTCGCGAAGATAGGAGTCGCAATGAAAATGGAACTGCTTCCAGCAACAACGTTTATTGCTCTGATGCAAGGCCACAAGCTTAATATGTGGGTTGTCGACTGGTCATCCTACACGTCAGATCCTTACTACCAGCTATTCTGGTTCATTACATCGGATGTTAAGTTAGCAGGGTTTAGTGGTAACCCCTGCGACTTCGTTGATATGGCAAAAGACCCCAACCTTCACCCTGGCTTACAGGACTACTGGCTTGCCGGACTATATGAAGTAAATGCAACTCTCCGCAGTATCATAGCCCAAAATCTACAGCAAGAAACTATTGACAAGTCATATCACATTTTGATTTATTCCGCGGGCATACACATCGCGATGCGCAGTAACGTGCATGACTACTGGGTGCACCTAGAGAATGTCGTTCACCCACAAACCGTCTACGAGTTGACTTCGTAAACGCATCTCCAATTTTCAGCTCTTTTTTACTTCAATGAAACGCGCGCTTTCTATAGGAACAAACTTGGCTCATGTTAATTTAACGAAATTATCGCGTGCACCTATGTGAAGTCTTTATTTATGCTTTCCTCTTCCCTTTGTTCTCTCCCATTCCTACCAGTTAGTTCCCCTCACCAGTACGATGAAAGGCACGCACCTATTCGACCACACCAAAGGGTCACTATGGCGTCGCATCCAGGCTCCCTTCAATCATGCGGACATCCACGTTTGGAACAGCGCGCTAGCGAGGAGAAGTCTACGCCTGATCGTAATACGGCCGCTTATTCTTCAACACCGAATAGCAGACCAGCAACAGCTTATGAGCAGCCGCGGTCAAACCAACTCTGGTCCCCTTCTTCTCGGCCACCCTATGATACATTCGAGTCACGTTTGAATCAAAACTGCGAACATGCGTCTGCGCAGCCTGAACCATAACCCAACGAAGCCAACGGCTACCCTCCTTAATGACGCCACCATGCCTAACCGCTCTGCCAGAAGCACGCGTGGAAGGCACAAGGCCAGCGTAACTGCAAAGCCTCTCTCCAAACGGAAACCGGTTTATATCTCCAATCTCGCTTTTCACAAGCAAAGCAGAATAATACCCTATTCCAGGAACCGTCATCAGAAGCTTAACGTCTTCGTCTTCTTCAGCTAAGCCTTCGAGCTGCTTGGAAAGAAGCTTGATTTCCCTGTTGAAAGTGTTCATGATTCTAAGGTAAGAATCGATTGACTCAAAGTTCAACGAGCGCAGCCATTCTACACCTTTCAAGGTAAACAGACCATGACCAGAGGGAGGCTTTATTCCTTCATAGAGGAGAATGCTTTTGATTTTCACTTTGAGCTTAACACGTTGCCTGACCAAGAAGGCTCTACGCCTCACCTTTTCCCTCAGCCTGGAGGTTTCAGTATCAGGCACGTACGCAAGCGGCAAAGCGTCTAACCTCGCCAGTTCAGCAATAGCCTTAGAATCCACGCGGTCACTTTTAATCTTCGCCTCAGCAATGTACCGAGTTTTCTTAGGATGAGACACCAGCACATCAAAGCCTTTGCTTGCTAACTGCCTGTACAACGGTGCAATTGCGGTGGAGGATTCCATGGCAATTCTGTTGACTTTGTAATGGGTCAGGTACGAAAGCATCCTCTCGTTGCTCATTCTCGTCTGGTTAACTACTTTTCCTTCATGATTCAAAATAGTCGCATAAGTGCTGTCCTTATGCACGTCCAACCCACAAACAATGGCGCTCATAAAATGGCATGAGCGCCGCCGACCCTTAACACTTCTCATACCATCATGCGTGTTCCGAAAATGGTTAAAAATGGTTAAAAATGGTTTTTATTGGCCTTTTGTGATTTGGGGGCAGTTTTGGGCTTCGCATTTTCTCCTCATATTCTTGCAGTATCCGCCCTTCTCGAACCTGCAAATGTGCCGTAGTTTCTGGAAGGTTAGGCTGACAATGGTCGTGTGCGGCTCTGTGAGCGCCAAAGCAACTCTTTGTTTAGTCTCGAAAGGCGAGGAGTACGTGAAACTTGGTCTTCCAGGACCATTCTTGAGCGTCTTAGCTTTCAGGATCATGCCTTGACGTTCCAAGCTGGCCATGTTCAGCCTCAACGTGTTACGGGAGAAATCAACTTCACTCAAAACCTGCTGGAAACCCCTAGGCTTTCCATCCTTCAACACGGCCAAGATACGCCTATCAAACAAGTCCATATCAAGCCTGAATAGACAAAAGAAGAATAAATACCATTTTACACCAATTTAGGAACAGAGACTGTGTGAAAACTCATCTCGGTTTTGGAAAATTGCTGGTTTCATGTTCATAAAGTTAGCTTTTAAGACGTATTCTATGCATATAAAACGCAATTTCCTAGGCTAAATTTGAGTTTTTACACAGTCTCAACAAGCATGCGCGCTAGAAGCTTAGAGTCGAACTCAAATAAAAGAGGGTAGGATATTCACATGCCCAATAAGGGTGAGCAACCAACGTTCTGTTCCCATCCTAAGGTTTTACGAATGCTTGTTTGCTTTGGGCCAACTGCATTTTCACAAATGTTTCCGCTATTTTGAGGCCAGCAATCATAGGTTCAACAACTGGAACTCCTATCTGTTCTTGCAGCCAGGATGCAACGGCCATGCCTCCGCACCCTAGGACTATTGCATCCGCCCCGTCTTTCTCTACTGCTTCCTTCGCATTTTTCAACAAAGCTTCTTTGAGTCTCTCTTTTTCCCTAGAGAATTCAAGCGGAGAGAGGCCGACCGTCTTAATCGATGCAAGCTTAGGAGTTAGACCGTACTTACAAACAAGATCACCTAAGCTTTTAGCTGCCTTTTTTGTGGTGGCTAGAATCGAGAACTTCCGCCCTAGCATCGAGGCAAGGTGAACAGAAGCCTCACAAGCTCCCACCACCGGTATGCTTAACGCTTCCTTAGCGGCATCCAGCCCAACGTCGCCGAAACACGGCATCAAAACGGCGTCGAAAGCCTTCTTTTCAGCCTGCACCATTTCCTCAACAGCGGGCCCTATTGCGAAAGCTTCATCATAGTATTGTTCAATCTCTGTCACACCCTTTTTGACGTTTACCCATTCTATCTTCGTGTCAGAATCTTTAAACAAGTTCAACAATCTCAACTGCTGTTGGTCCCAAACATCCGTTGCCACTGGATTAACTACTTTTATCTTCATCTTCAATCCTCAAAGATGGGTCAACGTTATAGTTAAAAACTAATAAAGTTTTGGGTTTTGGACGACAATGAACTAATCATCGAGCGTTTACAGACTGACCATCTTTCTGTGTTAACGGAAATGAAAAACAGTGAAAAGCCGGAAAATCTGATTTCCATATGTATTATTCTCTCTTTTCGGAGAGTTTGCATATCATCTGAAATAGGAGTCGCAGTTCAGCAGCTCGATGTATGAAATCTCGTTTGATGTCAAAAATGTATATTCACAAACACCCCTGTTTTTTGAGTTCTGTGATCGAATTCTACGATTTGAATGCTATTCATGCTTAGATATATCGGAGAAATAACTCGTCCTCTGGTGGTGATTTATATCCGTAGATTTTACTGTGCGAGAGCCCCGTGTTACGGTATAGGTCGGCCAGCATCTCTGCGTATTTGAAGGAAACGACAACAACGTCAATTACGGGTACAGCTAATTCCGTCATCAGTTCTCTCATGAAGCCGGACTCGCAAGTGCAACCCAATATGATCACTTCAGCATTATCCTCCTCCACGGCCTTTCGGGCTTCACTGGAGGCAGCTGCCTGCAGCTTCTGCGGTTCCTCAAGCATCCTAACTGGGGTGAAATCTACAACTCTAATTGAAGCAAGCTTCTTTTCTAGGCCGTACGTATAGACTAAATCCTCTAAAAGCGAAATCGCTTTTTTTTCACTGGCAAGGATCGAGAATTTATGTCCAAGAGTGCTGGCAACGTGCATGCAAGCTTCCCCTGATCCGATGACTGGAATTTTCACCAGCTCTCGCGCTCCTCTTAACCCTGGATCGCCAAAACAACCGATAACTACAGCGTCGTAGTTTTTTTGTTCGGCTTCGTATATGCTCTTAAACAAGTCGACCAGAATCACAGATTCGTTTGACCAATATTCGAGTTGTTTCGGGCCTTTAGCGAGGTGAGTAACGTCAACAGTAACATCAGATCGTTTTACCGACTCTAAAATTCTTTTTATGTGCTCGTCGAAGGCATTGTCATTGCCGACTGGATTGATCCATAATATTTTGATTTTTCCGGACATAGCGCCACACATCTTATGATTTTAAACGAAACGTTCCCCAGTTCTCATAACGGCTTTACCATCTAACTCAACTGTGGGTTTCAACATAATTGTGTTGTTTGCGTCTTGCTTTTAAGTCTTGCTTTTAATATTTCCGCCCATACTAACATTGGTACCGAATCCTGGGTGAAACTATACCTAAGACTTTTCGGTTTCCAGAATGTTATTAGTTAAAGGCGCTTTCCCATTTGTGCCAAAATCAGAGTCGGCTACCCAGCTTGGGCGTTTTCGATGATCAGTTTTATGGGATCGCTAAATAACCCACATGGAGACATAACTGCGTCAACTACCACAACGCCTTCAGCAGTGCCATCGACCGGTGTTGTGGCGGACCCCTCAGCTGAAAAATTTCCGAACTCGCCTTATTCTTAAATACAGACTGGTTTCATGTGGTGTTCTAGGGTACCTTTCACGCTGATCTTTGTTTGTGCACATTGGTGTTGTTATACTCAATTCCTTGGTCTGTTTCAAGATGTGATGAGTTTCGACAAAATCTCACAATCTGTGTAATCTGCCCTTAATCCGCCTTGTTATCATATTTCCGTGATTCCCAGCATGTTGCTATTCTGGCTCCTCCGTAGCCCTCATTTGAGCTTGTGTATAGGTAAGCCAATAAGACGTCGGCATCAATATGACATTGCTACTCCTCATAGCCTCCGCCACGTTTTTTGGTAGCTTTTCGCCATTTCTATTTCAAGGTTTCATGACTCCAGAACGGCGTCCGCACCTACGAGAGTTTAATCTTTGCAGAGTCAAAGAAGGTTGGAAAGAAGCCATTGTTACCGACCCAAAATATGAGCCCAGTTACAGCGATCCATGCGTCACTCCGCTGTACAGTTGGTAAATGATAAATAGTAGTAGATAAGAAATGCTTGGCTCAAAAAAGTGAAGAGTGAGAAGATGATCCTTCCAGAATTTGCGAAAGTAGCAAAAATAATAGTAAGCGATTTCCTTGGTACAAAACTAGGTGAAGAATTCCTTGTTCTAACAGATACAAGGGATCGAGAAATCGGAATGGGCAATGTCTTTAGGGAAGCCGCAATCGTAGCTGGTGCAAAAACAACGCTTATGGAGATACCGAAACCCCCATCAGGTGTGCACTACGGTGAGGCTTTTCCTCCTCCACGTTTAGTGGAAGCTGCTGTTAAGAATACCGATGTATGCGTTACAACGGTTCTTGTTTACAACACTTTTCTACGTGATGCATGCCAAGCAGGAAGATTGCGATGCGTGAGCACTGGAACTCCTGGACCTACCTTAGTCGACTCGTTGATAAGAACGATCGGAGAGGTCGACATGCCCAAGCTGTGGAAAGAGATAAGGAGCTCCGCAGCCCTGTGGAATAAGTCTGACACTGTAAGGGTAACGTCGAAACTCGGAACAGATGTCACCTTCGACATCAAGGGTTTGACATGTTATGCAGGTACGGGACACGCTTTGCCTCCAATTAATTTTGAATTCATGCCTCCAGGCACGACCTTCATTATTGACTGCGCACCAATAAAGGAGGGAACCATCGTCTTCGACGGCATCTGCGAGTACGGAGAGATAAGTGACTTTTTCAGCAGACCCACAAAAATGAAGATTAAGAATAACATGATCGTTGATGTTGAAGGGGACAAAAAACTATGGCCCCTTATAAAGCCTCGATTGGATGCACTGAATGATCCGAATATTTATAGGCTTCCTGCGCATTTTGGCATCGGATTCAACCCTAATGCAAAAAATGATCCTGCAGCCCCGGAGTGGGAGAGGTATCGAGGAAGCTTTGTGATTGGAATTGGAGATAACAGTCTGCATGCATACCCCAAGAAGCTGCCACCAATAAAGGCGAAAGGCCACTGGGATTGCCAAATACTTAAACCGACCATATATGCAGATGGCAAACTCATCGTGGAAGATGGAGAAATACTGCCTCATTAGGAGACAAAATTCCCAACTTCCTTTTTCTTGGAAGTTCCCTTTTGATGTTGAAGCCGACGCCCAATAATGATGGTTCAGTGACGCTGAAATGAAGAAGACGAGACGGTGCTGGTGATTAACCTCTTCTCAACATTGCACCTCCATATTGTTGCCTGAACATTAAACCCATTTAAATGAGAGTTATGATGAATAGCGCGTGTATGGGGCTGTGGTTTTTGCTCTTCCCAGTTGATTGAGTGGCCAGTCGTCTATCAATGGCAAGACACTGGGGAGTTTTCGACAAACTGCTTTGGGGATCTGATTATCCTGATATGGGCGCCAGAACTGACATAAAGAAATAGGGGGAAACACCACGTAAGAGCCGCGCCCACGCCATAATACTTATATATTCTTGACCTGAAAAGAGATGGGCGTGATAGAGTATGTCGGTGAATTATAAGGAGAGGGTTAGAAAGGCTAGGAAGTTGATGGAGAGCGAAGGTTTAGACTGCCTGTACATTTTGGGAGGGACGAACCAAACCTATTTTGCAGGTTGGAGCTCCTATCCTTGGGGTTGGCCCTATTGGCTGTCACCTCTGGTCATTCCATTAGACGGTGATGCGGCATTCATACTGACTGAGATGCACAAAGAGATCTATTTAAGTGGGAAAGAAAAACGATGGGTAACTGACATAAGGACATACTTCGATGGAGATAGAGAAAAGGCCTTCAACCAACTTAAAACACTGCTGAAGGAGAAAAAATTGGACAAGGCCACAATTGGGGTTGAGAACAGCATGGCATTTGGAGACTACGAGGTTCTCAGGGAGGTGGCACCTGAGGCAAAGATGAAGAATGCACAGACATTAATTGACACGCTTCGTCAGGTTAAAGACGAGCAGGAAATACAGTGGCTGAGAAAATCGGCGGAGATAGGGGACATCTATTTTAAAGCAGCCGCGGACTATTACAGGGAGGGGAGAACTATAGGCGAAGTCCAATTGGAAATCGCAAAAGCTGTATTCAACGCGGGACCTGATGGTGTGAGCATTCCTACAGAGAGTAAGTCGCGTATAATACGAAAGGGAGACGTATTCAATCTAGAAGCCATGTATCCCGTACACGGCTACTCCGTGGATGTTGACCGAGACATTTTCATAGGTCCACCGACCGATAGGGAACGGAAGATGTGGCAGGTAATTGTTGATACTTACAGAAAGATCGAGGCCATGGTGCGTCCGGGCATCACATGCCACGAGCTCGACACAACCTGTAGAACACTGATGAGGGAAGGGTTGAAGGGCATCATACCCAACTATACGCAGCCTTGGAAGGTAGGCCATGGTGTGGGCCTCGGACCGGGACATGAGGCTCCCAGACTTGAACAGGGAAACATGGCCAAGCTAGTCCCTGGAATGGTCTTCAGCATCGACCCAGGACTATTTATAGAGAAATATGATCCCATTTTCGGATACTCAGTTCCACTCCACATTGAGAGGGCAATGTTGGTTACAAAAAGGGCTTGCGAAGCACTGGAAAAGTATACCATTGAACTAGTTCAAGTCTAAAGGAGGATTATAGTGGATGAATTGTCTCGCGGTTTAATGTCGATAGTGCTTGTTTCAGTAGCTTTTCTCTTTCTCTTTCTAACTGAACTGGGAGAGAAGCTGACGGGATAGCGTTCGATTTCAGATTGCCTTATCCTCGCTCTCAAATTTTGGCATTTGATTTAAGTGTATCTGGATAGAACACTGTATTCTGGGCTTGTTAGGAAAGCGTTCATGGCGTCTTCTCTGAAAGTTCGCGCGCCAATATCCTAAAAGTCTATCCTATGCGCCGTAAAGACAACATGCAACGAAATGCTCGTTTCCAACATCCTTTAGCTCAGGTTCTTCTTTCCTACACTCGGGTTTGGCTTCTGGGCACCTTGGATTAAATCTGCAACCAGAAGGGAGATCAACTGGACTTGGGACATCTCCTCTCAGAAGTATTTTTCTTCTAACGATGTGCACGTCTGGTATAGGAATAGCTGAGAGTAGTGCCTTAGTATATGGGTGTAATGGTTCTTGGAATAACTCGTCCTTTGTGGCTGTCTCAACAATTTTCCCTAGATACATGACCGCAATTCTATGACTTACATGTTCGATTACGCAAAGATTATGTGAGATGAAAAGATAAGCAAGTCCTAAATCTTCCTGTAAATCTTGCAGAAGGTTCAGAACTGTGGCTTGCACAGATACGTCTAATGAGGAGGTCGGTTCATCTAACACGATGAATTTTGGATTAAGGGCTAAAGCTCTGGCGATACATATGCGTTGCCGCTGCCCGCCACTAAACTGATGTGGAAGTCTTTTCATGTGATCGGTGGGATTAAGGCCTACTATCTCTAATAGTTCAGTAACCTTCTTCTTCAAGTCAGTTCCTTGGGCCTTACCGTGAATAATTAGTGGTTCGCTGACAATCTTTTCAACGGTCATTCGTGGATTAAGAGATGACTGGGGATTTTGAAAAACTATTTGCATGTCAGGCCTCAGTTTTCTCATTTCTTTTTGACTTAGGGTTGTTATATCCTTACCTTCGAAATAAATCTGGCCTCTTGTGGGCTGAATAAGACGTAATATACACTTTCCCGCAGTTGTCTTTCCGCATCCAGACTCGCCGACTAACCCCAGCGTTTCACCTTTTTTGACCGATAAATCCACATCATCGACTGCTCGTACGATCGCCTTCTTTACTAGTCCCACCCTGTATGCAAAACATTTTGTCAAATTTTTGGTTGCAACCAATGGCTCAGACACGTTCACATCCATCCCCGTTAGTTCTCAATTATTCCTTGATGAGATGGCAGGACACATAGTGACCGGGACCAACTTTAATATTTGACGGCTTCTTTTCCTTACATATCGGCATTGTATGTGAGCATCTCGGGTGGAATCGGCAACCAGGAGGTGGAAAAATCAGATCGGGCACGAAACCGGATATTGTTTCAAGTCTTTTTACATCGTGGTAGGGTATGGGAACCGCTTTAAGCAGTCCCGATGTATATGGATGCAAGGGATTATCGAACAGTTCATTTTTTTCAGCGGATTCCACGACGTTCCCGGCGTACATCACGTAGACCCTTTGGCAAGTTTCAGCGATGATTCCAAGGTCATGCGTTATGATAAGTGCGGAGTTGCTCAGTCGTTTTGTTAATTCTGTCAATAATTCAAGAATTTGTGCTTGTGTTGTGACATCTAACGCGGTTGTTGCCTCATCAGCTATCAGCAAATCTGGGTTGCAAGAAATCATCATTGCAATCATAGCTCGTTGCCTCATACCCGTGCTTAGTTCATGAGGATACCGTTTAATGATCCTTTCAGGGTCTGGCATTCTCACTAGTTTCAACACGTCTATGACATTTTCCTTTAAAAGGTCCTTCGGACTCTTTCCTTCTTCACCTAGGTCTTGGTGTAATTCTATAGCTTCGCTAATTTGGGTCCCAAGAGTGTAAACTGGATTAAGATAAGTTGTGGGATCTTGGAAGACCATTGTTATATTCTTCCCTCTTATTTTTCTCATCTCCTGTTCGCTTTTTTGAAGCAAATTTTCACCTTTAAACCATATTTCGCCTTCTACGATCTTGCCGGGACTATCAACAAGTCGCAAAATTGATAGGGCTGTGAGTGATTTTCCACATCCCGTCTCGCCCACTAATCCCACAATCTCATTTTTGTATATGTCTAGATTTACGCCATCGAGAGCTTTAATTACGCCAGAGTAAGTGTAAAAATATGTATGCAGGTTCCGCACACTTAGCAGAGCACTATTTTTTGTCGCCATCATTGTCCCAAACGTATCAAACTAAACGCATATATATCTTTTTTGAACTGCTGAACTGCTGATACAATCCATTGCGAACCAGCTTCTCCTCGGATTGTACAAGAAGAGTGAAAAGGGAATGCGTTTAGAATTTACAACGGGGGAACCTGTATCTACTTGCTCATATGGCCTTGCGAAGGCATATAATACAAGGCAGGTTCAATTGGTCTTGCCTGGGACAGGAGATAGAAGCCAGGGTCTTACTCAAGACGATGAGCTGGCGGTCGTCATCCCTATTGAGAAACTGTTGGACGTTGTTGCCGGCATTGAAGAATCATCAAAAGCCATCGGAAGGAGATACCCTGTTCCGATGACACTTGAAGTATCACCGGAAATCGACAAATACCAGAAAGGCTTATCGAGATTCCGAACCTAACGAATACTCCTTGAAACTCGCGCCTATGCCCTTCCCACTGAGTCAGCTCACTTCTCATTTTCGCACTCTCCTACGCAATCCACCGCCGCACTCATCACAGGTTTGCTTGATAACTTGCTTTCCTTCCTTGTTCGTTTCATGGAGAGGATACTCTCTTTTACAATCTACGCACTCAAGATAGACCTTTTTATTCTTCTTCCCCAACAACTTCCTCCTCCTCTACTGTGACGTCGGGTGAGGCTTCCTCGCGGATCTGTCGGTCAGCCTCAGAGGTTTGACATTGTGGACAGGTTGAGTATGGTTTGTCGTCTATGTAGACTGTGCCTCCTTCGTCTCGAAGGTATATGAGGCCACAATTAGGGCAGACCTTCTTGTTTGCGCCTCGATAGGTAGGGCATTTCTCGAATATTTCAGAACATTTGCTAACGTCACTCGATAACAGCGAGCAGATTGAGGCTATTCTCCGTTAACGATTAGACTGCCTCAAGCTACAATACAATGGCGATGGGGTTAAAATGATAGCAAACAAGGTCGAGAACCAAGTCGAAGATTTACGGCTCGCCTTAGACGGTAAGTAGCCATGTTCTTGTCCGCCTGTCTGATGTTTCACCTTGCACTTGGGAACATCGCCCTCGAACACGAGGAAAGGACACTGCTTAGGCTTACTCATGGAGAAATGCCACCGTGATTAAGTCAGAGTCGTCTATTGACGCTTCTGGGTCGGATGCAGTTCCACTCGTGGATGTCCTAACTCCTGCGGCGAAAGCTTGTATATCACCTAAAACTGGAGCGGGTGTCCTACTGTTTGCTCTAATAAGTCTTAGGATACATAAAACTTAAATAGAAATGGATACGAAAACACCAATGAAAAGAGGTAGGAATGGATGAAGCCTTTTAAAATTGGTGAAATATCTGCGGAAGCTGGAGCAAAGGCTTACGGCGAGTTAAAGGTCGCTGAGTTACCTGATGGAACATGGACGAGTATACCTCTTGTTATAGTGAATGGAGCAGAGTCTGGACCTATATTAGCCGTGGTTGCAGGGATGGGCGGAGTGGACTTTAGCGCGATTGAAGCTGCTAGACGAGTAATCTTGAACACAGATCCCAAGAAGCTTAAAGGAACACTACTAATTGTTCCCATTGCAAATAGGCCAGCCTTCCTAACAAGAAGTACTGCGAACATATTTGAGAACACACAAACAGATTTATTTTCAGCTTTTCCCGGAAGTCCAGCTGGAAGCCTAACATCTAGAATAGCTGATTGTTTACTTAACGAAGTTATTTACAAGGCAAATTATTTCATAGCTATCAGCAATTTGACACCAGGAGCATGTTACACCCCGTTCACCAGTTTTTACCCAGCACCAACCAAAGAAATGAAAGATAAACTACTCGAGCTAGCGAAAGCATTTGGGACAAGATTCTTAGGAGATGCAGAGGGCCCTAGGGGTCGGGATCGGGATAAATACCCAGGCAGATCCCACATGTTAGCGAATTCCAAAGGTATCCTTTCAATTCTCTCATTCTGTGGAGAAAGCGGTCGAGTAGATGAAGAATCCGTAAAGGTGCATGTGAGAGGAATTACAAACATAATGAAATACATCAGCATGATTGAGGGGCAACCCGAAGTGCCTGCGGAACAAATAGTTTGCAATTCGTGGCTGAACGATTTAAGAGCTAAACGTGGAGGCTTCTTCCGCTCCCATGTAAAGCTAGCAGAACATGTCTCAAAAGGGCAAACATTAGGCGACGTTACAAACCTTCTTTACGAAACTAAGGAACAAATTAAATCCCCAGTAGACGGTTACATAATCCGTATAACAACAACCCCCACAATTAGCGGCGGAGACGTAGTCTTCGGAATATGGTACAGAGAAGAATAATAATCGTTGGCTTATTGATTTGCAAGAAAAGGCTGTGAGGGAACCAAATTGGTTCTTCCAGAATTCGCAAGGGTCGGAAAGATCATTGTGGAAGAGACTTCGCCAATTTGGGTCCCAACAGCATAAACTGGATTAAGATAAGTTGTGGGATCTTGAAAGACCATCGTTATATCCTTTTCTCTTGCTTTCCTCATCTCTTTCGCGCTTTTCTTGAGTAAATTTTCGCCCTTAAACCAGATTTCACAATCACCTATCTAAACTTGAAACAAGTTATAAGTGCCCTGGTCGGCATGGAAGCCGCTAGAGTTGCAGCATTGAGAGGGCACGATGTAACCCTCTATGAGAAGAAGGCTGAACTGGGCGGCCAGCTAACCCTAGCTGTCAAACCACCTCGCAAGGAGGAGCTCAACAACCTATTGGATTACCTCACAGGCCCAGATTAAGAAGCTGGGAAGTGAAAGTAGAATTGGGGAAGGAGGCTACCGTTGATGTGATAGAGAGGATAAAACCAGATGTGCTAATCCTGGCAACAGGAGCTGTCCCACTAATTCCAAAGATTTCAGGGGTAGATCGAAAATTCGTAGCTACTGCTTGGGACGTGTTGGCAGACGAAACAGAGGTTGGTGATGAGGTTGTTGTGGCTGGAGGCGGAACGGTAGGTTGTGAAAGTGCGGAGTTCATCGCTGATAGATGTGGAAAAGTAACTATTGTGGAGATGCTTGGAGATGTAGCCCTTGACGCTGAACCGTCAAGCAGAAAACTGCTTCTTAAAAGGCTCAACGAACAGAAGATAAAGGTGCTGACCAACACGAAGATTGAGGCAATAACGGACGGAGGTATTTCGCTAATTGACAATTATTTCGGGAGGCATTTGATTGAATGCGATAGTGTCGTTCTTTCGCTAGGCGCAAAGGCGAACAACCAGCTCATGCAAGCATCAAAAGGTAGAGTTAAAGAAAACTACGCTATTGGGGACTGCGTAAGGCCACGCAAAATTTTAGAGGCAATCCACGAAGGATAATGTATCGCTAGAAAAATATAGTAAACTTTGAGTTTTTCCAACCGACTGCGTGAAAAGGAAATGTGAAAAACTTCGATTTTTGTCACCTTTACGCTATCAAATAATCTATGACCAATAATGCGCATCTTGCAAGTTTTGGGAAGGATTGGAATGGGAAAAAGCCCCCAACCCAAGGATACACTCGTTTTTTCTAGTTAACTCAGCTTGATTTGGTCAGCGTTCTTGACCTCTTATTCTCCCAAGCGTGGCTTATCAGCCTGATCCTCAGGATCACAATTTTCTTTCTCAAAAAGTCTTCTACAGCAAAGCTTAAATCTGAAAAATCATGAACTTGAATTGCGGAGACGTTCATATGGGAAAACCTTCAGTTCTCGACCAAATTGTGAAGAGGGGTGTGATTCGAATCGCGGTGGATTTCTACGGCGAGAGACACATGGATCCCAAATATGGTGCTCCCCCTGAGATGTACATCGACGAGAAAACAGGTAAACCCGCAGGCGTAGTAATCGAGTTGATGAAAATAATGGCCAAAGACCTCGGCGTCAAACCCGAATTCGTTGATATCCGTTGGGGTGAGCAGATAGATGCTCTCTTATCTGGAAAAGTGGATATTCTTCCTAAACACACGAACACGCCGCAACGGGCTTTGAAAATCGACTTTGCAGACAGACTTTTCGGCATGGAGGTCATGATACTCGTTCCTGCTAATAGTCATGTCATGAAGAAGGAAGAGTTGAACAAGAAAGGTGCAATAATTATATGTGAGCCGGGCTCCACGAACAAGCAAATTATCGAGCAGCATTTTCCGCTTGCCACGATATGGGAGCTGGCTGAGGTCAAACCTAGCGACAAATGGGACGCTCGCGTGGAAACAGCAGTTACGAAGATATATCTACAAAAACATCCAGAAGTCAAACTCCTCAGGGACGAGAAAGGCAAAGCAATAATCCTCTCAAGAGAATACGTGCACCCAGGCGTACCAGTAGGGGAACAGAGATTCCTCAACTGGATCAACAACTGGATCAATTATCACAGCGCACAAGGAACTATCCCATACTGGTGCGAAACATACTGGAGATCCTTCTTGGCTGAATAATCCATTACAATACAGACCTAAGCGTCAGTTGCCCAGAAACATAAGATTCAATATCAAACGAACGTAAAGACAGCATGAGCACTTAAATTGGCTATCCCAATTTCTCATGCAAAGTAGAATATATCAACTCGACCCTATTTTTCAATAGTGATTCCAATCATTTTCTTAACATCGATTGCCTTGGACATGTGTTGCGCGAGGTCGGAGCGATATCTTCGAGGAAACCTTGAAAGAGATTAGTTAGACAAATGAGCTTTATACCAACTTTTTACACCTTAATCAAGAATGACGTAGTTATGAAGGAGCCGAAAATATTCTCTCTACCATGCCGTAAATCCACCGTCCACAACAAGGGCTGATCCGGTGACGAAAGAAGATTCGTCTGAAGCTAAGAACAGCGCTGCGTGGGCAATTTCCTCGGGTCTCGCAAGCCTCTTAAAAAGGCTCGTGTTAGCTAGTTCCTGGCGCACTTTTTCTGGTTCCTTCACAGTGCTGAGCCATTTGTTAAGCAGCGGTGTTTCGGTTCCGCTTGGACATATGCAGTTGACGCGTATGTTTTGATTTGCGTGGTCTATTGCCATTCCTCTAGTCAGGGCTACAATCCCTCCCTTGGAAGCGACGTACGCGATTTCGTTAGCCGTACCTACAAGCCCCGAGACCGACGCAGTATTGATTACCACCCCTCCCCCACCTTTTGCCATTTCAGGAATAGCATATTTTGAGCCTAAGAAAGCGCCCTTCAAGTTGACATTTATTACCTTGTCCCACACTTCTCCAGGTGTGTTCACCACCGTACCTGAAGGATTGATGCCTGCGTTGTTGAACAGGATGTCGATTCTCCCGTACTTTTCCACCGCTTTTTTCACCATGTTTTCCGCGTCTGCTTCCTTGGAGACATCTGCCCTCACGAAAAACGCGTCGCCGCCACTATCTTTGATGAGCCTAACGGTTTCTTCGCCAGCCTCTTGCACAATGTCAACCACGAGCACTTTAGCTCCTTCCCGAGCGAAGAGTATAGCAGAGGCCCGTCCAATACCAGAACCAGCCCCAGTAATCAAAGCTACCCTATCAGATAACCTGCCCAAGTTTCAGCAACTATCCTTCTATGTTAGATGTCAGTAACTAATCTTAAAAATAAACCTTTTGAATTGAGTCCGTTTGTAGAAACCGAATCTAGGGTTCTGTCAGCGTCAGCTTTATCCATTTCCAACATTTTTCATTCGACTTGGAGTTTTGGTCTCTTGGCTTACGCTGCTGAATCGCAGAAACCGTATTTTCCACGATCTGAGAAGGAGTAGACAAATTGGATCCCGAAATAGCCTCATGTTCAAGCGAACATCTAGGGAAAGTTCATTTGAGCACATCAGAAGCGCGCTCTTCATAATTCGGGCCGTTTCATTCGCTAATCCGCTAATCTATGTGGCGGACATGCTCAGAGCTGAAACAGTGTACGTGCCCTTTTACCCATCGAGATAGCGGCGCCAACAGCTGAGAGTCTCATCCTCTTCGTAGCATCTACAACGGCATTCAGACGAGTAAAAACCTTAATCATCGATTTCAGTGCGTGTCAGAGTATTTGCGGGCGGCAATCAGAAAAGCAAAAGACAGGATACTTTTTACTCAAACGAAGCGATCGAATTGAATGTTGAAGTCTGGGTTTTGATCCCTTCTTTCCTGTTTGTGTAATATTTGATTTGTCCAGTGTGTGGAAGCCACGTCTCCTCAGTCTCTAACTACTGCAGTTTTGCGGGGCCAAGTTGCTTCCTAAACTTGTGTTGAAGATCTGTCCCAACTGCAAGAGCAGGATGCCAGTCTCAGCACATTGTTGCCCTGAATATGGACAAAAACAATAAACTCGGACCCATCATTGTGGCGCCCTCGGAAAACCTCTCTGCATAAGTTACTCTAGACCCACCGTTTCATGCACGCATGACCCGCAGTGTTTTCAAAAGCTTCAGCGTTCAGCGCCCGCTGGTATTCGACAAAAACCTGTACAACCCGAACACAATTGCGAACGCCTTTTCCAAGCCATCTCAAACCGCAAACGGCCTTTCCAAGCAAAAAATCGAGGTTTCAAAGCTGAAAAAATACGGGGGATCCTCGAATTTTGAGAGCTCGCAAACTCAAGTTCCAATTCTCAATTCGCTATCGACAGGAGGAATAGAAAGTCGGTCGGCAGGTTCTCCTTTTATCCCATCCTGTATGTGGTGGCTTGTGTACAAGAAAAAATGGGTATTGCCACTCTCTAAGCTCGCTTGACAACTACAAAGTAGGCATCGGAGGATATCTCTCCCTAACCACCGCATCACCTATCCAGTTCAACAGCATAACTATAGCGAACACTGACAGGCCTGTGGCTTTTTTGCACAGCATACGCAGCAGGGGGAAAGCTGTACATTCTAAGACAATTGCTCCAACGTCTGGATGCTTTCGTATTAGCTCTTTAGACGCTGAGACAAGGTCCTCCTCCAACATCTCAAGCCTCTTCTCAGGCCCCTCGGTCATCGCATCTTGGAAATAGACGTAGAAACCGCAATCAGTAGAAACGATTCTAGCATCTTCCACCTCCAGTTCCTTTGCCTTCTTAACCATCGACTTTCCGGCACACTTATGAAAGCTAAATCTCGTCTCAAAATGACACCCAATGCCAAGATTGTCTTCAAACAAAGCCATCAAGTAATCAGGCACGGCGAAAATGTGCCTTCACGAGTGCGCCGTGCACAAAAGGTGAATTTTCTCTTTTTTCTTGTTTTACGCGATTCATTCAGTTGGCGCCCACTTGTCAGACTTCAAGAGAAATACATAAATAAAAGTGCGGCTCATTACTCGCCACAAAAGGGGTCATTGTGATGGGAAGACTTGAAGGCAAAGTCGCAATCGTTACGGGTGCATGGCGAGGGAATGGTGAGGGCATAGCAAGAGTTCTGGCTAGACATGGAGCCCACGTTGTCTTAACGGATATCGCGGCCGAAGTCGAGGATGTTGCAGAGGATATCCGTATATCTGGCCAAAAAGCATTGGCTCTGAAGATGGACGTCACGAAAACGGATGAAGTTAATCAAGTGGTCAAGAAGGTATTTGAAAAACTAGGTAGGATAGACGTGCTTGTTAATAATGCAGGAATTTATCCGGCAAAGAATTTGGTCGACACGTCAGACGAGTTTCTACAAAAGATCTTCGATATTAACGTATTCAGCATGTTCAGGTGCTTGAGGGCGATTCTCCCGATCATGATGAAACAGAAGTATGGGAAGATAGTTAACCTTTGCTCTGTTACTGGACTGATGGTCTCTGACCCTGCAGGAGGATATACTGCTTACGCCGCCACAAAGGCAGCAGTGTTGGGATTCACCAAAGCACTAGCGTTGGAAGTAGCTCAGTATGGTATAAACGTGAATTGCATATGTCCAGGTTATATTGATACTCCCGGAGTTAGGCAGCAGAGTCCACCAGGTCAAGATCCAGCCAAATACGTGGAGCAAATGGGGCGCAATGTACCATTGTGCAGAATGGGAACACCAGAAGAGATCGGAGAACTTGTTTTGTTCTTGGCCTCGAATGAGTCGAAGTACATAACAG
>Ga0315282_10004903_pt1 | contig 23062 bp, 34 predicted proteins | sample YL17G07_20_MG_FD_203693 | JGI IMG/M metagenome (GOLD analysis project Ga0315282, IMG submission 203693) | Sediment microbial communities from Yellowstone Lake, YNP, Wyoming, USA - YL17G07_20 | ecosystem: Environmental > Aquatic > Freshwater > Lake > Sediment | place: USA: Wyoming | collected... | reverse complement strand
CCATCCTTGGCTCATGTTTGCACAAACACTGGCACGGGAGGGATGGCTCCTAATCGTTTCTGAAAATGCTACGTTGACGGGAGAAGCTGGCAACGTCAAAAGGCGACTTTACGAACTACTGAATTTGAAATTAAAAGGTACTCTAGTCGAGCTTGCATGGCTGCCCGAAAATCAATATAATGATTTCGCGTGCCTTGTGAGAGACGGGAAATGGGATATGGATCGGAGGAGTGGAGAGTACTTCAGGATTGAGGCGAAATCCATGAACACCGCTGCCGATGAATCAAAGGCCCACTTCGCAGAGCTTATTGAAACGATGGCTGAATATGATCAGCTCCTGATACTGATTTGGGCATGGGATAAGGCAGATGGTCTTAGAATGTACCCGAAAGTCGCTGACCAGTTCTTCGGGTCCGCCCGTCACATTGCACTGCTCCGAGACAAGCTGCATGTTGCCCGCGGGGGCAGCTTCGTAAGTAGAAACAGCTGCCCAGATGGATGTAAACCCAGTGAATGCACGCACAACGGCGAGCCGTTGAACGAGAGCGGTAAGCGAGAACGGAAGAGTGGGCCAGAAAAGCGTCGCGTCAGTCAGACATCCTCGTTCGCAGCCAATTTCGGAGGACTTGTCAGAATGCTCAAGACGAATTCGGATGAGGCGGTCAGGGTATTTCGCGAAACACGCCATGATGACGACGTCGTGCACGATTACATCAGCTTCATACACCGTAATTTTCCAGATGAGGAACTGAACCAATACACAAGGGAAGAGTGGAGTTTGATCGCAGAGGATCTGAGATTGGACCCCAGCAAGTATTCCTCCAAGAAGGAGATTGCGGAACAAGTTAGAGGAACGGATGCTGGCTACATGGAGAGACTGAGAAAGCTCTCCTAAATAGGTAGTCGAACCTGCCCAGCTTTCTTCTTTACTACCCTAGGAGCATTGGTTGTCGGCGCTTCTTCTTCCAACCGCGTCTCATTTAACGTTGGATGCATATCTGACTCAATCGCTGCCATCAGTCCTTCGTGAATCCTAATGGGCAATGCAGAGAGTTGATTAGCTAACTCTTTCCTCTTCGTATGTTGCACTTCAAGGAATCTCTCCAGTTCGACCTGCTTCGACAATGGTGGAAGAGGGATCTCAATTTGGAGCAACTCCTCCAAATGAATCCTGGGAAGTGCAGATCCAGTCTGTAAAGAAGCGACGTAATCCTGGACGAAAGATGATGCAAGAATCTCGCGCAAGAAGCGCGGTTTAATCACATCAAGACGGGGTGCAAGGACACAGAACTCAGATGAACATATTCCATTGTCCACCGGCGGTTCAGCAAGATAGACCTTGTTTAGATTGGGCCGAAGTCGTCCGTAGAGGATATCGTTCCTTCGAAAGATCTTTGAAGTTGAGCGAATCTGTCTGCCAGTCGTTCTTAGCTTGCCCACGATGTCACCCGTAAGCGATTGTACGTTTTCAAGTCCGACATAGTAGAACTCCTGGTCTGGATAGTCTTGCGGGTTCATGGTTTCGCGATGCTCCTTGACGACTCTCTGCAGTGGAACGAGCTCGAATGCAGTAGGACGCTTTCTTGAATCTTCATTGCTGAAAGACTCTGGACGCCACATGTCCCTACGCCTCAATTCGTCAACGGACACTGTTCCTGTCCACACCCTACCATCCCTCCTTTTCCAGAAAATCCTTCAACTGACTTGTCATTTTGTCAAATTCTTGTCCATCGGTGTTGCGCCCAGTTCCGTCATAACCTATGTTATCCAGCCGACCCAGGAATATGTCGTAGTTCTTGTCGGTTCTCTCGCCATGCTTCCACTTACGAGCGAACATCACACATGTCTTGACTGCAGCTCCAAAAGGCGTGAAGGTTTGGATTGGCAAGCTCACAATCGCTTCAATACGCATCTTGGCGTCGACAAGTCTGCGAACATATGCATAACTACGATTAACGAACACACCATCTGGCAGCACTATGGCCAGCTTGCCACCAGGTGTCAAGAAGTGGATACATCTCTCGAGTCCTAGTACTTCAAGAGGCACGGATTTTCGGCCTCTCGCAGTCTCAAAACTAGCGAGTGCACTCAACGCTTCCACTGGCAGCACGGATCCAAAAGGAGGATTGGTAAGGACTACGTCAAAGGACTCCGCCCGAATGTCTGGGTAGTTCTCAAATGGCAGGAGTGAATCTGCGCAGCGGATGTTGCTGTGGCCATCGCCCTGGATGCGCATCGCAGTCATTGCGATTCGAACCATCCTCTCGCTCTTCTCTATGCCGTGGAGTCCACGGGACACAAACTCATCGTGTTCTTTAGTGGAGATATCGGGGTTCTTTTCCTGGACGAACCGAAGCGCTCCAGAAAGGAAACCTGCTGATCCACAAAAAGGGTCTAAGATAAGGGCATTCGGCGTGGGCTCTATGACAGAGACCATGAATCGAATCACTGCGTCAGGAGTTAGGTACTGGCCCATGCCAGATCGGACTGAAGGACTTAGAATCCTTTGAAACGCACGCCCTCTGATGTCAACTTCCGAACCGCCAAGATCATATTCCTGCAACATTTCAATGATCTTGGTCAAGGCGGCGCTGCTGAGATTTATCTCTCCTGTGAAGACGGCCCGTGACCGTACGTACTCAGGTACGTTGAACTCGAGAACGCGCTGCTCCTGTTCACCTGCATCTTTGTAGACTCTGCGTACAGAGGCCGCGAATTCTTCCATACTACCATATAGCCCCCGCTGGAGCTTCGGCCTGCCATGCTCACATGCGTGCTGTTCATCGTAGAGTTTTGAATAGAGAATCTTACAGAGTTCGTCGAAAGCTTCGTCTGCGTGCAATCCATCAATATCCCTTATATGGCTATGAGCTTCGAACAGCAGGTTCTCTATTCCCTCAGATAGTGGTTGCAGTTGTATGTCGGTTGTTCCCTTGTCCTTCGAGCTCCTTCCCACTGACTTCACTTTGTATGTTCTTGCTGATACTTGCCGATTGAAGACGTCCAAATCAGGAACATACTCGAAACGTAGAGGATTTGTGCGCTTTCTATAGAATCTCGTACCTTCAAGCGTCCCGTTTGTGTTCATTCCAAATGCTGCTATCCTGCTCCCTGACAGAACCGACTTAACCAGAGCCTCTGAGTCGTCAGCAGAGGCCTCAGTGTTTGTCTCGATAACAACGAAGGGGTCTCCCCATTGAGTTAGTATACAAACGCTTGGGACTGCTTCCTTGCCATCAATGGAGAATATCCTGTTAGCGACAATTCTGTCGCCAATCCAGCTTTCAGGAAAGTGATACGAGTCGACCAGTTCCCGCAGAATCCAAAGGCGCAAGGCTTCTCCGCGATCTGAAGCTGGATTTGGCTTTTCCTTCTTCTTGTGCGGGGACGCCACTACCTCGGCGGTGAGTTCTGAATCGTCTGGCTTCGCCGACCGGAACGGTCTCAAGCGCGGCATGTTGTCCTTTCGGGGATGATTGTCCTGGTATAGAACATTAATGGACGGCCCTCAGAAAATACCCGACAAGCTGTCAGACTTCTCAAACAAGGAGCCCAATCCTATCTTGTCACCAAGGTCTGCAGCTTTCGAATGAAATCTTCTGTTGCCCTGTTGCCCCGTGGGAAATTCAACGGTTTCTTATTCAATATGCACATGGAGTACTGACCTCTACTCGTGTCAATATGAGAGTTGTCAATCAGGTACTGGTAGAATTGGTCGTGGACTCCTTTTCCGATGATGATCAACCTGATCTGATCACGCTTGAACTTGCCTTCTTCAGCTAGATGTTTGATTGTGCGGATGACTTCGTCATCTTCAATGATTTCACTAAGTCTCTTCTTCTTGTTCCCATTTATGGGGCTTCTGGAAGCATCAATGAGGTAGTAGTTACTCTTCTTCTTGAAGGCGGTCAAGAAATCTTTCTTGACCTTACGCCACTGGGTAGGATAGAGGGCTTTCATCATAAACTGAAAGAGGTCCCTTGGACTCATACCTTCACTTTCATTGTAGAAGAAGGGCGCGTGGCCATTCCACGGAACTGGCGGCGATTCGGCTAAGAAAAGCAAGTCGATTGTCATGGGCTTATAGTCCTCACGCATCCTATCGTATTTGTTCATCACCATCGCCCTGAGCCGTATCGCCACTCCATCTCTATGGATGTTGTGATGAAGTGACTCCCAATCGAGTGGAACAATATCGTCAAGCTAGCATTCATATCGTATTCATCATAACTCATGTCCAATTTTGGGAATCCCACACCCTGGGCTTTGGAAATGACGAAGAAATCGAACCTGAGACAACGAAAGAAGACGAAGACGCTAGGAAGAGCGAACCTTTCGAGGGCAGCTGGGCTGGACAATTGGGCAGAGATCAAAATCCTGAGAGGGATGGAACCGATCAAGAGGACATCCCAACGCTTCGTGAATCAATTTGTCGACCTCAGAGACAGTCCCTTGAAGAGAAGAGTCATCAGGGATGCGTTCGAGTGCGGGATGGCACACGCCTTTCACGTGGTATGGCTATGCATGGGCGATGTTGGCGCGGCGAATGTCTATGATTTCTTTGAAGAGGTTGAAGACGGCCTATTGCGAAACCAGCCTCCCAAGACCCGAAAGGGGAAAGACCGCATGGAGAATGCTGAAAAGAAACTGGAGGACATTCTCCAAAGAATAGAGTCGGTAAAGGGAGCAGCTGGGCAGGCAGGCAAGCAGAACAAGGGTCAGGACCCGATGTACGCTTGAGCGCACTCCTGCCAACGTGGGGTCCCGGCTTAGACGATGAACATCCCCCCAGTAGATATCTCAAACCATGTCTGAACCGTATCGTCGTCTGTGAGACCATCTCTAGCAATGATGACCTTGGGTGCCGTCAGTTGCAGAACTCGGAGGTTGAAGTACGCCATGAACAGACAAAACGCCAGGAAGCTCTCGAGAGGTGATATTGTCGAGATCGAGTGGTTCGATACGCACTCAACTGACAGGCTCGCCCACTTCGAAATCGAAGACCTCGAGGAACCCAGTCCGACGGTCGCCTACGGCATCGTAGTCGGGAACGGCGTCAGGTACCTGACCATCGCCAATGAGCTATGCCTCGACCCCGTGTCCGACGGCAACTGGGTGGAGCAGATACCGCACGGAGCGATAAGACGGATACGAAAGCTCGGAAAGAGGAATACAGACTTGATGGAGGACGAAAAATGAAAATAGGTGACAGGGTCAGGCTAATCCATACCGACGACCCGAGCGGCATCCCAAAGGGCGAGGAAGGATCAGTGATCCATATCAGTGATATCTCGAAGAGCGACGTGATTGGACTTCCAGGGACCGAGTCCCTCCTTGGCAGGAAGAAGGTCTGGGTGGAGTGGGACAAAGGCGGGAAGCTAGCCCTTATCGAGGGCATCGACAAGTTCGAGATCATCTCTGATCGCAAGAAGCGTTGAGGGGATGTCGGAACTCGAACCGTTGAGGTCAAGACAGCCATTCAGAGTTGCGAGGAAGATGGAGAGAAGATGCGGGACTTGTGGAATGAGTCTGGAACTGCTACGTTACACCAGGGCTAACCACAACGGCCTGCTCATGCCTGCTGAGATCCTGCTATGCCCTAGGTGCGAGTCCATCCGCATATACGTCGTTGATCCCAATCTGAACGACAGGATCACGATAGACGAAGACTTGGCTTTCAATGCTGGACACCCAAGCTCCGAGAAGAACAGAAACACGGTGGAAGTTATATGCCCGAGATGCGGGGCCAGTATGTTCTTCGCCCAGCACGTAAATGTTGGCTTCGGAGATGTCGACCCGGCAGCCGAGTCATGGGTATGCGAATGCGGAACGACCGTCCAAATTGTCCTCGAACGGCGGGACACATAGTCCCTTGTCCGCATGTTCCGAGCCCGTTGTGAGCGCACGTCCATTGACGTCGGCGAGAGCAGGCGTGATCAGGGAAGACAATGCGGACGAACGGATATGCCCCTAGAATCAAGCAGGAACGCGTTGTCGCGCCCCCGAATGAAAGGGCATGAATTATGCCCCAAGACGCAGATAGGAAGAAATACTGTCGAAGGGTCTGTCCACTCTCGCGGAGGGAGAAGCGGGAATGGCAGGTCCTTACTCTTCTGGTAATGGAACGAGCATAACAGTGGTCGCAATCGTAGTCTCTGGAGTCGCAGTGATTGTGGGCTCTTTGATCATATCCAGCCTAGATCGCTGGCTAAAGTTGTTGTTCTTGTGCATCTGGACTGCATTGTTCGCATGCTTTGTTCTGTATGTTGTCGGTTTCTTTGGGGGTATGCGAAGGAAGAGGAGCGATGCTAGGCGACGCAGACGCTGGATGAAAGAGGCCCCTGGCCTTCTCACTCTCTTGTACTCAGTAATCGATTCAATGAGAAGAATTATCTCAGCTCATCAGTCGGGCGCCTTTCCTCAGGTCGTGACACAAGTAGTAAATGCCTACCCCCCCTCAGGCACGCCTAGCTACGCAGGTAACCCCGTCATCATAACGATGGGACAATTCCCAGGTATTGAAGGATCATTTGAATCCTTTAGCAGGAGACTTCAATCCCTCGAAAGAAGACGAAATGCAATGAACACCAATCCACGACTGTATGCGACTTGTATGGAGAATGAACTTGGCGACATCATCTTGGAATTGATCAATCTGTACGATGAATACGGTAGCTGGTCAGATGGAATCTTCAAGAAGCTTGTGAACTTGGGTGCGAAATGTTCTCCTGGTTCGGTCCAGCGATCTGAGTTCGATGCGTATCGGACCAATGTCTCGAGTGCCGCTTCCAAGCTTCAGGAGCTCTCACAGGAAGCTAACTCGATTGCGAGAAGAATCGGAGTTGCCGAGATCGCCCCGTCCATCAATAAGAAGTACCAGGATGATTTCTTCTAGCATAACTGCTTCTCTCATCTCGCCCCCTATTGATGATATGGTATGCTCCAGTCTCTCTTCCGCTTCGCTCTCTCTAGCTCCTTGAGGATGCTGCGAACCACAAACTCTTCCATCGGCTTGCCCTCGCTGTCGACAGGAATCAGGACCACGAATGGTATCATGGAACAGGTGATAATCTCATTTTCGACTGCATGTAGCATCGCGGCAATGGGAAAAGACCATAGGGAGCTTAGCGCGATGGGGGTACGGGGGAATGACGATGAAGTGTCCGAATTGTGGGACTGAGAATCCCGATGGCAAGAGATTTTGTGGTGATTGCGGAGCAACTCTACCTCAGCCCTCTCCTCCCTCACCGCCAGCTGTCCAGTATGTCCAAGCCTTGCAGGCGCAGCCATTCAAGCTCAGGGTCAATGTGCTCTGCCTTATAGGATCTATCTTGGCGGTGCTATCGTTGTTCCTACCATGGGCCGTTATACAGAACCAGGAGACGGGCGTGAGGACTAATCTCGGGGCATTCGATTTCGCTAGAACCTTTCTTGGAATCAGTTTGTTCCCGGACAACTTTCAGTTATCGGTGACCCTGTTCGTGATTGGAGCTGCCGTCGCTTTCCTGTCGCCATTAGGTGGGATTCTGCAACTCATCGGGGCGATGGGTTTCGTCATGACAAGCGTGACGTGGGGTGTCGAGGGCTTCAAGATAGTTTTCTGGATAGGAGCAGCAGTCGCTCTAATCTCAGCTGCAATGGTACTTCTAAGTCTTGCATGTCCTATGGGCGTGGGATATGACTCAAAACGAAGTGTTGGATTAGCGAGGCTGCTCACCTTTAGCGCTTTTAGGCCGACAGAAGGGGAATGAGTTGGGACTGCTCATGCGAAGAGCCCGATATCCCCGCTGATTAATCCCGAATCTGGACTTTCTGGCTCCCCGAGGGTGTTCGTGGTCGGGATCAAGGGCCCCGACCCGCCCGTTTCCAGCCCGTTCTCAGCATGTCCCTTGACGTCGGCGAGCGCTGTGGGGATCAGGTAAGTCAATGCGCCTGAACGGATATGCCCCAAGAATCGAACAGGGAACGCTACGTCACGCACCTTTATCTCCGCATAGATGATGTTCGTCAGGGTACGGATTAGTTGAGACCACCGGCTGCTGCGCGGTTTACTGCTTTACCACATGTTAGAGTGGTTTTCCTCTTCGGAGCTGGTGCCAGTCACCTGGATAGCGGAAAGGATAGACCACCACTGTTGAAGGGGCTAGTCGAGCCGCTCCAACGAGCCTTCCCCCGATCATGGGGGCAGATCCCTGATTCGTCGGCGAACGCCTTCACAAACAACTTCGAAAAAGCTATGGACGAGTATTCATATGGATCGGAACATCTCGTCGAACTGCTGAAGGATGCAGCCCAGTTCTTCTCTGGATTCAGACCCAGGACTGGAGAGCTGGAACCCTACTATCGCGTAGTGGCTGAATATCGTGACAGGCTTCTATCTGGAGATATTCTCGCGTCCACATTGAACTACGATTGCCTGATAGAACTGTCAGCGAAACAACTGGGAGTTGAAGTCAACTACTTTGGTAGACGATACGGCATGGGGCTCCTCAAGCTCCATGGTTCGTGCAATTTCACCGTGCACCCTGCGGGGATCACGGTCGGTGGCAAGGTCACAATCAGCAGGGAGGGGCGGGCGGACTTCCCTGTGGATGATCCTCCGCCAGAGGCCTCTGAGGTCCCTCGAGTGCTCCAAGAGTGCAAGTTCCCGCCCGCCATGGCTTTGATGACGCCTGGTAAAGAAGTAGTCTGCGGGCACAGCGAGATCCAACGCATTCAGGAGGGGTTTGAGGAGGCCGTGAGAATGGCCAGGATATTGATCGTTGTAGGAGCCAACTTCAACCCATTAGATCAGCATGTTTGGATGCCGGTCTATTATAGCTCAGCGCATCTTGGATTCGTGGGTAATCGAACTTCTTGTATGTCTCTGGAGCATGAGCGAAAGCTCGGACGGACTCATTGGATAGGAGGGAGATTCGAGGAATCAGTGGACGATATCTTTGACTTCATACGAGAAAGGGAGTCCTGAGCAGGTATCTTCGTGCCCCTGACCGCTAGGCACCGCAGGAACGCCCGACGTGTGCGTTGCCGTGCAGATTGGCTTGTGGAAAAGGGTTAGGGAAAGGGTTTGTGGGACGGAACGGAACTGATAGAACAACGCCACTTGTGCCAGCAGATTTTCTGCTACCATTTCAAGCTCCAGTAAACCTTTTCTGCATCTTTTCGGATCAAGACCGTGAAAGTGCGATTCCTGAATCTCCAGAGAGCGATACGGAAGGCCGACTAGACGAGGAGGTTCCTCACATCAGGGGTCTTAGCGCTTGGGAGGTGCAACTCCCTCAACGACTACGCCGCCCGGTGAATTCGCCGCAATCCACACCAGGACTATTCCGTACACAAGGACCGCAATCGTCAATACAGCTCCTATGACCAAGGCACTGAACACGAGATCGGCCAGTGGATCAGGTTTCACGAATTCGGCGAATCCAGTGAAGCCGAGCACACCCGTCCACACAGCGCCTATGATTGCGGCCGCGTTTATCTTCACTTTTCTGATCTTCTCCTCCTTCTTCTTATCGCTCTCGCTCGTTGCCATTCCTTGCCACCCGAGGCGTGATGAACTTGCAGGGATTGAAAGGTTTCGTCGCTCAATGTCGACAAGTGTCGAGTTCCATTGTCGAAGAGACGCCTATGCCCGAGGGGCTTCTCTCTACTCCCCTGCCTTGACTGACGCGATGATTAGCCCAGCGCCCGTTGTAATCAGTATGGGGGCGATCACTATGCCCTCGATCTTCGTGATTATATCGGGGGAGAAAACCATCCCCAAACCTATCAGAATCAACACTAGACCGACCAAGAAGGCCGCGACCTTAAACCCGTTACTCGTTTGACTCAACTCCTGGTTCTACCGGCCCCAAAGTGCCAACTTCTGTTCCGACCATTTGTCAATCCTCTCCATCGGGAACCATGGGATAAAGATGTTTCCCAACCAGATATGATAAGGTTACAACACGATCCGTGGACCTACTCCGATCTCCATGGATATTCTGCGGAGCCGATAGCTCACAAGAGCGTGAAATGGCAGGTGTCTGAGACTCGCCTCGGAAAATCTCCATGGGGGAAGGTGATACGCCGACAATGGAATCTGAGATTATCGAGAAAGGGTGTCACAATCTCCCCAAAGCCGAGGAAGAGCTATGGCCACAGGGAGGGCTACTTCACTTGAGATGGCGCGGGAAGGCGCTTCGTCCCATCAGCCTTTCCTTTCGTGACGATGCACACCAGAGCGTCGTGGTCGCCCATACTGTATTCCTTTCGAACGACGCTGTATTGAAAGGCATCGACCTGGTATTCGCTCTCGAGTCGCAGGAACTCCTTGACGGAGCTATCAATCTTCTCAATGATCGGAGCTGTTCGTCCGAATAATAGCACTACGGGAACGTCATCGATTCGGAATCTCTGACGCAGTCCCTGGACAATCTCCTCCCGGGTCATCGACTTGTTGACATAGATCGCATAGTCCATATGATCCAAGCAGGCATTCCAAAGCTCAAGAGCCTTGATCCTGTCAGTCACTGTTCCACTGAACTCGATCCATGCCAGGGGCGGGCCCATGAACTCTTCCAGCATTCCGCTCACAAAGAAAACGTAGATTCGGTTCCCCCTCTCTTTGAAACGGTACCTCAGACGATTCTTGAGATCAAGCGCCTTAGCTCCTTGACTGTGAATTTCGTACTTTCGAATTGTCATGGCGATAGAAAGCGCCACAAAGTCATCATGGCTTATGATCTTCTGAAGCCGTTCTAGGAGTTCTCTACCGTCTTCCTGAGCCACAAGTGCGAGAAGGTCGTACCCCGCAAGATCCTCTCGAGTCATTCCTCCAACACTTGATTGGGACATTTGTATGGCTTCTGCGAAGCCTCCCGACTTTAGAAGTTCCCTTGTTCCTTCCGAATCGAGAACGACGATATTGGTGACGGAGCACTTCCCCTGCTTTATGCGAATTCCGCCAGATTGCTTCAAATCCTTACGGGGCTCGTAGTTGACTAAATGCCCTTCAATATTGATTCCGAGTTTGGCTGCCAGCCCCCTTATGAGCTCGCGAACCGGGGGCACGAGCCTACACCAGCTTCACCGAAAAGTCATTGAAGCAGATTGGGTCGTCGCAATAGAGGTCAATGGAGCCCGGCAGGATCCTACCCAGGTTCTCTAAAGTCAGATGTTTCCCACACTTTCGGCAATCCGAGGCGTGCCCATCTAAGTCCAGTATCTTTCCGTCGACAACCTTTCGACCAGTCGATACGATTGCCCTCTCAGCATCCTTCTTGGAAAACATCATCAGGACAACTTCCCTTTCCTTGACCATAGTAAGGCCCCGTCCGAATTGGCGTCGACTTGTCCAAATCACCAGCAACACTATAATAACTTTCTCCATACCAAGGCTGCGAACCCGGTGGACTGGCTATAACTCAGAATTCTCCTAGCTAGAGACTGGACATGAATGATTCCGAGTTTGAACTTACTCGCCGCGTGGATGCGTTCAGCGCACTGATCATGTCTGTGGACGACCTGCCCTGTCTTAGCAGGTTGTCAGCGCACGTCCCTGCGACGTCAACGCGAGTATGCATTATACGGTGTCTCCGTGCCCCCTGACCTCAATGCCCCGTAGGATCGCCCTATACCGGGCAGGGAACGGGTTCGCAATGCGAGAGTACTGCTGCACGCAACCTCTAAGAACCCCCAACGGCTATCATTCGACGGTGAGTTGTTGAAGGCCACAAAGAAGGGTGCGAAGGTGGAAGAGGCCGCCACGGGAGTGAGTCTGGAAGAAGCCGCCGCGGGGCTGTCGGCCTTGTTCGGTGACTCGCCCACTCAGGAAGAACGAATTGAGAAAGCGCTCCACGACATTCAGAAGGAGTTACTGATGATCAGCAGGGAACTCGGATACCACGAGTTGCTGCTCACCGACTTGGTAGCCCGCGCGAAACCATTCGCCAGCAAGAAGGAACACAAGGAATACGAGCGGCTGCTTAACAAGATGTTAGCCACACATAAATCATTCTCACGCGAGAAGAAGTGATCCGATCCGGCGGGGCGACCCGTTTCTAGCGCCACCGTCAGCGCCCGCTCCCTCGACGTGGCGAGAGCAGTGGGGATCAGGCGCATCTATGCCCCTGACCGCAATGCCCCCTAGGAACGCACTACACGGCGCAGGATGCTATCAGCCTGATTTTACAAGAAAATCCGAAATCGGAAAAACTTGTAAATTGTCGGAGATTCCCAAATGGGAAGAAGCGACAATTATCGGAACTTCCCGAATGGGAAAAACCGATAATCGCAGGAGGAGATCGGGAAGGCCACCAACATTGATCAAAGTGCCGTCAGCCGTGTCTTATGCGAACTTCCCAAATGGGGAAAAGGCATAAATTGAAAGAACTTCCCAAATGGGAAAGACTTTCAAGATGAGATGCTTGAGCGCGATATTGTTGGAGATTCCGATTTCGGAAATATCAACAATCCGACACAATCCTGCCACCCACGGTATTGTGGCCTTCCTGATCCCGACCACCAATCTCCTGCCACCGAATGATCTTGCCCGCGATCTACGCCCACCCAATGAACCCGACGTTGATGATCTCGGTGGCGATCCATACGCCACGAATGATCTCAAGCCAATCCTGCCGCCCGCGATCCTGTTTCTGGGTAGCCATGCCGAGGCGGTCCTCGGTGCTCGTGATCAGCGGGTTGCCGATCTCCAGCCCCTGTTCGATAGTACCTTCCGCGTACTTTCGCCTACCTGCAACGCATAAGTTCTTCTTCTGGGGATGCTCAGTAAATCCCGATCAATATGGTCGACAAAACCTCTGATTGGCATGGAACCGTGTTTGAACTAGTTGGCTCGGACCCGAAGTTGCTGAAGCCACAGCCTGGAATATACCTCGTGTGGGCGAATCAGAAGCTACTGGATATTGGCGAGGCTGGGGACGTTCAGGGACGTGTCAGCAACCACGACAGGAGGGACTGTTGGGAGAGGAATGCCACTGGAGCGATCATGTACGGAGCGCATTATATGCCAGGGGCGTCTGAACAGGAACGAAGAGACCTAGAGGCGAATCTCCGGGCTATGGACGACTTTCAGTGTGGCGAGAGATAGTACCTCTCACTTGATCATCCGGGGGACTCCTCAGCAAGATTTATCTCTCTGGCCGACGTAGGAACGATGGGGAGATGGGAATTGAACGAACATGAACCCGTTCCTGATAGTGACGAAGAACCATCATGGTTTAGAAAATGGAGTGAAAGAGAAGAGCAACGACGTGCCAAGCACGAGATGTATGAGACTGGATTCAACGTGTTCGCGGTAGGGCTTGGCGCGATAGCTGTTGCCGTGGGAATGTTGGCCCTGAAGGGTATTTCTGCCGTGCAGACGGCCCAGGTAATGGCAGTGGGGACGGTTGCGATGGTTCTAGGAGTATTCCTGATCTTCGCGAGCCGCTGGGCGGCCGTCCGAGAGTGAGACACATGGCGCAGGCGCATGATACTCCGAATACCAAGGTGAACAGAGACGATTCTGTCTGGCAGAAGAGGCGACAGATATTCATTCGTCTGGCCCTGTTCTTCGAGTACCCGTTGACCTACGGATCAATCTGCCTGCTAGAGATCTTGGTGATGGTGGAAATCCTTGGAGGAGTATTCGCGTATATCAAAGGCGGGAATCCTTACCTGCTGGCGGGCTTCATTGCTATCATGCTCATCTTAGTTCAGACCCTAGAGACCGTCGGAGCAAGATCATCGATCCAATTCGCGCTGTACGCCGGGCAGCGTTCTTCAAGACAAGATACCAAGAAGCAGCCTACGCAGGTCTCACGAAGAAATGCTTCCTGGGCTTCAATAAAGGCACTAGAACGAATCGGGAGCCTAGTATCTGATGGTGGTTTCGAAGAGATGGTTTTCGTCACGGCCAGGACGAGGAATATCACAATCAGAGATGGCGCGACTCTCCTTGACCTCCTATATGCAATAAAGATCCGCCTGCTTGAACAGACCCTTTCGGTCGGGATAATTGAAAACAGGGCGATATGGGAGAGCTTCTATCATGACTTGATGCCACTGGGTCGCATATATGACGAAGATGAACTTCTTGCATTTCTCTCAGACTTCGTCCTGAACAGGTACAATGCGATTTCAGAGGAGACCAGAGTCGTTGCGACCAAGACTCTGGCACGAAGAATGACGAATGTCTGGCTAGAGAGACACATAAGGGTGATTCAATTGGCGATCACCATAGTTGTTGCTCTCGCGACCATCATCAAGCTCTTCATTCCCTGGCCATTTCAATAATCGCGCCCGGGGTGTTCGTCTGGGCTGAAAGGGTATATTTCCCGCTCGTAGTCGAAAGTATTACGTGTAATACTTTTTCCACCACGATCTCCTGCAGCTCTCCCGGGTTGAGTGCCACGCGTCCAGGTGCTCCTTGGCGATCTTAACACAAAGCTCTTTACCCATCGAATCTCTGAGGGGTGGCGGACGTAGTGGGAGTGTTCGGAATGGACGCAACTAGTGCAATAGTCCCAGCGAAGAAGAGGAAGATGAGTGTTCCACTGATCATGGGCGTGGCAATCGCAAGTCTGATACTCGTGATCGTCGTGGTCCTTCTCGCCTTCGGAGACTCCTCCTCGCCTCCAGCGTCGAAGGCCTCAGATCTCAGGGTCACAGCTTCGGATCACGTTGATTACCAAAGCACGGGGAAGGTGGTATTCACGGTCACTGTCAAGAACAGCGGACAGGCCACGGGGACAGGAACCCTGGCCTGCAACGTAAACATTCCAGGTTGGGCCAACTACTCGAACTCTCGTGATGTCCAGCTATCTCCTGGCCAAGAAACGACATATCAGGTGGAAGTCTCCATCCCCACAGCCGCGTTCAATGTCAACGGGACAACAACCGCCGTTCAGATCGAGAACGAACAGACGGTCCAATGAGCTTCAGAGTCTGGTTCCTCACCTGGGCGACCCCGCGAAGTTCACGAATGTAACCTCATTCCAGTCAGATCGTTACTGATGCCGACGCGCTCCCTCCGTCGGTAAGCCATGCTGTCGTTGTGTGCTTCGCTCCGTTGGAGTAGACATCAATCGTGCACTGATGTGTGGAATCCCCCCGCCATGTGACAACGTAGTAGAGGCTGCTGGTCGAGACCGCCCCTATCGTTCCAGAATCCTGTTGATTTCCGTCAATGTAGACCTCATACGACCGGGAGTTCAGCCAATCATCGTTATGGAGCGAAAGTGTTAGCGCCGACGACCGACTAGGCGGGAGTATGCCCCCACCGTTCGACTGGCTCTGCAGTAGTACCGCAATGACCGCGACAGCGGTCAGGGCAACGACAATCACCACAACAATCACGGCTGCAATCGGCCATGCTCTCCTTTTCCTCGTCGGCACATTTAGGACTTGAGGCGGAGGCATTGCGACTGGAGCTGAAGGCTTCCATGCTCCTGTTGGCGTTCCACACTTCGAACAAAAGACGGAATCATTAGCATTCACCGCTCCACAATTCGAACAGTACACACTCTCCACCTGGTACTGAATCGGACACTCGCAAGATAAAGGATTGGGAGCGGCGAGAGGGGAAGAACCCCTAGGGGGACGGGATCAAATCCCGCCCGACTGGGTTGGACTCAGGCACGCAATCTCTATAAGGTGGTCTGGCACTAACTCTCTGGGGAACATGGAGAAGACGCCAGCAGAGAAGTATGAACTAACCCTCGGAGGAAATCTGATCAAGGACTGCGGAGCCACGGTCGTGTTCAGCGGGAAAGGGGTCCATCAAGAGCTCGTCCGACTGAGGATTGGTGGCGATGGAAAGCTTCTCGTGAACTGCAAGGTCAGAGACGAGAAGGGGCACACAATCGCGAGCATCAACAATAGTAAGATCGTGCATGTGGCCCAAGGATACGACTCGAGGAGCAACGATTCGAGTTGGCTGGTCTACCAACGAGCGACCGGTGATGTGTACTTTGACATGGACTACCTTGCTCCAAGCAAGATTAAGGTGAACGGCATCTTTTGGATCGGCGGCAGGAAGATCATTGCTACCGACGCCGGGCTGCTAATCGGTGGCGCTTTGATCCAGGGGTGCTCATTCGATAGTTGTGGGGCGGCAATCGGTCTGGGATGAACGACCATGGGCAGCAAGAAACATCAGAACTACACACATGGCGAAATCATCGAGAAGCTTGATGACATCGAGGAGCGTGTGGCCTCGGTGCAGAGAAAGCATGACGTGAGCCAGATACTCGCTTTCGCGATGGGACTGGCTGGTTTTGTCGTGGGCTTCGTTTCGCTAAGCTACGCGGGTCCGAAGGAGTTGCGCTCGTACTTCATCACCGTGGCTACACTGGTCGCAGTGGCTACTTTCATAGTTCTCTGGCTCGCAGGACGAATGAAGGATTAGCCCGCAACTGGCTAAGCTGGGCTGGACTCAGGAGATAATCGGCAACCGATTGGATCTCACCCAAAACACCATAAATGACCGTTTTCAATCGGAGATTCCAGACCTGGAAAAGCTGATACAATCTCGCCTGAAAATCAAAAACCCAGCAGATCTCATCGGTGACGCCGAGACGCTGCTCATTCTTCTCCTGAGAGCTTCTGAAGCTCGTCGTGCAGAGCATCATAATCCTTCATGGCGAGGCTCACGAGTTCTCTGCCGCAGGTGATCAATCTCGCCCGTGATTCTTCGGACTTGACGTTCAGGCCGCGCTTAATCTCCTCCTCTTCCGGGGGACCACCAGGGAGATCTTTGACTTTCTCATATTTCCAATAAGCGTCCCAGAATCCATCAAATTTGGTCAGCAGCTCGCTGATCTTGAGTCTCAGTTCGGCACCTGCCAGGTATCTCTTCTTCTTGATTAATTCAAATGCCTCCACCGCGGGCAAGACGCCTTTCATGAAATTGGTCTCTTGCTCGATGATATGCGAGTGGAGTCCATCAAGCTGGGACTCTATGAAACGAATCTTCCTGTCAATCCTGGTCTGCCTTCTGCTCTCGAGTGTGGCTACGAACGTGAAGAGTGCCAGAAGCGTCGTTCCCATCGCTACTGACCAGTTTATTGCATTTGACGGCACAGTCGTCGGATAGTTCAGAGCGATGGCCGCGTACAGTACGAGGAGCATGATGGCCAACATAGGTACGACGACCAAGAGGTGGTTGAAGAGCCATCTTAGTTTCATATTCAAGTTCCCGTATGGTATTCAGAGAATAAACTTGTCGAGCACCGTTCCTCCTGACCACAGGTTCAAGGAGGGACGCGAGCAGCGGACAGCCCTTTGTCCCAACCGTCTTAAAGGAGTTCGGTCATGTCGTTTAGGGGCGGGGGGATTTGTATGCTGAAGCCGGTCGCGACGTCTTGATGGCAGTAGCCGAGGCGAGCATCACTCTATCGGGTTTTCTTCTCATCACCACGATCTTCTTGATGGATCGGCAGCGAGAGTTTCGGGTGTCGATCTCAAAGAAAGATCGCAGGGTCGTCCTCATCGCCGACATTCTGGTTCTCGTAGTTGCGATATTTATCCCGTTCATAGGCGGTCTGCAAATCTCATTCGAGTCCGTGTCTCTTCTTGCAAGGATGCCCAGTGTCGGGTTGCTCCAGCAAGGTGACATAGACGGAATCTACAATCTGATCAACAATTTCAAAATTATGCTCTACTTTGTCGTCACCGGGTTGATTATCTGGCTTGTCGTTTATGGGTCGCTGCTTCCATACTACACATCGGCTGGGAGGAAGAAGAGCTGACAACGTATGGCAGCCCGCCCCTCGGCTCGCTACGTTGGGCCAGACTCAGGAGATGATTGGCACTCCATGACGAAGAATCAACGGATGAACTTCGCTTATACACTTGAGGGAAAATCCGTTCTCCGGGGCTACATGGCGTCAGTCAAAGACGGAATATGCTTCGGAATCAAGTCTCAATCCAGAAAGGACATACATCTCATAATCATGTACAAAGACGGGAAGATCAGAACGCATATCAAGGAGTCCGGAGCAGAACCAGAGTATGTCTATGGACGAAACTACACGCCCGAGATCCTGCTTTCTAAGTTGGAGGGTCGGATCAAGAGATGGAGCAAGGACTACCACCCCAACCAGGTCGCATGGGTAATGACGCCCTTTCTCAAGAAGAAGATTGATCGCGCTATTAGGGAAGAGGCGGAGGATGAGACCAAAATCAAACTTGAGGGAATACTCGGACAAGTCAAACTGGATTTCTGGAACAAGAGACGATGGAAGAGGATTCGGGTTAGAGATATGCTGGATTCGAAGGAAGGCCTAGGATTCCAAGTGGACGGTGGTCAGGCGTTCATGCTTCGCCCTCTGGACAAGAACAAGATGCTGAAGTTCACTGAGCGACAGCTCGAGTGTGCTCTTAGGCTGGTTCTTGACTACCTTGGTTTCTTTGAGCTGCTCGATTATGCGAACCGACATGTCCATTCTTAGCCCGCTGTCAGCGCCCTGTCCCATGACGTCGGCAAGAGCATACTCGATCAGGGGTGTCCATCCCTCCAAACGCACTATGCCCCAGAAACGCACAGGAACGCGGTGACGCATAGGACGGCAGAGGGCGTCTGGTGCTCGACTCAATGATCTTATTTCTTTTGAGGAGCCCCACAGATTGGGCAACGAGTTGAAGTGACTTCTATCAGTGTGTTGCAGTAAGGGCATGGGTACTTCACAATCTCTCGCACCACCTCCTTGACGTAAGTTGGCTGTGCGAATTGAGCTCCTTGTGCGGCATCCTTCTTCATTTCATCCTGAATGGCTCCAATCCACTGTTGCGGCGCATCGACGTGAAATTCGTGACGTGGAATCCCGGGCATCTTGGAAGTGTCAACCCATATTACTAGCACCGGAGTCTTGATGCCCAGAATTGGTTTCCTGGTCTGCTGGGTGTCCATCGAGCGTATCGCCCTTACTGGAATAGACTGAACCACATAGTCCCTCTGATTGACGATACCGCTTCGAACGACGAAGAGAAGGTTAGCGCCCTCTATCTTCAGAGTACCAGGAGTACCTCTGTATGTTGCTGAGGATGAATACGCCAGTCCACTCACCTATTGTTTCATTACTCGACCACATTGGGAACAAACCGGTGTCTTGGTCAAGAGACCTTGATGCTTGGGAACACAGTTGTAACAGTACAGCTTCCCAGAGTTCTGACACCCCGGGGTGTTACAGACCAGCCCGGGAAGTTGCGCGAAACCACCGACATGCTTCCCACAACTAACGCATATTCCTCGTGTCATACCCAGCGACACGTTCGTGCGGACATATAAAACGATAGCTTTCTCTTAGCCTCGCCTCGGAAAAGACCTTAAGCAAGCCAGCTTCATGCGGTTATGGAGAGATGGCAGTGAAGTGCCCGATCTGTGGAGCCGAGAACCCAGAAGGAAAGGACTGGTGTGGCGATTGTGGCACTAGGCTACCGGAGCCAGCCTCACACGAGTCGATCTCGCCAATGGCGCAGAAGCCAGAAGCCCTCAAAGCACGTTGGTCAGCTGCTCCGACCAAGACTAGGAAGCTCATCGTCTTGGCAATCGCAATCATGGTTGTTATCTTGGCAATATCAGTGGCTCTTGCCTACTATTATGAGCCGGTGCGCGGCGATGGGTCCATCTGGCCATCAAGTGTCTCGGTCGGCGGTAGCGTTGCGTTCAGGTTCACCCCGACTCAGGGAGTTGGGCCGTTCACCTATGCCTGGTCTTTTGGCGATGGAACCACGAGTTCACAAAACGCTGGGGACCACACTTACAACTCACTTGGAACCCACACAATCTCGGTCGTCGTCACGGACCGAGCTGGAGAGAAATGCACCTGGACTACCAAGATAACCGTGAGAACCGCATTGACCTTCATTGAAAGCGTTTCATATCCAGCTAGTTACTCGGCACCGATGGGAGATACTGAAATTAGTCTGTTTGTTGACGGAGTTTCAACGCCCTCGACTCGCGGGGTGCAGCAGGGAATTGACCATACCGTTCACCTCAAAATCACATGGGTTGTGGATTTCGGAGTAGGACAGCCCATGACGAGTACCGTCGTCGACGACACTGGAACGTTGGCCTTTCAGAAGACTCAGACCGACTTCCACTGCGTTCTGCATTATTCACCTTCTGGCACTCCGAAATTCAGCCTCGCAGCAACATAGCGGCCAAGGGCTAGTCCGGCTTCGCCTCGGAAAAGACTATACGGCTGCGAGGGCTCTTCCAGGATGAGGGAATAGCGATGAAGTGCGAGAATTGTGGAGACAAATGGTTCGACCTGGAAGTGATACAAAGGGGGGTCTGCCCTACATGCGGGAAATCGCTGACGGTTAAGGAAGAGGGAAGTGGTACGACGCCTGACATTAAATTCAAAAGACCATGCAAGAACTGTGGTCGGTTGATTGAGACGGGCACCTCGACCCCTGGACCGTGTCCATATTGTGGTGCTGATTATCAGGCGGATTTACCACCTCCCACTGACCATTGGTTGGAAGATGCGGTAGGAGAGACGGGCGCAACGGTGCAACTCGAAGCGCAGGTGTCTACAGCGGTCAACACTCGAAGGATAGCCCTCTCTCTGATTCTTGCAATCTTTCTGTCTATCGGAACTGCTCTGGTTTTTTTGGCGATTGCGGTTTTCTATCCAGGAGATGTGCATGATGCAAGAAACCTTCTCACTATTTGGATCGCTGTCGCTGTGTTTGTCATGACAGGCGGTTCTTTCCTCATTCTCTTCGATAGCCGTCTCACGAGGTTATAGTCGGCGCAAGACAAGAGAATGAAAGTGGTTGACCCTCGCCTCGGAAAAGACCTTATGACGCATAGCGTGATGTGGGTTCGAGGAAATTGGATCATGACGCATAGCCAAGCAGTCCTGGAGAAGAAGAGAGTCTCTTTCGTTGTTGGTTGGATCCTGCTTGTGCTGGGATTGATAGGTGTAATCCTAGCTATGATAATCTACCCTACTTGGCAACATAATGGAGACGTTTTGTCGGCCAAGGAGGCTTATCGCTTGGATACAGCACAGGACCGCGCGACTTACAACGAACAAACAATCATGGTGCTCGGTGGACTTCTTGTCGGAGTTCCGATGCTTCTTGTGGGTGCTTATCTTGTCGCATCAGCATGGTCATACAACAGGAAGATCGACGGAGCATTGATTCAGGAGGCTATGCAACCGTCTCAGATGTCCCAACCAGCTACGGGGAGTTTAGGTTTCTGCCCAAGTTGTGGGAACAAACTCTTCCAAGCGACACCGCATTGTCCAATGTGCGGAAAGAAGCTATGAATAAGGGAAGGGGTTTAGGTCCGGCCTCAATCCCCGCTGATCGATTCCGAGTTACGACTTACTAGCTCCTCGGGGGTGTTTGGGGCAGGGACCATATCGGCTACCGAGACGCCCGTTCTTAGCCCGTTGTCAGCGCCATGTCCACTGACGTCCGCGAGAGCAGCGAAGATCAGGGGAGCCAATGCGTCCCAACGGACGCGCCCCTGGAATCGAACAGGAACGAATGGTCGAGAATACTGCGTGCAGCCGCCAAACATATAGAGTCCTAGCGTGTTCTTATCGATAGTTACAATGGCTGAGCTAATCGCGTTTGATTCCAAGGAGTTCAATAGAGGAAGGATTCGCCCATTCTACACACCCGTGGGAGCAGGTGTTGTGATCAACAAGGAAGCGGGCAAGAGTCAGTTTGAAACCTCGACCCTTGAATTGAAAAGCAAGATTGGCATGAAGAGGGGCACTAATTGTGTTACCTACCGCGACGTCGCAACGCATCTCGGCAGAGCGGATTCTGCTGAGCCAATCAAACAACTCCTTGAAAGTATGGATGGCCCAATCTCAGAGATTCATTACTACTTTGTTCTCACCAGGCTGTCTGACGTCAAGATCTATGGAAGAGACATGCCTAGTGAGGTTACCAAAGAGTCTTTTCTTGAGATATTGTGTCCATCATTTGTATTGTCGTCTGCCTGGAAGTACATCGATCAACACCCTGCAGCGAAGCCCGACCAACTAATACTCGACAACTTCTCTTCGGAGGTCACTGGTGGAGCTGAGCAAGTTTTCGCGCGGAAACCAGAGGTTCGCATCCGAGGCGATGAATGTCACTATGCAGTGAATCTAGCGGATCTAGCTACAGGGTTCTTTGATCTGGAGTTTGACGCCAGACACTGGAGAGTGAATGAGACCGATCCGAGGGAACTGTTCCCAGAAGCGTCATTCAAAGTTACTTTCAATGCGATAACCACCGAGGATTTCCATGCAGTGACTCCCATCGAACGGCGAAGGCTTCCAGTGTCTGCGTACGTGAAGCATCCCGTTGTATTCTTCATAAATGAAAGCAGACCTGATGAGCTAAAGGATGTCCCAATGGACCAGATTTTTGACAAGTTCCTGTACAAGAATCCTGTTTGGCACAAAGTCCTGAACCTTGCATATGATCTGGACGGAAGTGCGAAGTTGCTAGAACCCAGAGAGGATCTCAATCTCATCGAGGATGGAGATGTGTTGATTCATGCTGGGAGTTCAGGGAAGAAGGTCGCTGAATACTTCCACGGATATTGCCCACATGCTAGCGTACTAAGAGCCAAAGACCTGTTTGATGACGAAAAGATGAAGAAAATCAAAGACGAAAAAACTAATCTAGAGCATTAGGTAAGGCTTGTGGGAACCCCCGTGCAGGGACTTCCTACAGGTAAGTAATACACAATCTGTGCTATAAAGCTATACCGCCACAGTTTCGTTCTCTGGTACCTGACTGGCTATCGCGGGGGGATAATCTGGCTTCTAATCCCTACCGCTAGGGCACACTTCAACACTAGCCCCTTGCTTTCGCTGGCCGCGGTGGAGAACGGACTTCCTTTGGACACGGCCTTCGTAAAGGGTTTGTGGGGGGACGACTTGAGACATTTCAACTGCTGGGTAATAGTTCCGCGATTTTGAAACCGAGGGAAATACCTTTTCCAGCTATCTCCAAGAATACGCGTTGTTCTGTCCCCAACCAGCATTCTAGTATGCATGGGACGCTCGGGAACGATTCGGCATTTTCATATAGCCTCACCAAGTTCGAGTCCCTA
>Ga0315282_10004902_pt1 | contig 23068 bp, 20 predicted proteins | sample YL17G07_20_MG_FD_203693 | JGI IMG/M metagenome (GOLD analysis project Ga0315282, IMG submission 203693) | Sediment microbial communities from Yellowstone Lake, YNP, Wyoming, USA - YL17G07_20 | ecosystem: Environmental > Aquatic > Freshwater > Lake > Sediment | place: USA: Wyoming | collected... | reverse complement strand
GGGCGACCATAACCAGGTTATCGATTTTTGCCCCTTTGCGGACGATGGTTTCGCCCAGGCCCCCCCGATCGATGGTTGAGTTCGCTCCGATTTCGACGTCGTCCTCGATCACGACCGTGCCGATCTGGGGGATCTTGATGTGTCGGCCGTCCTTGTCCCGGACATAGCCGAATCCGTCCGCGCCGATGACGACGCCGTTGTGGATGATGACGCGGCTTCCGATTCGCGCGCCCTCGCGGATGGCGGCATTCGAATGGATGACCGTGCCGGCACCGATCGTGGCGCGGGGATAGATCGTCACCAGCGGAAATATGACCGTGCCTTCCCCGATTTCCACCTCGTCGCCCACGACCGAGTAGGCGCCGATGGAAACGTTCTCGCCGATTTTGGCCGACGGTGAAACAGCCGCGGTGGGATGAATGCCGGCTTCGGGTCGCAAGGGCCGATGGAAAATCTCTGTGGCGCGGATAAAGACAAGATGAGGGTTGTCTGCCCTCAAAACCGGAATCCGGTCGAATATTTCACCGGGAGGAATGATCGCCGCCGAAGCGCCGGTTTTTTCCAGATGTTCCCTGTGCTTGGGCTGGGCAAGAAAGACAAGATCTCCCTTGACCGCTTTCTCCAGGCCGGCCACCCCGGTGATGAGAACCGAGCCGTCGCCCTCGTAGGGGCAATTCAGGCGCTGAGCCAGCTCTTCAACCGTCAGTTTCATATTGTTAGGCCTGCACTTTCTTCTCTAATATCCGTTCGTTGAGCACGGCGGCCAGTTCCGCCCCCCAGAGCAGAATGCCCAGGGAGAAGGAGATCCAGAGCAGGAAGAAAATGATCGACGTCAGCGTCCCCTGCAAAAGCTTGGACATGACGATGCCGACCGCGGAAAAATTGGCGACATAGAAGACAAAAATGCGCTTGAAGATCTCCCAGAGGACAGATCCGACCGCGGCGGCGATCGCCGCCGCTCGGGTCGCGACTTTCACTTCCGGGATGAATTTGTAGAGGACATAAAGCACGAGGAATCCCAGCGTGAACGGGATGAGGTACTGGACGAAGAAGTTGTCCATAATGGTCATGATGTCCGGATTCAGGTAATCATGGACGAGAGAGGTTTTTTTAATCGCCGCATGGAGCGCCGTCCAAACAGCCGTGATCGACAATGAAAAAAAGAGAATGATGCCGATGATGAGCATGATGAGGTATTCCATGAGTCGGTTGTAGAAGAAAGACTTCCGGTAATTTGATTTGAAGATGAAGTTGATGGCATAGATCAGGTTGGAAAAAAGGAAGCTCCCGGCGATGAACGAGCCGAGAAGGCCGAACCAGCCCAGATCGACAAAGCTCTTGGAGACATCGCCGATCCTCTTGAAGAATGACGGATCGAACTTGGCGAAGAAGTCCTCGGTGAAGATGTTCAGGCTGCGGACGGCGAGCTCCGAGCTCCCCAGGACTTTGGCCGTGACGAAGGCGAAGAGGGCGACAAGCGGCACGGCGCACATCAGCGTGAAGTAGGAGATGACGATCGAGTGGCTGAGGCAGCGGTCGGCGTTGAACCTTTTGAAAGTCGTTCCGAGAAGCTTAAAAATTGGCGCTGCCATTTATTAATATGAACGCATTATATTATGTGTCATTGCGAGGAGCTCTTGCGACGTGGCAATCTCCAAAATAAGAATTTATTCTGGAGATCCCCACGTCGCTTTGCTCCTCGGGATGACCGAGAGGTCGGATCGCCACGCTTCGCTCGCGGTGACAATGTAACAATATTTAGTGCGTTCGTCACCATAATTATACGTCATCGCGAGCCTCTTGGCGTGGCAATCGCACCGTTTTCGCGTCTTAGAGGTAGGTGTTCCACTTCACCATCAAAATGATGAACGTGACGAGCAGGGCGTAGATGACGAGCGTTTCGATCAGAATCAGCCCCAGGAGCAGGATGAAGCGGATATGGGGAGCAGCGCTCGGGTTGCGCGAAATGCCTTCACAGGCGCTGCTGATGGCCTTGGCCTGGCAGAAGGCGCCCGCGGCCGCGGCCAGGGTGATAATGGCCCCGCCGACGATGATCGAGATTTTGTAGATGGAGGCTTTCGTCTCGCTCAGCGCCCCTTCCTGGGCGAGGAGCGGGGCGGCAGCCATAAAGGCGAAAAACAGCAGCAAGCCGAGAGCCTTTAGATTCTTATTCATGATCAGACTCCTTTTCTGAAAGGGGGACACAGTATTGTGTCCCCCTTTTTATTCATGTTCCTCTTCGTGGGCGACGGCCCCGGAGATGTAAATGCTGGCCAAGAGGACAAAGACGAAGGCTTGCAAAAATCCCGTAAATATGGCCAGGGCCATGAACGGGAGGGGGAGAAAATAAGGGATGATCGAGGCGATGACCACGATCAGCACCTCTTCGGCGAAGATGTTGCTGAAGAGTCGGATGGAGAGGGACACGGGGCGCGAGAAATGGCTGAGGAGCTCGATCGGGAACATAAGCGGCGCCAGGACCGGGATCGGCCCGGTGAAATGCTTCAGATACTTGAGGACGCCCTGAGCTTTCATACCCTGGTAATGGTAATAGACGAACACCGTGAGCGCGCAGCCGATGGTCACGTTCAGCTTGCTCGTCGGCGACATGAGCCCGGGAATGAGGCCCAGCAGGTTCGAGCAGAGAACGAACAGCCCGACCGTGCCGACGACGGGCAGGTATTTTTTACCTTGGGGCCCGATGATGTCGGTCAGAATGCCCTCGAAGAAGTCGATGATGAGCTCGAGGACGTTCTGGAGCTTCCCGGGCACAAGCGTCCGCTTGCGGGTGGCGAGACCCAGGAAAACGGCCAGAAAGAAGGCGACGAGGAGGCTCATAACGATATAATCGGGAATCGAGCGGCTTGGATCCTTGACCTGAATGCCGGCCAGGCCGAGCAGGGCGGCGACGGGCCGGCTAAAGATCTTGTTGAAGAGCTCGACGATAGCTAAGCTGTGTTCTAATCCTTCCATTGTCTCATACGGGAGAGGGCCAGGGCCGCTTCGACCAGAAAAACGGGAATAACCGTCGAAAAGCCTGCGGCAAAAGCCAAAAGTCTCCTCGGATAAACGAAAATTATAAAGAAAAAGACAGCAAGAATCAACATAAACCGGGCAATATAGAGAAAAAGGCCGGAACGCAGCGCCCGAGTTCTTTCCTTGAGGAGAATCCGGGCGAGCGACAGTTTGAGCCAGACAAAGCCTAAGGCTGCCAGCCCTCCTCCGGCGAAGAAAAAGAGGCCAGTGAGGGGGTTGAACAAGAGAGCCGCAAGAAGCCCGAACGCGGCTGCGGTGAGAATTACCTCGAGAGGGATGCGCCGGAGGATCTCTTCCTCGACAGGATCAGTGGATATGCGCATTTCCTTTATCCTCCATATCCTCCCTATTTAACCTATTGATCCCCCGGACAAGAGTCATGAGCCCCGAGGCGACGCCGAGCAGGGTGAAGATTATCAGCAGCCAGGGCCGAGTCCCGAGCCACTTGTCGAGCAAGTACCCGAAGAAAAGCCCGACGGCAATCGACGACGGCAGCATTAGCGCCAGAGAGGACAATTTTAGCGCCTGCGAGAACAATCCAGCAAATTTACCGTAGTTCATCCGGGTCTATTGTAAAGGCGGAAAGGCGGGATTGTCAAAGATGGACCGTATGAGCTACGTCTCGAAAATTGAGACTTGATGCCGTTTTTCCTTGATTGATTGCGGCCTTTTTTGTACATTTGAGACACGGCCCGAATTTTCCTAAGGAGGGATTGAACATGGAATCCGAACGCCGCACTTTTTCTTTCGGCTGGATACCCGATTATCCCGATTTCCGGGATTATACCGAGGCCTCCGCCTCGATCAGAGAAATTCTTCTTCCGACCGGGCTGCCCCCGGCACGCGATATTCCTCTCCCCGGGGCCGGGAAAATCGCCCCCGGAAAGGATTTAACGAAGACGACCGTCGCCAAAGATCCTGCACGGCCGAAATCTTTACCCTCTGCGGTGGACCTCCGCGAGTGGTGCTCGGCCGTTGAAGATCAGCGCAACCTCGGCTCGTGCACGGCGAATGCCGGCGTCGGCGTCATCGAGTATTACGAGCGAAAATCGTTCGGCCGGCACATCGACGCCTCGCGCCTGTTTCTGTACAAGGTGACCCGCAACCTGATGAAGCAGAAGGGCGACACGGGAGCCTATCTCCGCAAGACGATGGCCGCGATGGTCCTTTTCGGCGTTCCTCCGGAAGAATATTGGCCCTACACCGATGACGAACAGAAATTTGACAACGAGCCGCCCGCCTTCTGTTATGCCTTCGCCCAGAGCTACAAGACCCTGCAGTATTATCGCCATGACTCGCCCGGCATCCTCCCCGGGGCGGTCCTCGAGCGCGTCAAAACCCACCTGGCCGCCGGCCATCCTTCGATGTTCGGGTTCACGGTCTATAGCTCGATCGAAAGAGCGGATAAGCGGGGCGCGATCCCGTTTCCGGGACCGTCAGAGCGGATCCTCGGCGGGCACGCTGTCGCGGCCGTCGGCTATGACGACCGGATGACAATTCCTTGCGGCGGCAGAGGGACAAAGAAGGAAGGCGGGATCAGCGGCGCTCACACGGCTGGATGGAGCGGAAGCCAGGATTCAGATGCGTTCCGGGAGGCGGGAGCAGGCGCGGGACCGGGCTCGGGAACGAGCGCCGAAGAAACGACCGGAGCGCTCCTCATCCGCAATTCCTGGGGGACAGGCTGGGGCGAGGGCGGATACGGCTGGCTTCCCTACGAATATATCCTTCGGGGACTGGCCGAGGACTTCTGGTCTATTCTAAAGAAAGAGTGGATCGACACCGGCGTTTTCAACGTTTAAAAATATTGGGGGACACAGTATTGTGTCCCCCTATTCTCAATTGACTTGTTCTGAGGTGCCCTCCAATCAGCAGACGGTGACGCTCAAGCCTTTACGGCTGAGGTCATAAGCGAAGAACCGTGCTCTTTCGTTGGGAGGGTCGGACTCCAGCTTGGCTCTCACTTTTTCGGCATCCCGCGGCGATTTAGCGACGACGAGCAGGAATCCTCCGCCGCCCGCTCCCAGCAGTTTGGCTCCGAACACGTGACGCCTGATTTTTCTCAAGATATCTTCGATGACATCCGTGGTCGAGTCCGCGTCGATCCGCTTGTTTAAATCCCAGGCCGTGTCGATCAACTCGCCGAATCTTTTTATGTCCTGGCTGGCCATGGCCTCACTCATCACCGGGGGGAAAGCACGGAGAGATTGCAAGGTCTGCATAGCCTTTTGGTCTCGATCGAGATAATTACCCACGACGTGGCGGAGGATGTTCTTGGCCAGCCGCCTCAGTCCGGTGTAATAAACGAGCGTCTGACCGCCGTTGGCCTCCGGGTCGAGCACATCGGGCGTGACGTAGTGGATGCGCGGATTGGGGATCAATCCCGCGTCCGTGGTGATCATCTTCACTCCCGGCAGGACGCCGCCGATCTGGTCCTGCCAGCCGCCTCCGGTCGTCAACTCCTGTTCGAGTTGAAGCACGCGGTGGAAGAGCTCGCGTTCCGAAAGAGTCCGGCCCATCATCCGCTGGACGACGGCCGTCAGCACGGCCCCCATGATGCTGGACGTTCCCAGCCCGCTCCCCGAGGGAATGGCGGCCAGCGTCGTCAGCTCGATCCCGCCCCCGAACCTTCGCAACATGTCCCGGAGCGTTCTCGTTTCCCTCGGCCAGGCCGCCGTTTCGAGTGAAAATCCGGAGAGCGCCAGGGCTGCTTTGGCCAGGCCAAATTTGCTTGTCGGCTTTCGGTAATCCAAGAGCTCTTCCAGCTGCCGGATTCTTAGCCTGGCCCCATGATCGATTGAATAAATCGCGATCTCCGGTTCTTCGATGACCCGGGCATAGACCTGGATGGGCGGCTGACCGTTGAGATTGACGGCGGCGTTGATGACGCAACCGCCGTGCTCCAAGGAATAGGGCGGCGTGTCCGACCAGCCGCCCCCCAGGTCGAGCCGAGCCGGAGCGTGCCCCCAGATGATTTCATCGGAGCGGAGCGCGTTCTGGGGAGGAACTCCGGCCGGATCTGTGCCGAGGATGATGGTCCGGCCCACGTTCTCAAAGGCCGCGTTCTGGGCGGCCCGGGCCCAAGATTTCGGCTTCGAAATCAACGCTGCGGGGATATTCAAGGATTCAAGCCAAGCTTTTTCAGCTCCGGATAGCCTGCCGGACGTCAAAACCTGCAGGCTTTTTGAGCCCGCGGTTCGCTGCCCGGCCATCTTCAGGACGGCGGATCCCAAGCTGTGAAGGATCCTTGAAAGATCGAGCTTTTTGATGCCGGTTATGCCTCCGGCCCTGCCGAAGGATTCATAAGCCGCGCGGATGATTTCTGCGACGAGGTCCGCCCGTTTTTCTTGGCCGGCTTCCAGGAGGGCCAGGATGAGATCTTCGGCCGAATTGAATTCGGTACGTATCACCGAATTCTCCTTTCAATTCAATAATGAGGGACACAGTATTGTGTCCCCCTATTCCTTATTAAAAAAATGTCATCGCGAGCGACCGGAGGGAGCGTGGCGATCACACCTTTTTTCTGTGAGCTTCGACCTGCGCCTTGATCCAGGGATATGTCCGGGCAATTCCATCCCGTAGCGAAAATCTTGATTTCCATCCGATCGAGCTTATGCGGTCGATACGGAAATTCCGGGCTTTGACTCCCACCGGCCCTTCGACATGCTTGATGCGGATCTTTTTCCCGGCCACAGCGGCGATTGTCTGGGCGAGCTCGTCCACGGAGACGTATTCCTGGCGGCCGATATTCACCCCGTTTTCGAGTCCGCTTTGCACGAGCCTCAGGATGCCCTCGATCATATCGTCGATATAGGTATAGGCCCGCATGGCCGTGCCTTCGCCCCAGACGTCGATTGTGCCGCCGTTTTCAACTTCGGCGATTTTCCGGCAGAGCGCGGCCGGGGCCTTTTCTCTTCCCCCGCGCCATGTCCCTTCCGGCCCGTAGCAGTTTTGGAACCGGGCGATCCTGACGGTCATTCCAGAGCGGCGGCCGTAGGCCATGGCCGTGCGCTCGGCATAGAGCTTTTCCCAGCCGTATTCGTTGTCGGGCAGCGCGGGATAGGCTTCCTCCTCAGACAATTCCGGCTCGTCGAATTCCATGTCCCGGTAAACGCAGGCCGATGAGGAGAAAAAATAGTGCTTGACGCCTGCCTCTGCCGCCGAATGAGTCATATGGATGTTGATGAGGGCGCTGTTGCGCATGATTTCGCATTCGGCCGCCTGGATGAATCCCATTCCGCCCATATCCGCGGCCAACTGATAGACTTCCTCGAACGGTCCGTTGGCGCCGAGAGCCAACGCAGCTTGGCAATTCTTTTCTTCCCTGAGGTCCAGGATTAAAAATTCATCGGCGGCCGTTTTGGAAAATTCCGGTTCTTTTAAATCGACACCGCGAACCCAATACCCGTCCTTTTTCAGTCTTTTCACCAAATGGCTGCCGATGAATCCGCCGGCGCCGCAGACCAATGCTTTTTTCATGGTCCCTCCAACAGAGAAGAAATTTTACTTAAAAAGAACGGCCGACGCAAATTCCATTTTTCCTTGATTTTCGCGACGAAAATCTTTATGATGATTCATGTCTTACGACGCACAAAGCCGGAAAATTACATTATGGATATGAAAAATATGAATTCCAACCGAAATAAAGCCGTCGAGACCGCGATTTTGCTTGCGGCGCTGCTGATCCTCTCCGGCGCCGCCCTCTTTGCCCAAGTCGCCGAGCCGGTCGATCCATTTTACGAAAAACTTCTAGGGGACGGAAAATATTTCTATCAGAACGGCAACTATCCCGAGGCCATTAAGAATTTGGAAGTCGCTTTTTTCGGCCTTTTGGATCATCCGTATAAATTGCTGGAATGCTACATTTATCTTGGAGTTTCCTATTCCCAGATAAAAAACCAGGAAAAATCCAAATACTACTTCGGTGAGATTAAGCGGCTGAAGCTCGAGGAGTCCCTGCCGAAACTCTCTTTGCCCAAGGCCCTCCTTGACAGCTACCGCGAGATCAGCGCTTCCTATGGGGGCGCTGAGCCCAAAATCGTTAATCCGCCGGCCCAAAATCCGCCTGTCCTAAAACCTCCGGCGGCTCAGCCTTCCAAGCTGGCGGCGAAACCGGCTAAGCCGACAGAGAAACCAGCCGCCGTCCCAGAAGCAAAAAAAAGTGCCGAAGACCAGATCCCGCCGAATTATCTTCTGCAAGCTCGCGGCGAGAATGACCTCAAAAAAAGGATCAATCTCTACAAACAGGCCCTCGATAAAGATCCCTCGAACATGGAAGCCTATTTTGAGCTGAACGACGCCTATACGGCCGCCAAGAAATATTCCGACGCGGTGAGACTCCTCGAAGGCTTTGTAAAAAATCACCCGGAAATCGTCCGCGCCCATCGGGAACTCGGCAAAGCCTATTTGAACGACAAAGATTATATCCAAGCCATAAAGACCCTGGTTAGTTGTGCCAACTATGAGCCGAGCGACATCGAAATCCGTTATTTGCTCGGTAAGGCTTATATGGGCGCGAAGGGATATCAGTTCGCCGCGGACCAATTCGACATCGTGCTGGCCGGCGATCCGAATTATAAGGACGCACGCGATTTGCGGAAAGTTTGTCTGGACAAGATCAAGAAATAGTGCTGAGGCAATGAGAGTGCCACGGCGCTTCGCTCCGCGCCAGGACATTGTTTTTAGCGTCATGATGAGGCCGTGCGGACGGGGTCGTTTCCAACAAAAATCGTCATCGCCGGGCGCATTGCACCGCGGCGATCTCCCTTCCCCATGGATTCTTATCATCCTCCTTGGGCTTGTGGCCTGGGGCGGCGCGAACGCAATCCAAAAAAAAGACTCGTCTCCAAAAGACCTTTTCCCCAACCTGATCGATAATGGAGATTTCGAAGCCTCCTCTCCGCCGCTCAAGCTCGATACCCCTCAAGCCCTGTTCATCTGGGATCAATTTTCTCATGGCGAAGGGAAGAAATCGCTTTTTATCAACGCCTCTTTGATCGAGCCTTTTAAAAATAATCTGGGAGGAGGGAATCTAGGAGGCGGATCGAACAAAGCCCGGGCCGAGATTTATTCTGAGAAGTCAACGGCCTGGCTGAAAGTCAATTATCGTCTAAAGAAAATTAAGCCGGGGAAGGCGTATCTTTTCGAAATTTACCTGATGCGAGACCATAATATCGACGGCCTGTATCCAATCATATCCCTTGCCGGCCAGGAAGTAAGAATCAGCGATTTCTGGGCTGCTCAAAAGTGGCAGAGGATGACGCTCTTTTTTAAATTGCCGCCCCAAAGGATTCCAGCCCGACAAAGAGCCCTTGAGATCAAGATCCCTGCCGGCGACTACCGCCTCTGGATGGATGATTTGAGCCTCAAAGAATTCAAAGTCCAAAAGGGGAGCCAAACAGAGAATGTTCAGGAAACGGCCGCTTCTCCCAATCTTTTATCTTGGGACATGCCGGCCACGGATCGCCTCTTAGAGGTGAAAGTCTTTCTTTCACAATCGCCCAAGGCAATATCGGATCAGGAGATAAATAGCCAGTTCCATCTCATCCCGGCCGGCGCCGAAGGGCCGCGGTCCTCCGATCATGGTCTGCGTCGCGAGGAGCAAAGCGAGGTGGGGATCTCGCACTTTAAAAATTTTATCATTTTATCGACGACCAACGTTTCTGAACGACGGACGATCTCCATTCCACGTCATCTCCCGAAGGGGAAATGGTTCTGGCGGGTGGCCGCTTATCAATATCGAACGCTCGTTGCCGCTTCAGAAATCGAGCCTTTTTCTATCCTGCAGACAAACACAGAAGAATTGTCATCGCCGAGCGCCTTGTCCCGGAGCGATCTTGCCAATGATCGAGAATCCAAGGCGGCTGATTTCTTCCCCATTGGCATTTATCACGCCGACACAGCCGATTTCAAAGAATTGAGCGAGGCCGGTTTTAACGCCGTCCAGATTTCACCTCGTGATCTTGAATCCCTGAAAGCGAGGCATGATTCGGCCCGCCTGAATAACCTGAGAATCCTGCTTCCGCCTTGGCGCGTCCTTGAGGCCAATGTCATTTCCAAGAGCGAGACAATTCTCGCCTGGTACCTAGATGACGAACCCGAGGGGCGCTCCATTTCTCCCAAAAATATCTTCCTCAGAAAAGAAAAACTTCATGGCCAAGGCCTTTTTCAACCCGGGGCCATCGCGCTCAACCGTTCCTGGCGCGCCCCTGACTACGCCTCGGCCGTCGACATTTTTATGTCCGATCCGTATCCGGTTCCTTTTGAGCCGCTCTCCTGGCTCGGTCAATGTCTTGATGAAATCCACTCGACGATCGCCGGCGACTCCGCCAAACGCCTGTGGGCCGTCATTCAAGCCTTTGACTGGAATTCTTCATCCGAGGAAATCGGCGCGGCAGGACTCGGCCGCCTGCCGACAACAGAAGAGGTTCGGGCCCTGACCTGGCTGGCGCTCATTCATCGGGCGCGAGGCCTTTTTTACTTTGCCTATCGAAACGGCAGTTACTTTATCAAAGACAAACCTTCCTTGTGGAAGGGGCTGAGAGCCACAATCCGTGAAGTCCGAGAGGCGATGCCTATGATCCTTGCTCCCGAGGTGTCGAGCGTTTCTAATATGGAATGCGATTCGCAAGATGCGGCGGGGCTGCCGGCCGTGCATTTCATCCTGAAAGAGCTCGAAAACGATATCTTTCTCATGGCCATCAACATGCTCGAGAGGCCCGTCACAGCCAGATTTATTTTTGAAAAGCCTCTCCTTCCTTCGGGGCAAACCTCATCCCGGACGCTCGTTTTCTCCGCCTTTGAATTGAAAATCGTAAAAATTGAATAAAATGAATAAAAAGATCGCTCCTGTTTTTCTGCTCATCGGAGCGATCATCTTGCTCATCATCGCCTCGCGTCACTACCTCGGATATCGCTATTTCAACCAATACAAATCCATCCGCGCGGCGGCGAAATCCGTCGAGCGCAGCTTCCCGGAACTCGAGGGGACTCTCCTGAAGGCAATTCGTTTTTCGAAAAACCCGGCCTTTTTTCAAGAGCTCGGCCGGCTTTACTTCGAACGGGCCGTGGCCGAGAATAATTCCGGCGCGCCCGAACGACGCGAATTCTATCTCGACCGCGCCCGGGAAGCCTTCAGCCAACAGATCGAGCGCAACCCTTTCGAGGCCATAGCTTACTATGATCTGGGAAACGTTTATATGCTTTATAACTTCCCGCTTCTCGTCACCACCGATAAAGCGAGAGCCTCATATCGGAAGGCTGTCGAATTCAATCCGGCCAACGAATTTCTGAACTTGAATGTCCTGACCACATTCTTGATGCAGTGGTCCGATCTGGGCGCGGAGGAAAAAACATTTGTTTTCCGGCAGCTGGCTAAGATGGCCAAGGACTACGAGCGATTTCTCGTCAAGCTCAAGAGGCAGTGGCTGAAAAATACGGGGAATGAGGCCGGGCTCAAGGAAATTCTGGAGCTGGACTCCGCTCTTTGGGAAAAAGCCAAGAAATATTTTTAAGGTCATCGTCAGCGAAACGACGGCCCCGCTCTGTGATCACGAGCGGGTCTTAAGATTAGCGACCCGGAATCCCAGCGCAAAAAGCGTAACAAAATAAACGGCGTTGGCCGGAATCCTTAAATTAAAATCTGTGGCGCTATGGATCAAAATAGCCGTGATCCCAGCCAGACAGCCGAGCATGATGCCCCTCTTAAAATCATCATGCTTTTTCAGCCAGCGCCGGAATAAAAAGAAGACTCCGGCAAAAGCAGCCAGGATGATGGGCAAGCCGCCGATGAATCCGCTTTCGGCGAGCATCTCCAAATAATCGTTGTGGGCATGGTCCAAGAATCCGGTGTCAAATTGATCTTTGAATTTCGGATAAACATAGGCAAAGGTGCCTAGCCCCGTTCCAAAAAGCGGATAATGAGCGATTATTTTTAATGTGTTCTTATAATAGAATGGCCGGCCGACTCTGCTCGGAAGGGGTCCTCTCGTAAATTTTTCTAAAATCGGCAGCATCCCCAAAAATAATATGGAAAATAAAACAACCAGCACAACCGCCCGCATTATTTTTGTGAACCGTCGAGGATGATGAACTTTTTCATTTCTGCCTTCGCCCAGGGAGAGCGAAAGAAACATAAGAAAAATCGTCATAAAAAATATGAGCAGTCCCGATCGCGATCTGGAGAAAAGTATGCCAAGTCCGAGAAGGATCGAAATGGATCCGAGAATAATCACTTTCGGGAGCCGGTCCTGCACAAACAAGAGGATCTTTTCTCGCCAGGAAAGTCCGCGCTTCATCGAAAAAAAGTTCGTTTTAGTTAAAAGATATCCCAGACTCACGGGCAAAACCATCTCCAGGAAACCCGAAAAATGATTGCGGTTGACAAATGTACCGAAGGCCCCCAAAGCCGGGCCCTTGCTCCAAATGTTCTTCCAGCCGAATATTTTGCCGGACCCGCTAAAATATTCCGTCAGCCCGTAAAAAGATTGAAAGACGGCGCTGGCGATGATAACCAGGATCAGGATTTCCACGTGTCGTTTGGTCCCGACATACTTGATTAAGAGATACGCGAAAAGAAAATAGCAGATGTATTTGAGAAATTCATAGACGCTCAAATTGGGCGAAAAGGAAAGCGTCCCCCAGCCTTTTTGAATATCTGCGACTCGAGGCGAAAGAATATTCAGAAAAGATGAAGGCAGAGGAGTGATCTGGATGAAAGAGAAGACAAAGAAAACAGCCAACAGAATCTTTAATGGGGGATCCATCAAGGTCTGTTTTTCTCCGGCCCTCTGACTCCCCGGGTCAAATTTTCGCCCTTCGCTTGATTTCGAAGAAGTCGTCCGGATTAAAGAATGGACGAGATGCAGGCTAAAAAGGACGAAAGTGGTTGTTTCAAAGAGGAAGATGGCCCATTCATCGACCGCCCCATAGGGCAAAGGGATGAATAGCAGAATCAGAGCTAAACCCCAAAAGATGATATTTTGGACAACCATCGCCCTTATTCTACAGAAAAAGGCAAAAAAAAAGCAGGAGATTTTAATCTCCTGCTTTCTCTATTTTTTGCTTCTGTTGAGTTCCCTTTTTGTTTTTTCGACTTTAGGCGATTATTTCTTCGAAGGAGATTTGGTCAATTCGTAGATGCCGATGCCTAAAATTATTGCCGCGGCAACAATAACAACAATTCCCCCCGGGGTAAGGAAGAAGCCTTTTTTCTGTCCTCCTTGCTGCTGGCCCTGTCCCGGAGTCGAGGGGGCGCCGGGTTTTAAAGCAAGCGACAGCTTGCCCACTTCATTGGCTTTGACCGTGATCTGATAATCGAAGTTGAAGTCGCCTGACGGCGTGCTGACACCGAGGATATATTGACCTTCGTCGACGCTCGCGATCCTATAGACGCCCGTCTTATCGGTCGGAAAACTGTTGAATTCTCTTCGGTCTTTTACGTTTCTGATCTTGACGACGGCGTTTTCCACCGGCGTTTTCATGTCCTCGCTGTAGATGAAGCCTGTCACAGAGCCGGAAGACGTTTGGGAAAGAGCTTCATAGGGAAATAATAGGAGAGAAAACGCGCAGACTATCCCTACCGCCAACATTTTCGATTTAAAAATTTTTTCTCTTAACATTAGAGATTCCTCCCTTAGAGAGATATCATATTATTAGATAATTTTCGTTCTTTTGTCAAGGATTTTATTTAATAATTTTTGGCAGCCTGATGGCCCACCTCTTCTTCTCTTTGACCGGATTCTCGGGCTCTCCCCAATCCGGGATCTCGTTATTTTCCAGAATCGCCTCGGGGATGTCCCTGACCATGGCCTTGGCCTTTTCTTGTCCTACGATTTTCCCCGCTTCTTCGACCCCGCGGCTGAGTATGGGGGCCCGGTGTTCGGGATCATGGGCGTCCGAAGCGATAACATGGACCAAATTGTGCTTCAACAACAATTCGGCCGTCTTCTTAATGTTATGTCCGAACTCTCCGCTGATGCTCTTGGCCGTGACTTGACCCAGGCATCCCATCTTGATGAGCTCGCACAGAAGATCGGGATGTTCCGCAAAAACCACATTCCTTTCCGGATGGCTGATGATGGGGATAAGCCCGTCGAGCATGAGATGATAAAGCAAATCCTTTGCCCCGGGAAGGACGTAATTCGAGGGGAATTCGATGAAAACGTAGTTCGAATGATTGAGACACAGATCGTATCTTTTGATGGAATCAACCATCTCGTGGTGGACAAGGACTTCGGCTCCCGTAACAAATTGAATCGGGAGGCTTGCCATCCTCTCCTTGAATTGCTTCATTCTCTGCTTCAGGACGGCTAAATCATCATCGTGTTTGCTCATCCGGAAGATATGCGGCGTTAGGGCGATTTTTGCGATCCCGTCCTGCCGGGCCACTTCGCACATCTCGAATGCTTCCTCCCAGGTCTTCGCGCCGTCGTCCCAGTCCGGCAGGAGGTGCGTATGCAAATCGATCATGGCTTTTCCCGAGGCGGACATAATGATAAAGACTCTTTCTCTTCTCTCAAATTCAATAGTAATGTAAACGCACTAAATATTGTTGCTCTCTCATTGCAATGACACTTTATTTAATGCGCTAATATTAATATGCGTTTTGTGTCAAAGCCTGACCCAGACCTCACGATTCCCCATAATATTGGTAATAATAATGTTTGTAATAGTAATCGTGCTGTTTTAAATCAAGCCGGTTGATGATGACGCCGACGCACTTGATCTTCATCAGATCCAGCTTTTCTTTGGCCCTCTTCAAAGCCTCCCGGTTTGTCTTCCCCCCCCAGACAACCAGAATGATCGCATCGGTCTTCGATCCCAAGACGAGGGCATCCGAGACGGCCAAAACAGGCGGGCTGTCAAAAAGTATATAATCGAAAGTCTGCTTCAAATCCTCGATGAAATGGTGCATTTTTTCGGAACCCAGCAATTCCGCCGGATTCGGCGGCACCGGGCCGGCATTGATCAAAAACAGGTTTGGGATCTGAGTGGGCTTGATCAAACTCTTTATTTCCAAATCCCCGGTCAAATAATTCGTCAGCCCGTTTAGGTTTTTGATTTTGAAGATCCTGTGCTGGCGCGGCCTCCTGATGTCGGTGTCGATAATCAGGACTCTCTTATTTGCCTGGGCCAGGGTCACGGCGAGATTGGCCAGCGTTGCCGTTTTTCCTTCCGAGGGAAGGGAGCTGGTGATAACGAGCGTTTTCAAACTCGAATCCGCTGACGACAGCAGGAGCGCTGTTCGGATCGACCGGTAGGTTTCCGAAAAATTCGATTTTGGCGAAATATAAGGGATCAGATCGACGGACGTAATGTTCGGAAGCTGCTCCCCTTCTTTCCCCTTCTCGGCGGCCTGCGCTCCTGTCGCTGTGACTGCCGGTTTGCTCTTAGAGCGCTTGTGTCCGGACCCATAACCATATCCATAGCCGTACCCGTATCCCCTCCTGAAGCCATCCTGGCTGAAGGTCGGGACAATACCCAGGGTCGGCAACTTGGCATACTTTTCGCAATCTTCGGCGCTCTTCACGGAACTGTCCAAATAATCGAAAAAGAGCGCCAGCCCGATTCCGCCGGCCAGCCCCATGATCAAGGCTAAGAACAAGTTTTTCTTTTTATTCGGGCCCGAAGGGCTTCTCGGGACTTCAGCCCGATCGATGATTCTGATACTGGAGGTCCTCAAGCCGCTGAGCCTGGCCGAAACTCCTGTCTCGCTTTGCCGTTTCATGAGCGTCTCGAGCATCGTCTTGTTACCCTCGACCTCGACTTTCAAGCTGTTGTACAGGATGGCATTGCTGTTCATCTGGATGGATTCCAGCTTTTGCCTGTTGAAAACTTCCTGCAAAGATCGTTCTTTCTTCAGCGCCGCTTGATATTCTAAGTCGGCCCCTTTGATCACGTTTTTCATTTCGGTGTCGAGCGCGGCCTTGACACTCTCCAGATCGGTCCTCAACCTCTGCATTTCCGGGTAATCGGGTTTATATGTCCCCAGTTTTTTCTCATAATCCCGGCTCAATTTGCCATAATCCTCCTTCAGGTTTTGGATCATAGGAGTCAGCATGGAATCCGGGATATAGTTCGGCGTGGCATTTTTGATTCCGGTGTAAAAGGCCTCTTTGTTGACGAGGTCAATTTGCGCGTCGGTCAGGAACTTGTTGAGCTCGGCCAATTTGCCGATAATGGTCGTTTCCTTATCGCTCAAGGCGATGATATTTTTCTCGACTCCATAGGCCTGGAGGCCGCGTTCCTTCCGTTCGATGTCCGACCTCAGGCTGGCAATCTGGGCGGCTAAAAATTCGGTGGCTTCCTCGGTGGCCGAATACTTGTTTTCGATATTCATCGCAATGAAAGACTCTAAGACGGCATTCACGCTGTCGGCCGCCAATTTCGGATTGTGGGCGTTGAACCGGACTTCGGCCAGCCTCGTCTGCCGAATGGGGTCGACCATGAGTCTGCCTAGAAAGGCAGTGATCAAATTCGCCTTGAAAACCGGGTCATCCTTGTTGATGACTCCTCTTTTTTCGGGTTTCCCGACGAACTCTTCATTTTGATAGAGATTCACTTTTTCAATGGCCCGTTCGGCGACGGATCGGCTCCGCAGAAGATTGAACTGGGTCATATAATAATCCGTCTGGAACGTTTCGACTTTTAACATTTGCTCGAAAGAAAGAATGTTCGTTTCTCTTTCGATGAGCAGGGTTCCCCGGGCGGTATAGGTCGAAGGAGTGGTGAATGTTTTGAAAGCGACGCTGGCCATAACGACGAGGGCAACGGACATGACCAGCCATTTCCTTTTCAGAATGGCCATCCAGAAATCGAGGAGATTGATCTCTTTTTCTGGGGCCGACTCTTCTCTTGGATCGAACTCATTCATCGGATTCTCCAATATCAAAAATTAGCTAAAATATCGACTCCGGCATAAAGATAACGTCCCCATCTTTTAAGGGGATATCCGGCTTTTTGCCATTGATGATATCCTTAAGATTGACGATTATCTTTTGCTCCTTCCCGTTTTCATCTATTCTTTTGATCGTCACACGCGATTTGGAGGCATTCTCCGTAGGACCCCCGGCTTGAGCGATGGCCTTAAGCAAAGTGATTTTTTCCGACATCTTAATCTGGAACGCGCCCGGGCTTTTCACTTCACCAAACACATAGATATTGATGATTTTATCCGCGGGAATGTAAATGACATCATTCGGCTGAAGGGGGATATTGAGCTTTGAATTCCTATCGATGAACAGCTGGTCCAGGTCGATGGTCAGATTGGCGCTCAATCCGTTCTTTCCCTCTCTCAGGATATTGATTTCTTTCGCTGCATTTTCCTTAAGACCTCCCGCCTGGGTGATCAATTGGAGAAGGTTCAATTTTCCAACAATTTCATACATCCCCGTCTTTTCTACAGCGCCCATGAGGGCCACGCGCTTGCTCTGGTATTCCTTGATGAACACGGACACTTGGGGATTATTTATGTATTTCTCCGAAAGAAGTCCCGCGAGCTTTCTCTCGATTTCGTCTTTTGTCAGGCCTTCGACCTTGACACTCTGAAGCAGGGGAAGAGTGATCGAGCCGTCTTCCGATACCCGGACGGTGAAGTTGCTCAATTCGGGAAGCTCCAGGACTCTGATTTCCAGCAAATCTTTGGGCCCGATTTTATATTCCTTGATGAAGATGTCCTGGGGCGGCTGAGCGGGTTTGGTCTGGGGGAAGGACTCAAGCTGGCGGGCCGGAAGTAAGGGGGACAAAATGAGCAAGAAAGCTGCGGCCAGGACAAAAAGTGAAACGTCATTATTTTTCAGCGAGGTTATTTTTTTAAGAGCCGGTACGAGCCTCTGGGCCATGTCTCTCTCCTTTTGATCAACCCACTTAAAAATCATAGGTCAGGCTGGCGGTCAGATAATCACGGCTGATGTTTGGCAGCAAATAGTAATTGGCTTTGTTCGTCCATCTTCCGGCCATGACTCCGATTCCGATATTGCCTTTTAATTTATAAAACAATCCCGTCGAGTAAGAATTATATTTATTCTCCGGAAAAAATCCCTCCGCTTGAGGCTGACCAACGTCCGACGAGGACTTTTTCTCTGGATAGATATTATGGCCTGACCTGTAATCGAAATCAAGCCTTATCTTCTTGAAGAAATACAGGGAGGAGCCAAGCTGGTACAAGTTCATAACGTAATGTGTGTTTTCAAACAGATAAGAATAAGGGAAATCCCTGTTGAACGAGGCCCGGATTGTAAGAATTTTCAGCAATTTGATGGAAAGGCCAATATCGGCGATAAAACCTCCGTAATTTTTTCCTCCTGCGGCCAGCGGATCTATGAGACGATAGCCCAGACCTATTTTTCCGCGCGTGTTCCCAGTCGGAGAAAACTCGAGTCCTCCAGAAATCGTATAGCCGCGTGAATCGAGCAGACTTTGCGGATCGGAAAAATTAAAATATCTGTACTCAAGATTTAGATAAAACATCCTTAGCGAAGAAACTTGATAATAGGTGATGAGACTAACAGCTTCCTCGTTCCTGTCCAAGAGAGAGCTGAGATTAAAGCTTTCATAATTTGAATAGGACTGCTTGTTTTTCGATAATTTTAACGCAAATGAAATCTTGGAGAGGGGCTGCCATAAAACCGTCCCTTCTATGTTCTCCGCTTTGACTCGCGGCCTGATTTCGATCTCGGTATTGATCCGCTGTTTAGCATCGGAGAAGCTGATTCCAAATGATAAAAGGACTTTGTTGAAGAGATAATGAACTTGGCCGCCGAAAGAGTTATTCCAGGTTCGTTCTCTTTTTGTCTTTAAAAAGTAAACATATTGAGGAGATTCCACGAAAGAAAATAAAATTCTTTTCTTCAGCGGCAAATAGACGGTCAAGGCCGGCCCGGCAATAAAACCGAAGTCTTTGACAGGATCCGTGATCGTTCCATAGACATTGGAGTCATAGCCTGCATTGCTCAGGGAGAGAACCATCTTCAGGCGGAAAGGCCCGATTTTCCAGGGCGCGTTCTTGCATTCGTTAATCAATGAATCGCCCCTCCAGGTTGAAGCCAGGCCGGGTTTAAGTCCCGCCAGCAATAGGATTGCAGTCAAAAAAAGCAAAAGACAGCAAGTTTTTTTAGGGGATTTAATAATTGACATTGAATTCCTTCAGGTGCTCCTGACCTTATGAAATATGATGCTGTTCAAAATCTTGAAAAAATAAACGAAGTCGGTTTTACGGGGATGCTTTTTGTATTTTTTTATGTACGTCTGTTCGGCTTTAAAAAATTCATCTATGGATTTCGGTTTGTCCCCATAGGAAGCGGGCATGAGACCCGGCTTGAGTTTTATCCTTTCGGCTCTCAGCTCCTCCGGATAAATGTTTAAAAAACTCCTGCTGATGGGCCGGACACCCACCAATTTGAGGTCTCCCTGGAGCAGGTTGATGAGCATCGGGAGTTCGTCGATCCAATGCCTTCTCAAGAATCGACCCCAGCTCGTGATCCTGGGATCGTCCCGGATCTTACCGATGCTGTCCAGCGGATTCCGATGAAGAGAAAGGGTGTGGATATATTCGGAATAGGGATACATCGTCCTCATTTTGTAGATGTAAACCGGCTCGCCGAACTGGCCGATTCTCTTCTGTTTGAAGATCAAGCCGTACGATGGATTCTTTTCTTCCAAGGGAAGCCGGATTTTCCTGGCAATAAAATATTGCAGATGATTGATCTCTCTGAGTCGGATATCGCCGAATCCGCAAAAAATAAGCCTTCCCAGAATTTCGTGCAAGGAGATGACTCGGGCGCCTTTTCGGCGAAAGAAAAAATATATCTTTTTTAATCCTGTGATTTTAGGAAAGGCGCGGTTCCAGATAAAATCGAGAAGATACAGGGGTTTTCTGATCGGCCTCGGCCATTTTTTAAACTTTCTTTCCAATCTTTCGAGGAAGGTCTCGGCCACCCCGAGAAAATAACCGCCTGGAACAAGCTTGCTGTTGACGGCGATAAAAAACTTGTTGATTCTCTGGAACTGATTGATTTTGCCGAGATTCCCGACAAACTCCCATTTGTGACCCAGAAGACTCCGGACGCTGACCGAATGATTGGCGTCGAGCAGGATGGATTGGCTGACTTTGATTCTTTCCAAAAGGATGGTCTCGTCAAGGAACGAAAATAGCTCGGAATTGCCCTCGGGCAAAGACTCCTTCAAGCAGAATTTTAGGCTTTCTCCAATTCCTCGATTTTCCTGGTCTATCCCCCGAATTTCCTGGATATCTTTGAGCAGACTCGAATCAAGCTGACCGGCATCCTCATCTTCAACGTTGACCTCGGGTCTCCAGAAATAAAGATAGAGCAACGAATAGGCCGCGACGGTCAGGAGCGAGTAAATAATCAGAAAAGAAAGGATGATAAACCGCGAATAGGAAAAGAGCTTGAAAGTGAAAATGACAAAAAAGAGAAGAAATGTCAGACAAATAAAAGACCTGACATAAGGCTGTAAGCCCACGATAAATTTTTCCGGCCTGTGGATCTTGTACCTTTTTGTGACTAAGGAAGCAACGGCCCACAGGCCGTAATAAACCAGAAGGAGGCTTTGATACTCCGGCTCTAAAACAACCTTGCCTCTTTTAAAAAGGACGGCCAGAAAGAAGGCGGCATTGAGCAAGAGAAAATCGACAAAGATCTCGAGGATCGGGAAATTTTTTCCTAAAAATGAAGTTCGTTTCGTCAATTTAGAAATCTTTCACCCAAGAGCCGGTCGAAAACAGCAAAGAATTTACTATAGTTTTAAACAACTTTCAACTCATCGACAAGGATGGCACCGATTCGCTCAGCGGCCTTGCCGTCCCAGAGCTCCGGAATTCGGCCCTTTTTTTTCGGATGATGAAGGACGTTCATGGCCACTTTTTCCGCATAGATCAAATCCGTACCGGCCAGGCGGTTGGTGCCCTCCACAACCGTGATGGGCCTTTCCGTGCTGTCGCGGACGGTCAGGCAGGGGACTCCCAAGAACGTTGTTTCTTCCTGGATCCCGCCGCTATCGGTGATGACCAGCGCCGCATTTTTCTCCAGGGCTAGAAAATCGATGTAGCCGAGAGGTTCGATGGCCGCGATATTTTTTCGCATTTTATTTTCAAGCGCGTAGGCGCGCATGTTCAGCCGCGTGCGGGGATGAATGGGGAAAACGACTTTTCTTTTTTCCGCCAGGCTGTTGAGAAAAGAGATCAGCCCCTCCAATTTTTCCTTGGAATCGACATTGTGAGGACGGTGAAAAGTCACAAGAATAAAATCATCCGGCACTAAATTCAATGTCTTCAGAATTTTGGATTTCTCGATTCTCGGCAGAAAGCTGATCAGGCTGTCGATCATCACATTCCCGACAAAAGAGACAAGCGGCAGCTTTTTCTTCACCCCTTTGGAAACGTTTTTCCTCCGGCTTTTTCGACCGTCAAGGAAATTTACGAAACCCTCGCGCTTGAGGTTTTCCATTCCGCTCGGCTCGGAGACAAACAGGTAGCTCGAAAGCGCGTCGGTGAGTTTCCGGTTGATTTCCTCGGGCATGGTCCGGTCAAAACTCCTCAAGCCGGCCTCCACATGAGCGACGGGAATGTTCATTTTAGCGGCTGTCAGGCTGCAGGCCAAGGTGGAATTGACATCGCCGACAACGATGACCAGGCGAGGGACCTCTTCCAGCAAGACTTTTTCAAAAGAATACATGATTTTTGCAGTCTGTTCAGCATGGGAAGCGGAGCCCGCTTCGAGGCAAAAATCCGGTTCCGGAATTTTCAGGTCCTCAAAAAAGACTTTGGACATATTTTCATCAAAATGCTGGCCGGTATGACAGATCAGATGTTTGATTCTTCTAGACTCTTTTTGAAAACATCTATGAAGGGGCGCGATCTTCATGAAATTCGGCCGGGCGCCTGCGACCGAGATGATTTTTATTTGAATTCCCATTTTCCGATGTCTTTAGCCGGGCTCAAAAGAAAATTCCATTGTCCACCGGCAACAAATAGCTTTTCGACTTTCTGGAGTCGGTTTTTCTTATTGAGATGAAATATTTTGTATTCAGTTTTTTCGAAAATATTGTTCAATTTTTCGGCAACTTCTATGGTTAAGACTTCAATGATGATCATCGGCTTAAATTTAATCAAATATTCTCCGAACCCTTCAATGACTTCAGGTTCATGAAGTTCGACGTCGATTTTCATCAAATCGATATGATTGATGTTATTTTTCTGAATATAATTGGCCAACGTATCGGTCATCACCGGATATTCATTGATTTTCCCTTTAAATCCTTCAAAGTATTTCAATTTGTAGGGAGATAGAGAAGCGCTTTTCTGATTTTTTTCAAAAACATCATAAAATGTTTTGTATCCCGACGTATTCGATAGCGCAATTTTTTCTAGGATAGAATCCATTTTGTTTAATGAATTGTTATAAGACAACTTCGGATATGTTTCTTTAGAAGGCTCAAAAGCGATGACTTTTGCCGAAGGGTTGATTGTTTTGGCAATCAGAGTATAAATGCCGGTATTCGCTCCAATATCAAAAATGACTTTTGAAATCCGGCAAAGTCTTGTCCATAGCCATAAAGACTCTTCTTCCCAGGTCGTTTGAAGTCCTTTCCAAAACAGCTCATTTTCAATGGATCCGCCATGATGAAAAATATAAAAAGATTTATCTCCAACCTGGACTCTAAATTTTCCTCGAAACGTCAAATATTTATAGAATGGCTCATTAGGTATCTTGAGCGCTTTAAGAACATGGAATATTTGTTTTTTGAAAGGCAATAGTCCATATAAAAATTTAGCCAGGCGATGAATCCCATTTTTGATTTTCAACCTCATATTCTTTAAAAAACTAATATGAACGCATTAAATAAAGTGTCATCGCCATGACAGAGTTACAATATTTAGTGCGTTTACATTAGATGGCGTATTTTTGATATGTTGCGATTAGCTTTTTCGACGTATTCCGAATGTCAAGATGGGGAATTTTTTCCCGGCCCTTGGTTCTTTTGCCGAAATTTAATGCCCTTTGAATCTTGGCCACGA
>Ga0315282_10004901_pt1 | contig 23068 bp, 19 predicted proteins | sample YL17G07_20_MG_FD_203693 | JGI IMG/M metagenome (GOLD analysis project Ga0315282, IMG submission 203693) | Sediment microbial communities from Yellowstone Lake, YNP, Wyoming, USA - YL17G07_20 | ecosystem: Environmental > Aquatic > Freshwater > Lake > Sediment | place: USA: Wyoming | collected... | reverse complement strand
GCGAATCTTTTCTCTTATCAGTCTTATCTCTTTACTCTTTTCCATACTCCAGGTCTCTTCAGTGAGTCTTTTAATTTTACAAGAGAGTTCCTTCCTCGTTGTATAATCTTTTATTTCATTCAGCTTCGCCTTTAACTCTCTTATCTCTTTCCATCTCTTTTCTATCTCTTTTCTTCTCATAATAATCTCTTCTTTAAGACTGTTATAGAGAGATAACTTTTCTTCCCATTCATTTCCCTTTAACTCTTTAAGAAGCTTCATTATCAACCTTGGCTTTCTGATACTTGATATTTCCTGGATAAATAAATTTTGCCTCTTTACAACATCTCCCCAGGTGTTAGAAATTTCTTTTGTTGTAATTTTATCCTTATAAAAAGCCCATTTCATATACTCTGGTAGTGTTAAATCAGCCTCTATAGAGTCCAAACTGTCCCAGGTATGCTCAATCAATCTCAGTATAGGATATAGCTTTAGTTCTATCCCATTTTCTCTAAGTAATTTTTCCATCTTAAAGGTATCGTGATAATATGATGACCCTCTCTCATTAAAGACTAGGATAAACTCCTTTCTTATCATTGATAATAGAGGGACAGCTTTACCCACTAGAGCTACTGATTTGCCAAAATTCTTTTCAACTACTTCTGCCAGTTCTCTAACTGTAGTTATCGGTTTTTCTAGAGAGATCTTTATTGGTTCTTCTCCTTCAATTATGAGCATTTTAGGCTGTATGCATATTGTCCCCCTCTCTTTGCCTGGGATGACAAGGTCAAAAGGAATAGCTCCATAACTGAATTTATCCAGTGTATATATCCCTGAACCAGCTACTGCCTTATTGTAGCAATCTTTATAGATGGTGCTTTTATCAGGAGAAATAAAACCTTCAAGTATAGAAAATCTTGGTAGGTTATATGTCTGGGTATTAAATCTAAATATCTCTTGAGAAGACGATAAAACCGTATTATTTGGCTTATATCCCAAGAGCTTTTCCCAAAACCACAGATAAAGTTCTTTATATAGGTCTGTAACTGTCGCTTCAGGATATCCCTTTCCGTAATCTAAGATAAAATCTTTTATTTCTTCGTAGAATATTCTTATATTTTCTTCCCCTAATAACTCTCTAGCCCCACATGTTCCCCATCGGACCAGTTCAATAATCTTATCCATTATATCTTTAAGTTTTATATCACATGCCACAATAGACCTGGTTCCAGTTTTGGCTATTGCCATCCATCCCCAGCTTGACGTAATATCATCTAGAAATTCATCTACTCTATCCTTTGGGGCTATCATTTTTAGTGATACATCACAGTTATTAAAAAAATGGATATGGGGATGAATTTCACTTCCAAATGGTTTAGACATCTCTACAGTTGAAGCCCATAGCTCTTTCGTTGAGTTATCATTATGAGCTACTAAGATATACGGTTCATCATTATATAGAAAAGGAGATTTTGCAAAATAGTCTGTATTGTGGACTCCAAGCATAAAGATAGCCTCTGGGTATATCTTATCTAGCCAATATTTTAAGACTGCTTTTGTTGGCTCATCCCAAAAGACAGTTTGCCCTAAAGCAAGGAAAGGTACACCAGAGTATCTTTCTTTTATCCTCTTTATTATGCTTTCAGTCATAAGCTATTCCTTCTACATAGATTCTTTCTGAGTTAACTCGATCATCCTCTTAATGTAATCTTCTAGGTGTTTTGGTAACCCGAGTATCTTTACATCCATAAAGCCTTGGGTAATTAAAGATACTGCTTCTTCTTTAGAGAGTCCTCTTGACATTAGGTATTCTACCTCTTCTTCTGCTATTGGACCTATTGCAGCTTCATGAGATAAGATGCTTCCAGGAGCTTTATCCGCAATGAGTTCTGGTATAGCATACATAACCCCCTCTTTAGAGAAGAGAATTCCTCTACAATCAAGATGGGCTTTACTTTCATCGTTCTGTCCTACAAGTGTTCCCCTTGCATAGATTTGAGCATTATCCGCAACTATAGCCCTAGATATAGCCTCTCCTGAGGAATTTCTTCCTGTTAATATGATCCGTAAACCTACATCTATTTTGGAGCCTTTAAGCCCATATAATAGATTGTTGAATCTTGCCTTTGAGTTTTCTCCTACGAGCTTTGCTTGAGGAAACATCTGGGCAGATTTTACAGGTTTTAATAAGACATAGTTCATTACAAATACTCCATTATCTTCGACAATAGCTCCAGAACGAGGTCTTACATGAAAACCTGGAGCCCAATTATGTATCATTGTAAAAATTAACTTTGCATTCTTTTTTATAAAGAATTCAGAAATGCCTATATGTAGCCCTTCCTGCACCTTTGGAGAAAGAGTACATCCAGTGATAATTTGAGCTTCAGAACCTTCTTCCATAATAATGATATTATGCACATTTTGTACCTTAGCGTTTTCTTGAAGCATTAGACAAGCTTGGATAGATCTGTCCACTTTTTGTCCTGGGAGAACTCTTATGAAGTATCCATGCATTGGATAAAGTTCAGTATGAGCGGTATATTTATCTTGGTCTACAGGAACTGTCTTCCACCAATACTCTTCAAGCTCAGGATATCTTTCTAATGCATCGGTGACACTCATAATTTCTATCTGTCCTTTATAGGCATCCTGAATCTTTTGATAAATCACGGTATGGTCTACTTGGACATAGCTTCCTGCTCTGTCCATTTCAGTTACATCAATTCCAGAAGAGATAGCTGCACTCTGTATTTCTGGTGGAAGTTTTGATAAGGCATCTATCTCTCTATGTTCCTCCGACTCATCAAATATCATTATATCTATGTCTTCTCCATAAGGAGCCTTTTTATCTTTAGCCTTTTCAGCCAGGTTTCTAAGAGCTGACCTTTTTGACAGATTCTTTATAGACATTCTGTACACCTTCCATATCCGTATTTTTTTACCTCATCAAACAGGTCTTTGGGGGCTCCATCACATATAATCTTACCATCTATAAGGATATGTCCCTTATCAGCATTTACATACTCTAGAATATATCCAGTATGTGTTACTATAATCCCTGATGTCTTTCTCTCCTTAATTTTATTCTCTTTACTTAAGAGTTCATTTATTACACTTCCTATTAAAGCAATGTTATCTAGGTCTACCCCTGACTCTGGCTCATCTAAAAGTATTAGATCTGGCTTCTGACATAAGAGTTGGAAAAGTTCAGAACGTTTTAGCTCTCCTCCAGAAAAGCCATAATTTAGGTCTCTATCCAAATGATTAACTAAATTTAGGGTTTCTGCATAACTTTTTATCTTATCTCCATTCTCTCTTCCCCTTAGTGTGATTTTTCCTATCTGAGAGAGCTTTACTCCTCTAATACTAGGAGGCTTCTGAAACATAATACCAATTCCTAGTCTAGCCCTCTCATATGCTGGGAGAGAAATTATATCTTCTCCTTTAAATGTAATTTCCCCTTCAATTATCTTATACTTAGGCATTCCCATTATAGTCATAAGAAGGGTTGTCTTTCCTCCTCCATTAGGTCCAAGGAGGATATGTGTCTCCCCTTCTTTTATCTCCAGGTTCACTCCCTGCAGTATGAGATTACCTGCCACTTCTACATAAAGATTTTCTATCTTAAGCATCTTTTCATCTCCTTAAAAACTATAAAAATATTTATAACATTATAGCATAACTTTCAGATTACCCATCACTCATCACCTGTAACTCATTACCCCTTACTCCTTTGCCTATGCCTATTAATTTGTCTTAAACTTGATAGTTAAGATATAATAGCAGGTATGAATGTAAAGGAAGGCACAAAGTCTAAGCTTGATTTGCTTCTTTCTATCTTTATTGTATTCTTTAAGATAGGAGCATTTACTTGGGGGGGAGGCTATGCCATGCTTCCTCTTATAAAGAATGAAGTAGTAGAAAAGAAAAAGTGGATTGGTTCAGAAGATTTTATAGACGGAATAGCAGTATCACAGAGTATTCCAGGACCAATTGCAATAAATACTGCTACATTTGTTGGATATAGAATCTGTGGAACTTTAGGTTCTATAGTAGCTGCAACTGGAGCAATACTTCCTTCTTTTGTTGCGATAATATTAGTGGCAATGTTTTTCTTAAGATTTCGAGAACTTACAGTGGTTCAAAACTTTTTTAAAGGAGCAAATCCAGCTATAGTTGCTCTCATTGTAAGTGCAGTAATAGATATAGGTAGAGATGCTCTAAAAAGATACAGAGAAGTTATTATTACATCAATTCTCTTGTTTTTACTTCTCTACTTTAAGATACATCCTATATGGGCTATAGTGATATCTGCTATCCTAGGATTATTTTTAGGGGAGAAAAAATGATTTTAATTCAGCTTTTTCTTATTTTTGCTCAGATAGGTCTTTTTGCATTTGGAGGAGGATATGCAATATTACCTCTTATAGAAAAAGAAATAGTGAATAATTTCCACTGGCTCACCCATAAAGAATTTTTAGAGGTAGTTACTATTTCCCAGCTTACTCCAGGACCTATAGCTATAAATGCTGCTACATTTGTAGGATATAAAGTAGGTGGAATTCTAGGTTCTATTGTCGCAACTGTGTCTGTGTGCCTTCCTTCAGTAATAATTATACTTATCGTTGTTAGATTCCTAAAAAAGTTTGAAACAAATATATGGGTAACGAACATTTTGAAAGGCTTAAGACCTGCTGTGGTAGCTTTAATTGCTTCTGCTGCTTACTCTATAGTAAAAGGTGGAGGTATTTCAGATATAAAAGGGATAATTATCGGAGTAGTAAGTTTTCTCCTATTAAGGAGTAAAAAGCTAGACCCTATTCTGATACTTATTCTGGCTGGAATAGTAGGAGTGATAGTGTATATCTAAAGATATTAAAGCGTCTCTAGAAGCTCCCAAAATCTCGGAAATGATATATCTACACACTCGTGGTTATGTATCCTTACTGGAGAGCTTGCATTCAATGCTGCTATTGCCAGTGCCATAGCAATTCTGTGGTCATTGTAGCTCTCCACATCAGTTCCTTCTGGTATTTTAGGTCCATAAACGATAAAGCCATCTGGAAGTTCTTCTATATCTAGCTTAAACTTTTTAAACTCAGTCCATATAGCATTTATCCTATCACTTTCCTTTACCCTTAATTCTTCTGCCCCTGTAACAGATGTCTTGCCTTCTGCATAGGCACCAAGAATAGCTACAAGAGGTATTTCATCTATTAATAACGGGACCTCTTCTCTAGAAACAGTAGTTCCTCTAAGTTCTGAGCTTTCTACATATATATCACCAAATGGCTCATTTAAACTCTCTCCTCTTATCTCTACATCTACTTTTCCGCCCATTCTCTCGATTACTTTTAATAAGCCTATTCTACCAGGATTAAGTCCTACATTTTTTATTACTAATCTAGAGTTAGGAACTATAAGCCCAGCTACTATAAAGAAACTTGCAGAGGAAAAATCCCCAGGGACATAGACCTTCTGTCCTTCTAAAGATGGTTGCCCTAGAACAGTAATAGTATTATTTTCTCTAATAATCTTAGCCCCAAATGCAGGAAGCATCCTCTCTGTATGGTCTCTTGATGGGAGAGGTTCTGTAATAATACTCTTACCTTCAGCTAAAAGTGCGGCTATAATAATACTGGATTTTACTTGGGCACTTGCTATAGGAAGCTTATAATCAATAGATTTTAATGGAAATCTTCCCTTTATAGCTACAGGTGGATACTTATTGTTTGCCCTTGCCCAAAATTCTCCGCCCATAAGAGAAAGAGGGACTACTACTCTATCCATAGGTCTTCTCCTAAGAGATTTATCTCCAGTAATTACAGAAAAGAATGGCTGTCCAGCTAAAAGTCCTGACAGAAGTCTAATTGTAGTTCCAGAATTACCTGCATCAATGATATCTACAGGCTCTTTAAAACCTTGAAGTCCTTCCCCATATATTCTTATTATCTTATCTTTCTCTATCTCAACTCCAAGAGCTTCCAGACATTCTAGTGTAGAATAGCAATCTCTTGCATCAGAGAAGTTTTTTATCTCAGTAATGCCATTACTTATAGCACCAAAGATCGCTATCCTATGAGAGATAGACTTATCACCATTTACCTCTATTTCAGTATTTATTCCTCTTACCTTTGGCCTTATCTCTATCATCTTGAATATTTCACCCCTACTCTATCACAGTATTTAGCTATAGGACACTTGCTACACCTAGGAGATATAGGGTGACAGATGGTCTGTCCTAGTGTAACTAGAAGGTCATTATACTCAATCCAATACTCTTTTGGAAGTTTTCCTCTTAGAGAAAACTCCGTTTCTTCTGGAGTCTTAGTCTTTACATAGCCAAGTCTATTTGATATCCTATGGACGTGTGTATCAACACAAATACCAGGCTTATTATAGCCAAGTGTAATGACTAGATTTGCTGTCTTTCTCCCAACTCCTTTCAGCTCTAAAAGTTCATCTAAATTATCAGGGACATTTCCATTATACTTTTCTACTAAAATCTTACAGACCTCTTTAATCGTTCTAGCCTTATTATGATAAAAGCCAACTGGATATATAGCCTCTTCAATCTCTTCTACACTTAATTGCATCATCTCTAAAGGCGTCTTTGCTATAGAGAATAATCTTTGGCTAGCTTTAGCTGTTACTTCATCTTTAGTCCTAAGACTTAGTACGGTAGATATAAGAATATAAAACGGATTCTTATATTCTATAGCAACTTGCGTTACAATTGGTGTCTTCCAGTCCCTTACCGCTTCTCTTAGTACTGCTATAATCTTGTGTATATCCATGTCTTTCACAGTACTATAGACAATAACCAGATTATTAAAGCTCCAAATAAGGCTACAATGATCCACGTTATGATACTCTCTTCTTCTACTCTAAAGACTGTCTCTCTAGATATTTGATTTCCATCTTCGTCATAAGCTATTACTACTACCTTATAATTCCCTGGTTCTAAATCTCCTCTCCATTCCCAATCTATGTTTGATACAGATGCTTTAAAACTGGCCATAGGTGTTGCAATAAGATTATTATTCATGTCTCTAATTTCAACTGTAACTTGAGCCTTCTTAGAGATGGTAAAGCTTATAGTAAGGTCCCCTTTAAAGAGGCCTTTTACCCTGTAAGGTTGTGGACTCACTCTAATCTCAGAGATACTTAGAGGTGCAACTTCCAGCTTAGCAAAGATATTTGTTGTTTGTCCTGGGAGTATTTCTATAATGCCTTCCCAAGGCTTGTAGCCAAAGAGCTCAACCATTAGATTATGATGACCTTCAGGGATATTAGAACTTGTAAATGGAGTAACTCCTAAATAATTTCCATCTAGATATACCTTTGCTCCTGATGGAGCACTAGATACTTGTAATGTCCCTGCAAGCCTTAAAGTAGCATTTATCTGGGCTATCTCGCCTGCTTCTATATGAACATCATCTTTCCAGTCTGCATAGCCAGAGAGCTTCAACTGAACAGTCTTTCTTCCTGTAGAAAGTCTCTGGATAGTAATTGGTGTTCTTCCATAGTAGGTACCATCTATATAGACTTCGGCATTTGGTGGATTTGAAAATACTACAAGCGCTCCCTCAGCCCTTTCTAAGGATATATTGAGTGTAGTATCTTCTGTGAGTCTTATAGTAGTCTCATAGTCTTTAAATCCTTCTAATTCTAGTCTAATAGAGTATAAGCCAGAAGAAATCGAATTATAAGTCGGAGTAATACCTCTGTATATCCCATCTATATAGACCCTTGCACCTGAAGGATTAGAATCAATTCTTATTCTAAATGTGGTAGGTTCATATATAAGATTTGCAGAGACAGGGGTCGTCCTATTTGCCTCTATCAATACCTGCTGGACATAGTCTCTATAGCCATCCTTAGAGAGCTTAAGAGTATGGACACCAATAGGAATAAAATCTATCCTAGCTGGAGTTTCCCCACGATAGTTATCATCTAGATAGATACTCGCCCCTCTAGGATTAGAATCTACGGATAGAGACCCCATATTTACTGGAGGTATCAACATCTCCATTACATATTCGTATTGATGAGGTCTTATGATTATAGTTCTCTGTCTATCCCCATATCCTGGATAACTAAGTCTAATGATATGAGAACCCGTCTTTATATTTGATAGAGTAATCGGGGTAGTTCCAACAGACTGATTATCTAGGGATACAGTTGCACCACTAGGATTTGAGTTTACTACAAGCCCTCCAACAGCCTCATTTACCAATATTCTTAAAGAGAGTATAGCTGGATTTTTGCCATTATTCCTGAATCTTATTCCTACAGGAGAACTCAAGTTTATCTTCTGCCCGTTAGTAGTAGTAAAACTTGAATCCCAAGGGAAGAGAAAAGATATAGACTTTGTAAATGAACCACTATGAATACTTGCCCCAAGAGAATTGGGATTAGTAACTCCATTATAAACATCATAATTGAGCTTTTCTCCAGAACAGCTAACATTTACTAAAAAACTTTTAATGGAGCCAAGCGCAGGTATAGGTGTCACCCGAAAGAGCACTAAGGCATCTTCTCCCTGTCTTATCTGAATATTGATATTATCAGGTTGAGCAAATTTAGGCGGTCTTATGTCTATATAGAAGAATGAACTGGCAAAAGTAATCTTAGAAGAAAATAATAAAACTGTCAGTATTAATAATAGAAATAATTTTTTCATAATTGTCTCTCCTATCCTCCGTCTAATAATCCCCTTTCCTCTCTAAGAATCCAATCTTCTGGATTAGCCAGAAAATCATACGTATTAAAGAATATATCATAGTGTCTCTTTTCTTCTTCTACCAGTCTAGCCCACAGTTTCTTTAAATTTGGGTCGGTCTCTGCACTCATAGCTTCCTCATAAAATTTATAGCTCTTCTCTTCCATATCCATTGCAATCTTCAATGCAGAAAGTTCACTTGCATAAGCCTTAACATCAATATTCTTCTCCGCATCTTGAAATATAGTCTTAACCTTTTCTCCAAGCGGATTCTCCTCTATATACTTTTCTGCATCTATAGAAGTTATGGCACTAAATATACTATTTAAAATCTTCAAGTGCCTTCTCTCATCATCAGCAAAAGACAAGACCATCTTCTTCCCAGAAGGTTCTTCTATTTTACCTGCCAATTTCTGGTAAAATTCTATCCCGTCTTTTTCCATCTGGATAGCCTGTTCTATAAGACGTCTCAATTTCTCGTCCATTTTTATTCCCTCCTTAAAAGTTCAGAAATTTTTAAAAAATCTTCTTTCAAAAGCTTTAGCCATTCTGGATGATAAAGGCATGCTGCTGGATGAAATGTAGGAAAAACAATACAGTTTTCCCTTTTAAATATCTGTCCATGGACTTTTGTCATTCCCAAATTAGTATTAGCCAAAAGGTGAGTGGAGTGATTACCAAGCGTTATTATAACCTTCGGCTCTATATATGAAATCTGCTCTATAAGATAAGGACTGCACATAGCCACTTCTTCTGGCAGAGGGTCCCTATTATTTGGGGGTCTGCACTTTAATACATTAGAAATGTATATCTCGCTCCTTTTAAGTCCAATACTTTCCAGCAGTTCATCCATAAGCTTACCGGCAGAACCAACAAATGGTTCACCTTTTTTATCTTCATAGTATCCAGGAGCCTCTCCAACAATCATAAGAATAGCATTTACATTCCCTACTCCAAATACAACTCTAGTTCGTGTCTTATATAAGTTACACTTAGTGCAATTTTCAATCTCTGACTTTAATGTTTCCCAATCTTTCATTTATTACTCCTAAAAGGTTATTCCCTTTAACTACTATACTACTCTTCTCTAATTCTTTCCACAACCTTGTAGCCTCCCCATTTGTAAAATCCCTCATCTCTATAGGTGGTTCATTTATCATAATAATCAATTTATTTTTTTCTTGAGCATAGATGAGGGCTTTAAGATTAGGTAGATTTCCGCTACCAAATGGCACTGGACACATAACTACTACGCTAGAAGAATCTATCATTTCAAGATTCTTTTGGTAATTAGCCTCTGATATAGGAGAAAATGGAGCATCAAGAACCGAGTTAATTCCAAGCTCTTGGCAAATTTCAGCATCAGTATCAAGGATATTTATTACACCTACACTCAGATCAAACTGTTGATGAAAAGAATATATATATCTTGCCCCTGTCCCTCCTCCACAGATTAAGTGCACTCTAAACTTCTTATTCTCATTCTTATATTGATGAGATACTAAAGGAAGTATATAAATACTCCCATAAACAGGATGTTGTTTTACTATTACATCTATATTGAAGACCTCTTTAAGATTCTCAGTGTTCAATACATCTTTAGGTGCTCCAACGTCATAGATTTCCCCATCCTTCATAAGGATAATCTTATCACAGAACTGTGCGGCAAGGTTTGGGTCATGGATAGCAGCTAATGCAGCGATATTTTTCTTTTTAATCAAGTCTCTTATAAGATTCAATATCTCAATCTGATACGTGATGTCCAAGTGAGAAGTCGGCTCGTCTAATAGAAGTACCTTAGGGTTTTGTGCTAATGCCCTTGCCAGAATAACTCTCTGTTTTTCTCCACCACTTAGTTCAGTAATAGGTCTATCTACAAATTCTAAAGTATTAGTAGCTCTCATTGTCTCTTTTACTATCTCTTCATCTTCCTTGGTCTCTCCCTGAAATCTTGATATATAGGGATTTCTTCCCATCATTACAACTTCATAAACAGTAAAGGCAAAATCTAGGGCAGTCTCTTGGGGTACTACTCCTGTTTTTTTTGCTATGTCTCTGTAGGAAAGCTCATCTAAGGGCTTACCATCTAGGAATACTGCACCAGCTATAGGCTTTAGATTTTTACTTAAAGTCTTAATAAGTGTAGTCTTGCCTGAACCATTTGGGCCAAGTAGCCCTATCAATTCCTGCGGTAGAAGAGATATAGTTATTCCCTTTAATACTTCTCTACTCTGGTAGGCACACTTTATATTAAAAGCCTCAATTACTGCTTTTGAAGATAACTTTTGCATATTCTAAAAACCCCTTAGTTATACCAGCAAAATCAATAAGTGCACTAATAATAATTTTATCATAATCATTCTTTAACTCTCCAGAAAGAACCTTTTCTAGATTTATCTTAAAGGGGGACTTCTGACTTATCTTCTCTCCAAAGATTCTACCTTGAAGATTCCAGAGAAGCTCTGAATAATCTTTGGATTTATTTGCCAAGTTTACTGCAGATTCCCAGAGATTATTTATCTTTATAGGGCTAGAATTCCTAAGTGCCCTAAAATAGAGCTGATTTCTCTTCTTAATCTGATACTCCTGATAATCTTCTAAAGCATAGTGATGGTTCGTTACAAGAACAGTCAGCCCATTTATATCCCATATATTACTAAGAAGAATAGGGAGAGGTCCAGGATTTGAATGAAATGGATTGGTTAAATCTTGTAGATAATGTAGACTTCTTGCTAAAAACCTATTGCCCCAGTATGAATCATTCTTCTTAAAAGCTTCTATAGCCATATTATAGAAATGCACTACCCTTTCAGGAGCTTCCCCTACTTTAATGAGCCCACCTAAAAGCATATAGTATTGATGTCTCCAGCCATGACTTCCCCCTGTTAAAGACTGCATAGAATTTAGAAAAAGCCCTTCGTCCATTCCCCAATCAGGCTCATCTGCATATATAGAGAGAATTGTTTTTGCATCTGTTCTTTCTCCAAATTTTCCTTCTAGATAAGGAGTCTTGTAATTCGAATTATATACTGAACTATCATTGTAAGAATAGGGAGTAATCTCTATATCTCTGTATTTATTTAACCAAGGTAAAGTATCTAATACTATCTTGGTCATCTCTCCATGTAATGACCAGCCAAATGCCAGTGTGGGAAATATAAATATCCCCAAGACTAATAGTAATAATTTTTTCATATCTCTTTTCTCCTTACTTAAATCTGACTCCACGGATATTTCCATCCATGAACAAAGGCATACTTTTTTAGTTCATTAAGTATATCTTTCGGAAGAAACTTTCCATCAGATGCCTTTATATTACTTTCAACATGGGATACTTTCCTCATACCAGGTATTACCGTAGAAATTGCTGGATGACTAAGGATAAACTTTAGGGCTAAAGTAGGGAGATCTGGCGTATCTTCATTTAAGAATAACTTCAGTTTCTCTACCCTTTCATAAGCCTCTTTTAACCTTTCTGGAGTAAGCCATCTAGCTCTCCAGTCATTTTCTTCAAACTTATAATCAGGAGTTATCTTACCAGTGAGAAGACCCTCTTCAAATGGGACTCTAACAATAATTCCAACATTATGTTCTAAGGCAGCTGGAAGTAATTGTTCTTCAGGTCTCTGTTCAAATATATTGTAGATTAACTGAACAGAATCAATTCGTCCTGACTTTATAAGGTTAACTGGACCATAAGGGTCCCAATCATTACTAGAAACACCAAAGAATCTGACCTTACCCTGTTCTTTAAGCTTAATCAATCCTTCATACCAGTCCAGCTGCTCATTATAGGTATCTGTCCAGGCATGGAGCTGTTGGATGTCTATATAATCTGTCTTTAAATGTCTCAAACTCTCTTCTGTACACCTTATAACCCACTCTTTAGGGAATGTCTCAATAACTAGCTCTGTAGGTAAAACTGGCCATCTATATGTCTTAGGGGGAATCTTTGTTGCAATAATCACCTTATCTCTCTCTTTAGAAAATACCTCTCCTAATAGTTCTTCACTATGGCCATCACCATAGCCAAGGGCAGTATCATAAAAATTTACTCCAAGGTCAAAAGCTCTCATCAAAGCCCTTTTAGCCTCTTGATCATCTTTAGAACCCCATCCCCCACCTAAGCCCCAAGTACCAAAACCTATTTCAGATACCTTAAGTCCTGTACGGCCAAAGATTCTATAATGCATAATAAATACCTCCCCTCAATGAGTATAAACTAATAATTATTATAACCTTAAAACTTTCTTTCCACAACGGGTGCATGTAATTTATATTTTTCTTTACCTGATTACACATTACCGAATTATAACACAACTGCCCCCGCTGAACCATAATCATTTTGCCCAACAATTTTCCCATAGCCGTAGGGGCAGGGTTTGTCCCTGCCCTTTTATTATTTTGGGCAACCACAAGGGTTGCCCCTACAATAAGATGGTATAAAATTTTGATTACAGCTCAGACTGCCCCGTTATTGACTTTCACTGGATGGTTTACCATAATGGTCCTTGTTAGTGAAGACTCTATGGGATTATAGAAAGCCCTATGGGGAGGGTAAAAGAAAGAGGAGGTTTTCGTTGGCGCTATCGACTCTAATACTGGGGGATGGATTATATGCCAATTTGTCCAAATTGTAAAGCTCCTGTGAAGGAAGGGGTTAAAATTTTAATGGTGGCAAAGGACAAAAGAATATGGCTTAGAAGAATGGATAGAACTGGATTTTAAGAAGGATGCGATTAGGTGACAAAATGGGTTATAATATTAGCCAGATGAAAGCAGATGATAAAAATGTGGTATAATATATACGATAATCTATGTAGGAATTCGATACACTAGATTATGATCTATTTTGATCAGGTAACTATCAATATACATGCCAAATTCATTAATCAAAATCTCAACAGTCATTCAACCGTTTTACTGAACTATCCCCACTAATTTTGGCGGGAAAAGACCCTTCTTAGGGTATAATCATATTTTGTAAGAATTTTTATACCCTAAGAGGAGGCGCGAAAATATTCCAATAGATTAGTAAGGAATAGTGAAGATTATTCTTTTGTTAGGATGGCGAAGGAAGTAGTTAGTGGTTTATGAAAACAGTTCGTTATAAAGCCAGAGAATCTTTGGTTAGCCCCTTTACTGTTTCCTAGTCTTTCTCCATAAGATAAAGGAAAGAGAAGTCTATTATACTTTTAGATTTAATAGAGAAGGGGGGAGGGGTAGGATATTGTTTATTAAGATTTTTGTAGAGAAAAGAGAGAATTTTATCACTTCTTTATCTCTTTAAAGAGATAAATTAGAAGCTAGAATTACCTAGTAGTTAGTGAATATCCGATATTTTTCTCTAATTTTTGAGAAAAGGTGGGGTAAATCAACCGTTTTACTATTGACAGCCCCCACATATATATACTATAATTTCTGGTATAAGATAAGAAGGAGAGTGATGCCTGGGGAAGAAGAATATAGCAATCATAGAAATTTGAGCGACACTTCAGTCAAGTTAACCTGAAAAGGTAGGGTGTAGGTAGCGGTCTTAGGAGAATGTCATTTGAAAGGTTAATAAAGAGGTTCAAGTAGTGGGGGTGAGTTTAGAAGGGAATTTAGAGTTTCCGAAAATCTTGACATTCTTATAGGAGGTGTATGTAATGAAAGGAAAGTTAGTGTCAATTATATTAGTTTGTCTGATTTTATCTCTGGCATTTCCAGTTTTCTCTCAAAAAGTACCTTCTCCTCCTCAGTATAATAGTCCTCAAGACTATGAAAAAACTATAGGACAGAAAATAACAGTCTTTAATGATTCTCCAGCACTTGCTAAGCTGGTAAAGGATGGTAAGCTCCCACTTGTGAAAGATAGGCTCCCAAAAGAGCCATTAGTGGTAGTTCCAGTAGAAGAGGTTGGTCAGTATGGTGGGACATGGCGAACAGCTATGTTAGGTACGGCAGATACGATGCACTTGGCAAGAGAGGTAGGTTATGAGCCATTAGTTAGAATTGATGGAACTTTTTCGAAAGTAATTCCTGGGGTAGCTAAAAGTTGGAAAGTTTCAAAAGATGGGAAAGTTTTTACTTTTTATTTAAGAGAAGGGACAAAATGGTCTGACGGGGAACCTTTTACTGCAGATGATATTATGTTTTGGTATAATGATATACTCTTAAATAAAGACCTTACTCCTGTTTTACCTAACCAGCTTACTAGTGAGGGTAAGCCAGTAAAGGTTGAAAAGATAGACAACTATACTGTCAGGTTTACCTTTACTGAATCACGAGGGTTGTTCTTACCATGGTTAGCAACTGGGCAGAAGCCATTTGCCCCTAAGCACTATCTTAAACAGTTTCATCCTAATTATGTTTCTGTAGAGAAGCTTAACGCTATGGCTAAAGAAGCAGGTTATGAATCTTGGTATCAACTATTTGGCGTCAAGAATGATCCATGGATGAATCCAGATTTGCCTGTTATTCATGCTTGGAAAGTTGTAACTCCTTTAGGCGCAGGTACTAGGGTTGTTTTTGAACGCAATCCTTATTATTGGAAGATAGATACTGCCGGAAATCAGTTACCATATATAGATAGATTTGTAGCAGATATAGTAGATAACTTAGAAGTTATGATTATGAGGACTGTTGCAGGTGAAATAGATTGTCAACATAGGCATATAGGACAGAGTATGCAAGATTATCCTTTCTTAATGGAACAGAGAGAAAAGGGCAACTATAGAATACTTACTCAGCAGCATGCAAGTGCAGTAATAACTAGTATTTTCCTTAATTTGAATCATAAAGATCCAGTAATCAGAAAAATATTTAATGAAGTGAGATTTCGTCAGGCACTTTCATTAGCTATAAATCGTCAGGAGATAATCAATCTTGTTTATCTAGGACAAGCAGAACCTTGGCAGATATCTCCTAAAAAGGGAACACCTCTTTACTATGAAAAGGGTTCTAATGCATTTGTAGAGTACGACCAAAATAAAGCTAATCAACTTTTGGATAAAACAGGACTTAAGCGAGGTCCGGATGGTTTTAGATTACGTCCAGACGGAAAACCTCTTACTATTACAATAGAGATAGGGAGAACTGCTCTAGGATGGCCAGATGCTGCCGAAATGGTAAAGAAATATTGGGAAAAAGTAGGTATAAAGACAGCAGTTAAAGTAGAAGACCGTTCCTTGTTCACTGCAAGATTCCAGGCAGCAGAGCATGACACAGTTATATGGGCTGGGGAAGGCAGTGCTGGACTTGAGCCTCTGTTAAATCCTTGGTGGTATTTCCCAGTATCTAGATGGAGCTACTATGCTCCTTTATGGGGCTTGTGGTATGAAACAAGAAGACAGTCAGGAGAAGAACCTCCACCCCTAGTAAAAAGACAGATGCAGTTGTATGATAAACTGCTCGTTACTATGGAGACCGAAAAACAGTTAAAGCTAATGCAGGAAATAATTAAGATAGCTGCAGATAATCTCTGGCATATTAACATCTGCACTTATCCTGAAGAACACTGGATAGTCAAGAATAACTTTAGAAATGTTCCAGATAATACGATTACAAGCGGAATGTTCCCCAATTCTGGACCTTATAACCCCTGTCAATTCTTTATAAAGCAGTAACTCGGCTTAAAGAATCTCTATAAAAATGGGAGGGGAATTCCCCTCCCATTTTAAGCAGTTTTAGGAAATGTTTTGCGAGAACCCTCTCCAATAAATTGGAGAGATGAAAGCAAAACTAATTGAGTTCTTCCAAAAAATAGTAAAATATTGATAGCAGTGAAAACCAAACTACTGTAAAGAATAAAGAGTAGGGTAGGAACTGTCCGAACTAAAGCCTGTGGAGTATGCTCTGGTGGATGACTGTAGCGAAAGCTGCTTAAAAAGCCATCATATGATGAGGCAGGAAGCTCTCCATTGGAATGGAGAGTAGTTCAGGAGGTAAAAATGAGTAGAGGAGGTAGAGTAGAAAGCAAAGTAGCCATTGTAACGGGTGGTGCATTGGGAATTGGTCGAGCAACCTGCCTGCTTCTGGCAAAAGAGGGAGCGAAGGTTGCCGTGGCTGATATCCTTGAGAAAGAGGGTCAAGAGGTGGTGGATGAAATCAAAGGTCTCGGTGGAATAGCAAAGTTTTACAAAAATAGCCCGAGAAAGCCCACGCCTTTAAGCGTGTGGATGAAAGGGCTTTAAATAAATATATATTGCAGTATAATAGTAAAAGTAATACTAGTAGGAGAGGTTGAAAGAAGGGTTAAGCAGATTCTTAAAGAGGTCTGTGATAGGAAACGTATCAAGTGGGACTATTAAGAAGTATATAGAAGAACAAAAGAAAAGGGGATGAAAGTTTGGATTTGACAGTTATGATTAAGATCCTCACGACAAAAGAGCAAGAAAGTATTTTAAAGTTCTTATCTAGTAGAATAAGATATAAAAGGAGTATTAAATGGAGGAAAAGATGGAAGGTCTTATCCTTTATGGGGAATGTGAGCTTAAAAACCCCTGTCTAATTGCAGGATTCTCTGGCTGGGCAAATGCAGGTGAAGTGTCAACTATAACCTTAAGTTATCTAATCAGTGAATTGAAAGCCAAAAAGCTTGCCGAAATTGATGGGGAAGATTTCTACATTTTAACTACAACGGAAGCTCATCGTCCAATTGCAAGGATTGAAAAGGGAATAATAAAAGAGTTAGAGCTACCAGTAAGTACAATTTATTTCTGGCAGAGTAAAAATAGAAAAGACTTACTATTTCTTTTAGGAAGAGAGCCCGATATACATTGGAAAAAATACTTAGAAATAGTCATTGGTTTTGCAGAAAAACTCGGAGTAAAGCGTATATACACTATAGGGGGAGAATATGCAGCGGTTCCTCATACCAGAAAACCTAAAATATCAGGAGTTGTAAATGGCGAGAGATTGAAAGAAGAACTTGCAGAATTTGAAATCAGGACTATAGACTATCAAGGACCAAGCAGTATTCATACCTATTTTTCGATTGCCTGCAAAGAGAAAAATATAGAGTGTATAAGTCTCTGGGGAGATGTCCCATACTATATACAGGTAGCTAATCCTAAAGTTTCTTCATTTATTTTAGAGAAGCTAGCTAAATTACTAAAAATTGAATTTCCCTCTGAGCAGATAAAGAAAGAAGGAGAAGAATTTGAAGATCAAATCAACAAAGCTGTATCTGAAAAACCTGATATCCAAGAATTTATCAAGAAATTAGAAGAAATCTATGATGCGGATAAGGAAATTAAAAGGCCAAGCAGACAGGAACTTGAAAAATTCATTAAAGGTGTAGAAGATTTCCTCCGCCAACAGGATAAAGAATAAGGACTTTCAATATATCTCAATTAATTGACCTATGAATAGGAGGGTTTAAGTTGGATATACCCAGATTTATAAAAGTCAAGCAGTTTTTTAATAAAGAAAAGGTTGAAGATATCCAAAAGAAAGTTAGAGATGAAATCTTAAACAGTGAAATTACTATTAATTCTGGCTCTCAAATTGCAATAGCGGTTGGAAGTAGAGGAATAAGAGATATACATATAATTGTTAAGTCTACAATAAAGACTATAAAGAATCTTGGAGGAGAACCATTTATAGTCCCTGCAATGGGAAGCCATGGAGGGGCAACTAGCCAAGGACAAAAGGAACTATTAGAAAGCTATGGAATCACAGAAGATTATATAGGTGCTCCCATAAAATCATCTATGGATGTAGTAGAATTGCCCAAAGAGGAGCTTCAAAATAGGGTATACATAGATAAATTTGCCTATGAGTCTGACGGTGTAATCTTAATAAACAGGATAAAGCCTCATACTGACTTCCATAGTATAGTAGAAAGTGGACTTTTAAAGATGTGTGTCATAGGACTTGGAAAGCATAAGGGAGCGTCTGAGATCCACAAGTTTGGTGTCTATGGATTAAAGAATCTAATAATGTCCACTGCCAAAAAGGTCATAAAACACGGGAATATAATATTAGGTATTGGGATAGTTGAAAACGCATACGATGAACCAATGATAATAAAAGCTATGAGGCCAGAAGATTTTGAAAGAGAAGAGCCAAAATTACTAGAGATTGCAAGAAGGAATATGCCATCTTTACCTTTAGATACTATTGATGTTCTCATAATAGACCAGATGGGAAAAGATATAAATGGTGTAGGAATAGACCCGAATATTATTGGTAGGTTATATATCGAAGGAGAAAAAGAGCCAGAAAAACCAAAGATTACTAGAATCATAGTAGCTGACCTTACAGAAAAATCTCACGGCAATGCCCTTGGTGTAGGACTTGCAGATTTCATTACTAGAAAACTATACGAAAAGATAGATTTCAATGCCACCTATCAGAATGTCCTTACAAGCACGTTCTTACAGAGAGCTAAGATTCCAGTAATTGCACCTAATCCTAAGAAGGCTTTAGAATATGCTCTAATGACCTGTGGACCAATAGAGTATAAGTCCACTCGTATTATAAGGATAAAAGACACACTTTCTTTAGGCGAGCTCTATGTATCCAGAAGAGCACTAGACGAGATAAAGAATAATAAGATAGAAGTCATAGGAGATTTCTTAGACCTCTTTGATGGGGAAGAACTTATAGGGTGGAATTTTAATATATAATATTAAGCTCTCCAAAGACTGTATCCGCTTTTATCTTTAGATAATTTTGTGAGCCTTCTACTTCAGGGGAATTATACGTAGATTTGCCAAAGGCTAAAGTCTTTCCGTCTGGTGTTTTTACACTTCCAAAAGCACAATCTATATCAATAACTACAGGCATATTAGGATTAAGTTTCAATGTAGTGCTAGAAAATACTGTAGCAATCTTAATATTTTTATTTAACTCTTCGGGAGAAATGTTAGAAAGGTCTATATATCCCCTACTGAAGACTACATTATACTCTCTACTTAAAGAGGTAGAGGTAATTCTCTCTTCTCTAAAGATAATATCAGACTCAGTCTTTATACCCCACTGTCCCAAGATGAGAGATATCCCAAGGTATATGAAAATTATAGCTACAGCTACTCTGAATATGGATATGTTCAGGTTAAGAGTATACTTTATAATGATTAATAAGCCGATTAATGCAAGAAATACCCCCCAAAAGATACCGTTATCAATTCGCATTTTCAAAACCTCCTCTTATTCTTTCTAACTAAAATTATAACTCACTTACATATAGTGTCAAGCTCAGGGCTTAGAAAATTATGAGGCTAAGGTTAAGGTTAAGAATTTTTAAACTTCTCCACTATAAAATATGGTATAATTTATTTTATATAAAAGCTCCTTGGAGGTGATTTGTATGAGAAAGGTTCTGAAGCTTTTATTGGTAACTATTCTTTCTCTAATTCTCTTTAGTTCCCTCTGTCATGCTGAGCCTCTTTTTGATTATGTGAATAAGCCAGACGGAGTATTTAAGTGGGAACTAGTTTCTAATCAAGAATTTGGGGATGTATCAATATACGAATTAAACCTGGATTCGCAGGTATGGAAAGGTATAATATGGACCCATAAACTCATCATTGGAGTCCCTAAGAACTTATTCACTCCGGATACTGCTCTTCTTCTAGTCACAGGGAGTTGGAAAGGTTTTGATAATGAAGAATTACAGTACATATATGAGGTAGCAAGAGGAACTGGTTCGGTTTCAGCAGTACTTTTTGATGTCCCTAATCAGCCACTCTTTGGAAATCTCCGTGAAGATGCATTGATAGCTTATACATTCACTGAGTTTGCTAAGAATCAAGATAGCGAATGGCTACTTCTTCTGCCTATGACAAAAAGTGTAGTAAAGGCTATGGATGCTACTCAAGAATTTCTAAAGAAGGAATTAGACTTAGAGATAAAAGACTTTGTCGTTACCGGCGGATCTAAGAGAGGATGGACTACCTGGTTAACTGGAGCCTGTGATAGTAGAGTAAAAGGGATAGCTCCAATGGTTTATGATAATTTGAATCTTATTACTCAGCTTAAACATCAGAAGGAGATATGGGGAGATTATAGCCCACAGATATCTGATTACACATCAAGAAGTTTAATGGACTTTTTAGATGACCCATTAGGGAAAAGCCTTACAAACATTGTAGACCCTTATTCTTATGTAGATAGAATAGCAATGCCTAAACTTATTATTAATGGCTCAAATGATCCATACTGGGCAATAGATGCAATCAACTTTTACTTTAAGGACCTCGTTGGAGAAAAATATATACTTTATGTACCTAACTCTGGACATGAACTTCAAGATAGAGAAAGAGTAATTCAAGATATATCTGCATTCTATTTGTATCTCACTGGAAAGATAAAATTCCCTCAGTTAAGCTGGAAATTTGAGGAAGATAAATCTAGTATCACTCTCACTTTAGCTTCTGATATACAACCTGTAAAGGTTGGCGCCTGGTATGCTATATCTGATACAAAAAACTTTACCTCATCTATATGGGAATATGTAGAAGCAGAGCCTAATAGAGATAACTATATAATCAAAGTAGAAAAGCCTAAGGATGAAAATATTGCACTATTCGGAGAATTCCACTATAGAATAAAAGACTTAGACTTTTATCTATGCACCACCTCACTTATAGGAAGTTCAACACCCTAAAATTAAAAAACCAGCATGGAGAGATGACCCCTTGTTCTCATATCCTCTCTGTAGAGCATTAAGCTCTTGTTCTCTATTCAGAAATTCAATGCCTTATGATAATTGCTTTTGCAAAATTTCGTATTGATTTTATCTCAGTCCTCTTCTCCGATTATTTTATAAAAGTATATTCTAACCCTTTATTATCCACTAGCCATTTCTCGAATTCTCCAATAGACTTAACGCCACCTTTAATCACCGCTTTGTAAATATCTATACTGTGAAGAGTTTTGCGATAATCAGGGTTTTTACAGACTATACCTTTGATCAATAAAATCAAATTCCGCCTTTCAAAATCAATATTGGCTTTCAGCTCTTCGGATTCTTGTTTATATAAATAAAATTGTTCTAAATCCATAGCCCAGATATCGATCTTCCATTCCCCGGTTTCGATTATATTTGTATAAATCCCCCAGTATAGACCCCTGGGAAGATTAGATACATTTTCTAATAAATTGTTCCTGTACGACATTCTATGAGGCTTTAAAGTCACGGCTATTTCTCTCCCTAAATTAAAGAATTCGCTTTCCCTTAATCTCATATCAATATAAATGTCAAGATCTCTCCATGTCATTGTATGCGTTGAATAGCTCCCAGTTATGTAAATCTGTCCATATTTTTTAAGAATTTCTGCCAGACCGTATTGATACAGAAGCAATTCAGCCTCTTTAGATATCATATCATTTAGCTCTTTTAGTTTACTTAGTTCATCCAAATTATTATCACCTTCTTTCTTAAGAGTTTTTCTTATATAATAGCGCTTCAAAAAGAGGTTTTAAATTTTCCGAACTTCCACCCGAAGGTCAGATGTCATAATCATGGACTACTCATCACACATTACTCATTACGTCTTTTTCCCTCTACCTTTACCTATCATTTCGGAATCAGTGCCCTTAAAAGTTCTGTCCTCCAAGCCTTCTTAGAAGGGTCATATGCTCCAAACCCTGCACAGAATTCCCAATAGCACCAAGAGATATCTCTCTTTTCTGCTTCTCTAGCCACAAAAGAGGTCCAACGAGCTCTTGATTCCATATCCACCTTACTATACGCACCAAACTCTCCCAAAAAGAGAGGAACATTATGCTCTCTAGCCCACTGGACTGCCATATCTAATTCATTTGTTATCTGCCTTTTCTCTTCTTCTGTTCCTAACCATTTTCTACCCAATGGAGGTGAAAGGGTTACCCACTCTGCACCTTGATGTGTGAACTCAAATGGAGTATAGAGATGAAATGTTACTATAAGATTTTTATCATCTTTAGGGATAGACAGTTCTCTAAGTCTCCAGGCACTATTCCAAGAGGTTGGTCCTACAATTATTTTTCTTTGAGGATTAGTTTTTCTTATTATTTTTATTGCTTCCTTTAAGTATTGATTCCATAAATCACTTGTTAATGCATTACAGGGCTCATTGAGAAGCTCAAAATATAGTCTTTCAGGATAATCTTTATAGTGTTCAGAAATCTGCCTCCAGAGGCTTAAAAATCTCTCTTTATGTTCCTCTGGCTTTACCATTATTTCATCGTAATGGTGAATATTTATTATAGTAATCAAATTCTGTTCTAAAGACTTATTCACTACCCAGTCTACACGTTTAAAAAAGTCATCATCTATCTTATAGGGAGGTCTCCCTCCTACATGATAAGACCATTTTATAGGAATCCTTACTGTATCAAAACCCGCGTCCTTTATAATCTTGAAATATTCATCTTTTATATACACCCCCC
>Ga0315282_10004900_pt1 | contig 23069 bp, 19 predicted proteins | sample YL17G07_20_MG_FD_203693 | JGI IMG/M metagenome (GOLD analysis project Ga0315282, IMG submission 203693) | Sediment microbial communities from Yellowstone Lake, YNP, Wyoming, USA - YL17G07_20 | ecosystem: Environmental > Aquatic > Freshwater > Lake > Sediment | place: USA: Wyoming | collected... | reverse complement strand
CGAGGAAGCTCGCGTGATTCGCCATGAAGACGTAGGTTGCGCGGTCATCAATCCAGCCGCTCCGCCGGACATCAAGCTCGATGCCGAGGACTTTTTGCCCGAGGCCGATCGCCCATTTCCCCACGGCCATCAGCGGGCGAGGTCTCTTGGCCAAGTAACAAAAGACGAGGAAAGGAATGAGTGCTACAGCCAGGATGACGTAGATTAAAAACAGAAAAAGGGTCCGCATGAGCCGAGCCGATTATAGCACAAACAGGAAGTCTTTGAGTCCAGGCAAATTTGCAGGGCCTATTTGCTTCCACTATCTCGGCCTGCCAGCCTGCAAAAGATCGTAGATGCGAGCTGGCTGCAAGACGAATTTACCTAGGGCGGGGTGCGGCCGTCTACTCTTTTATGATTTTCTCAAACTCAGATCACGAAAACGTTTGTAACATCCAGTCAAGTGTGATATCATTTTTCTTCAAGGCCCAACTCCTTATGTTTCAATGGTTTATCTCCAACAGAAAGAGCCGCCATAAGGTCAAATTGAGCGTATTCAATTCCTATCTTGGATACCCAAGCCTCGGTTCCAAAATCAAAAGGATCCAAAATGGATAGACCAACAGGACAATTGATTGGCGAGGGTGAAGCGGAGAATGCTAGCTTGGAAGAAAGAAAGGCGGTTCTCCCCCCTTATGCCCTCTTTTTTTTCTTGGGCATCCTTTTTTTGGCTATTTATTTTATCATCGCGCAAAGGTTCAACTATTTTTTTATTGCCGAACTTGATTACCTTGGGAATCCTTACTTAAACTTCTTTTTTTCCTCCATACAACTTTCTTCGCTGGTATTGAAATTGATCATACTTCTTCCCGCGGCATTTTTCCTTGCGGTTGGGCTGACGGCAAAGTCAAACCTCGGTTCTATTTCGCGTGTTCTCAATCAGAAATACCTGCTGATAGCTCTGTGCGCTATTGCACTCATTATATTCATCCTGACCATAAATCTGGTTCTACAAAAAACAGAGGTCACCGACGATGAGGCCACTTTTGATCTCCAAGCAAAGATACTTCTGAAAGGCAAGCTGTATGTGACGCCGCCGGTAAAGAATTCGTTTAACAATATATTCGTGCTCCGAAATGATAAATTTACCGGCCAATACCAGTTTGGTCATCCGCTAGTCCTGGCCATCGGCATGGCTCTGGGTAGCCCCTATGTTTGCATCGTCTTATTCGGCATCCTTTATATCGTCCTTATTAACAAAATAAGCCTCCTGCTCTTTAAAGAAAAAAGGCTCGCCGCGCTGGGATCACTTCTCGTGTGTCTATCTCCCTTCTTCTTTCTGACGGGGTCAACGAGATTGACTCATACTACGTCAGCTTTTTTTTTATATTTGTTCTTATATCTGTTTTTGATAATCACCAAACGCAAAGATAGAAAGATAGATTATTTGTTAGCATTTGTTGCGGGGATATCAGCGGGCTATGCCTTCAATGTCCGCCCATTGACGGCCCTTGCTTTCCTTATTCCTCTGGCCATTTTTGGGTTATTGCAGCTCCTGAAATATAAAAAACCTGTTTTCCTAAAGTATTGTCTCATGAGCCTCGGGTTCCTCTTTTTCATCATGTTAACACTCGGGTATAACAAAGCGATCACGGGTCACTATTTGACCTTTCCCTATTTGGCCTATAACCCCTTAGAAAAACCGGGCTTCCATGCCCTTGCAGGAGGTGGGAGCCATAGCCTGGCCAATGGTTTTTTTAACCTGGGAATAAATATTATAAAACTAAATATCTCGCTTTTCGGATTTGCCTATAGCTTGGCCTTCTTAGCATTTCTCTTGATAACAAGGCCAAAATTGACAGGGGACAAGTTGTTCCTGTCCATCATCGGCGTTTTTTCCTTTCTTTATCTTTTTTATCACGGAATGGGAGTATCAGATACAGGACCTGTTTACTGCTATGAACTCATCGGCATTTTGGTTATTCTTTCTTCCCGGGCAATTTTCAAGATGGCCGACCTTATTCGGGACAGATGGTCCAAAGCCAAGTCCTTCCTCTCGAGTTTCCTGCTTCTGTCGTTTATTTTTGCCGGGGTGACATACGATCTCGAAAAGAGCGTTCAGTTAAGAATGCTGACCTCGGCCATTCGAGAACCTTATGTAAAGATTGAGGCCGCCGGTGTTCACAATGCCGTCGTCTTTATCCAGTCTATGCCAAACAAGGGATTCGTATATGGCTACCGCAATAACTCCCCCGATTTTGACAATGACGTGATCTTGTGCCGGCTTCTTAATCCCGAGGACAATATACGAGTGATGGATCATTTTCCAAATCGAAAATATTATGTCCTTCGGTACAATAAGTCGATCGAAGAAAGTGAGCTTGTTCAGATGGACAGCCAACAGCTACTAGAATTAGGTCAAAGAAAAAAGTAAATCCTTCAAAAAGTCACGCTTTCTCTTATTGTGCTCTCTGGGGATGCGCCAACAGAAGCGGCTGAGGCATCACTCTCAAGGTTCCTTCTTAGAAAAGACTCTCGTCAGCAGCGCTACGAGGCCGTTCCATAGACGTTTGATGTTCCCGGGATACTTTATCAGCATGCTCAAATAGGCCATGATCACTCTTGGCCTGAAATAAAATTGTGAGTATGCCTTTTTTGAGTACTTCTCCAGCTCTTGGGCCGTCAAGCCATCTGGTATAAAGACGGGAGTCTGCATGTTGGTCTTGTTCCAAGCCCTGTCGAATTTCCCATATTTATCCGCTATCGAATACGCGGGAGTCCCCGGCAGAGGCGTGAAATACGTAAAGTGGAAATCGTCCAGAGGAATGCGGTTCATGAATTTGATGGTTTCCTGAATGGTCTCTCTCGTCTCTTTGATATGCCCAATCATAAAAAAGCCCCTCGGCCTGATCCCGGCTCTCTTTGTCTCCGTAACGGTTTTCCTGATTTGTTCGAGAGTGACTCCCTTTCTTATAAAATCAAGGATCATCTGCGAACCGCTTTCAATGCCATAGCTGATCTGCCAGCATCCCGCCCTCTTCATAAGCGAGAACAGTTTGGCGTCTCCCTGGTCCACGCGTGAATAACACGACCAAGTTAAGTCCATTTTTGAGTCGAGCATCGCCCTGCAGATCCTCTCAACTCGTTCACGGTTAAGGATGAAGTTGTCGTCATAGACACTTATATCCCTGATGCCGTAGACTCTTATCAAATGGTTAATCATGGCCATGACATAATCGGCACCGAAGCATCTCAGCCTTCCAAAAAGAGCTTTGCTGTTACAGAAAAGGCAGTTCCCACTGCACCCCCGGGAGGTGACGATCGTTGCCGACGGAAGCCTGACATACGAAGGGGCCGAGGGCCTATAAAAACCCGGCATTCCTTCGAGCAGGTCCCAAGCCGGCATCGGAAGCATGTCCAAGTCTTGGATCAGCGGCCTCCTTTTGTTCCTTCGGATCGCCCCATCCTTACGGAATATCACTCCCGGCACAGCATCAAGTGGCCTTCCCTCATCCAAGCAGGAGAGAACCTCCAAAACTGTCTCCTCGCCCTCCCCCATAACCCCGACATCGAACGAATGGAGCCTTTCCATGGTCTCCACCGGAGCAGAGCTCATATGAGCTCCGCCGGCAATAATAACGAGACTAGGAAGCTGCTCTTTAAGCCCTCGCCCTACCTCGGCAGCGTTTCCCACGGCAAGAGTTACGGTGGTGATTCCGAGGTAATCAGGCTGGACTTCAGCTATCTTGCCAACCGTCGTATCTACGTCGTATTCAAGGTTTGTCGCATCCAGTAACGATACCTCATAGCCCTTTTTTCTGATGACCGCCGCGAGGCTCAAGAGTCCATAGGGTATCGATCTCGCAACAGCGGCCCTTAGGGCACCCCCTCTCTCTTTTGACGAGAGCGGCGGGTTCAGCAAAAGCACCTTTCTCGGCAATTCTCGAACCTTCCTCTTGGCGAGTTGCGATCCTAACGGCAACCCGTATCTGAAAGTCTTTTAATAATGAACAATGTCCGGAGTCTGTGGTTCACCCCTGCCTTTCTATCGATTCCTGCCTTTGACATAAATCGAGACTGTGTGGAGCAATAACATAAATGTAAAAAGCATAAACGCGCTGATGATAAATAATAGTCCGGGCACTGCAATATAATACTGGCGTTTCATGCCGTATGGGAGCGTTAACCCATAAGCGATATAGTCTCTAATCAGAAACACAGTCATCAGCACGCCCAAGACAAACATCACAAAACTCAGGATGGTCGTCCTGGTGTAACTGAAAACTCTTAACCAACGCTTCGTCTTTTCTCCCTTATAATCATAGATTGCCTTGGCGACAATACCCATCAAGAATGACTGTATCCCCAAAATGGCAATCACAAGCCCCAAGAGCATCCAATACAGCGAGAGCCTAAGAGGTCCGATGGTCAAGGGCCCTAAAGAGGTGGGAAGGACTAATAAGAGCCCCAAAATTGCCAGAATGATCCCTGGAACGAAAAGGAAGAAGTCGGCCTTGTAAATAAAAATGGCGCGGAGATTGATCCAGCCTGAGTACCACGGGGTGTACCAATTGCGTGTGAGATGGCTTTTTCGCCCTTCCCTGTCTTTCCAGAATGTGATCGGAATTTCCGTCGTCCTGAGGCCCATGTGGATTGATTTGATGATCATTTCCGAGGCGTACTCCCAGGACTGAGAATGTAAGTCCATTCTGATCAGAGCATCCTTGGTGATGCCTCGCATTCCGCAGTGTATGTCCGAAAATTTTGATCTGTAGATGAAATTGAGAATCCAGGTCGTGAGGGGAGTTCCAAAGTAACGATGAAGGGGTGGCATAGCACCCTTTTCGATCTTCCCTTTGAAACGAGAGCCCATGATGTATTCATATCCCTGGCGGAAGCTCTGCACGAAAAGATTTAAGTCTCTAAAATCATAGGTACAGTCACAATCTCCCAGGATGATGTACTTGCCTCGAATATGAGGAATAGCATCGATGTAGGCTCGCCCGAGGCCACGCTTAGGTGTTTTCAACACACGAGCCCCTCTTTCAAGGGCGATATAGGGAGTTTCGTCCTCCGAGCTGTCGATAATGAGCACTTCACCTCTGACCTTGGCCTTGCTGAGGCCCTCCTTGCACCAATCGACGAAGTCTCCTATGGTGATCTTTTCATTGAGTGCTGGAATGACGATCGACACTTCTGGATCATCGACATCATCATTGGGGATCCACAATTCATCGCCCTGGTCGTTTATTTTGAGAACCTGCTTGATATTTTTCATGTCTATCCCACTCCGTTAGTTGCCGGAATGATCGAAGCCATCGAACGGATCTTTCTCCGACTGAACGAAATGCATCAGGCTCATTCTTTTCGACAAACGCTGAAAAGATTTAGCCCGAACTTGTAATAGCTGAGCTTGATCCGGCTCGGCTTGAAACCGGATTTTACGAGAATGGGCCAGAGGTCGCGTTTGTCATAGTACATTTTGTGATCGTCCATTTCATAAACAGGACTGAATCCCAGCCGGAAGGCTGAGAGCTCGAGATATCTCTTGCCTCGCCAGGTGGGGACGTTGACGAAGAGAGAACCGCCGGATCGCAACAGACGGTAGCAATGATTCAGCATTTCTTGCGGAGCGGCCAAATGTTCGAGCACAGAAACCACAAAGATCACATCGAAACTTTGGGAAAGCAGAGCGGGCAGGGTCTCTTCCAGTGCGACTTCTATGAATTCTAGGCCTTCGACAGACTTGAGAGCCGGGTTGATTCGCAGATCTATCCCTAGGCCTCGCTTGAGATAAGGCTTCAGGGCAACCAACATGTACGCTTCAAAACCGCACCCGCAATCGAGGGCCTCGAACGCCCTGTCTTTAGGCAACAATTTCAAGATTTTCTTGAGAGAAAGCCACCTGCCGACTCGGTCCACTCGTGTCAATTTCCGCTGGCCGTAGGACTCGGACCGGACTCGTTGATCAGTCACCATGCATCTCTTTATTCGGCATTCTTCTGGACATCTTTCCGACGAGCCTCCAACGCTTCAATGGGAGGTTTCATCAAAGAACCGCAAATATCAACAGCCATAACGCTACAGGCCAGCATTCCCAGGGCCTTGTCTGGGCCCGAGACAAGATCCTGTCTCATGATGTCTTGTTCAAAACCCCACAATCATCCGGCTTTTTGTGCTGGGCCAAGATAAGCAGTTGACTGCCAAGAGGGAAGAAGTCATTAAGATAAAAAAAGATGCTAATCATCTGGGAAAGAAGTTTCTTCCCTAGTCCATATCGTTGTTCGCCAAAAGAGTGATATATGGCTCCCGGCATCAGGCCGTTGATTGCGTACTTGTAAAAAGAATGGAAGGGCCATCCCCAACGACGAAGTTGAAGCACCTCAAAATCGAGATCTTGCAGAGCCCGGCAGAGTTCTTGGCCAGAGAAGTGCCGCAGGTGTCCGATGTGCCGGTCGATGGCATGAATTTTGCCGCTCGGGACCGTGATCATCAAATATCTGCGGCACATTTTCGCAAGGTTGCCGACGGCGGCCGGCCATTCCTCAACATGTTCCAGGACCTCTGAGCAGACGACCAAGTCGAACTTTCGGCCGTCCGGCCAAACCTGCCTCGACAAATCAAACCGTTCGAAGTGCGCCCGCGGAAAGCGCAGCTTGTTCCGCTGTATGACCTCGTGAGATATATCGCAACCGTATGTTGTGATCTTTTTCTCAACCATCTCTTCCAAAAGGTAAGGCTGGGCGCAACCGGCGTCAAGGCAATCAGCAAATCGAAGGCGTCTGATCCACTTCATGATCAAGCGACGGCGATGGCGAGGCGCAGGCGAATAGCGGTGAGCATCCTCCCAGTCGGTCACGTAGTTCTGCTGAGGCACTGTCCACCTTTCTTGTCGGGCCAAGGGCCACACCACAAATCTCTTTATCCCATCATATGGATTCGGCGTCCTTGAGGAACATCTGAACTGTCTCTTTGCTATAGGGATGCACCAGCATGCCCTCCAGAAGCGCGGGAGTGACCGTCACGATGTGGGCCCCGGCTGAGAGCCATTCAATAACATTTAGGATTTCTCGAGTCGAACCGACAATAATCCGAGCTTTCAGCTCGTGCTCATTGAGCAATCTGCGCAGTTTTTGAATTTCATCCGTGCAGTTGTAGCCCATGTTGTTGATCCTGCCGCCGAATAATGATACGAAGGTCGCTCCGGCGAGGGCGGCGAGGAATCCCTGTTGAGCGCTCATCATGGCGGTGACATTGATGGGGATCCCGTATTTGGCTTCGAGCGTATGAATCACTTCCAGATTGTCGAGCTCTCCGTGTGGGCCATGGATGGGAACCTTGACGTTAATATTCGTCCCCCACTGGGAAAATTCGCGGGCCTGATCGATCATCTGAGAGGGGTCATTATGGATCAGTTCAACAGAAACAGGATAAGGACAGACGAGTCCCGCGATCTCGATCGCTCTTTTTTTGATAGCCGCAATTCCTCCCTTAATCCCTGACTTGGCCAGAATCGTCGGGTTTGTCGTCACCCCCCGGACGAGGCCCATCCTCATGAATCTGGCAATCTCCTGTGTGTCTCCCGTATCCAAGAAAATCGGCATTTTATCCATCTCCTTTTTCAAGGATGAACTTTACGGCGTCTCGAAGATTCCGGAAACGATGAAGGCAAGGCACGTCTTGATTATAGGGAGTGTCGATCAGAAGTCCGAGACAGCCCGCCTGGCTCGCCGCCTTCATGTCCCTCCCCGTATCTCCGACGAAAAAGGAACCCAATATGTCTATCCCGTGTTGCTCACTCGCTCGCTTGATCAGCCCTGGCTTGGGTTTGCGGCATTCGCAGCCATCTTCGTCGTCGTGAGGGCAAACCAAGATGTCATCAATGGAAAGGCGTTCTCGAATGGTTGCGGCCATGATCTCGAACTCTGAAAAGCTCATTTTCCCACGGGCAATATCAGGCTGGTTGGTGAGGACGACGACCAAAAAGCCTCCTCTCTTGAGTTCATTTATCGATTCGGCGGCTTCCTCTCTCAATTCCATTTCAGGGAGACTTCTCGGTGAGCCAATCCGGCCATTTCTAATGATGACTTTATTCAAAACACCATCTTTGTCAAGAAAAACGGCCCGCTTCATTTGACCGATTCCCATTTCATTTCAGCCAATTTAAGATCCGGATGGGACACCAGGAGATGCCAGAGGATCGACTGGAAGCTCTCTGTCAGGGGCGTAACCATATCAGCGTGAAGTGTCGGCACGATAAGACAAGCGTCAGCCGAACGGGCGGTAAAGCCGCCATCACGGCCGACGATGCCCAAGATTTTCGCACCCCTCTCCTTAGCGAACTCAACGGCGCGGACAATATTGGCGCTGATATTATTTTCAAGGTCCCCGCCACCAACGCTAAATATAAACAGCCCATCTTTTACAGAGAGCCTGCTCACTTTGAGCCAATTGACAAAAAAACTCTCCCACCCTTCATCATTGACCCGGGCCGTAAGTTCTGGCGGATTATCAGTCGGCGCATAACACTCGAGCCCCACCAGTTTTCGAAAATCGTTAACGGCATGACCCGCATTTCCGGCGCCACCGCCGACGCCAATGAAAAAGAGTCGGCCGTGGGCCTCACGAAGGACTGAGATCAAAGAAATCATCTTATCCAAAGTCGACAGATCGATCCTTTCGGCAATACGCTGGACTGATCTGAGGTATCTTTCGGCGTAGTTTTCGGGCATTTCTTTGTTCCTTTCTAGTCAAGACCCAACGGATTACCCACGTTTCATATTGACCAGGATCTTTGCGCCTTCAAAATCGAACCGGAAATGCATCGGGGTTAGATTCATCTTTTGCATGGCGGCAATCAATTTGCCTTTTTCCCTGGGGCAATAAAACATGAAAAAACCCCCACCTCCGGCACCCATGATTTTCCCTCCGATGCTACCATTCCTCATGGCCAAGTCATAACATTCGTCGATGAAAGAACTGGAGACTTCCTTGGAAAGTCCTTTTTTGGTTTGCCAATGGACATCCAGCAACTCCCCGAAATGGTTCAGATCGCCTCCCTCCAAAGCGCTGCGGGACTGCAGACCGATCTTCTTTATTTCGTGCAAGGCATTGAGAGTCGCTGCGTCATTTTGCTTGGACTTCTCATCCTGCCGAGTCAGAATATCCGAAGATCTTCTCTCTATTCCGGTATAAAAAATAAGGATATTGCTCTCAAGCTCATAGAGTTTATCAGAAGACATCTCAATCGGCTCAACGATCACATTTCCATTTTGTTCGAAGGTCAGACAACAGATACCTCCGAAGGAGGCCATGTATTGATCCTGTTTGCCAATCGGTTCTTTCAGTATCCCAATTTCGATCTGGCAGGCCTCTTCCGCCAGATCCTTTAGCGAGACGAACTCTCTCTTGTAGGCGTGGAGCGCATTAAGAAGAGAAACGGTAAATGCACTGGAGGAACCCAGCCCGCAATTCGCCGGCACATCGGCGATAGAAACAATCTCCACGCTGTTGATGATATGGAGTTTTCTCAAAGCCTCCTTAAATATCGCATGCCGAACCTCATCGACGCTGTCTACGATCTCGGTGACCGAATAGCTGAGCCGGATGCTCTTATAGAATCTTTTATTGATCGAAATAAAGATATATTTATCGATTGAGGCGGCGACGAGGAACCCCCCAAATTTGGAATAATAAGAAGGCAAATCAGTTCCCCCTCCACCCAGGGAGATCCTCACTGGTGCTCTGGAAACGATCATCTTATTCCTCTCTTTTGCTGGGCTGGCTCCTGAGAAATATCTCCAGTTCCCTGATCCCCTCTAATGAGCCGATCTCGTAATATTTCTGGCCTGTTTCAAAGGCGGCCAAGCCGCCTTCGAGGGAAAGATCTTTAAAAAGAGTTTCAATCTCAAAATAAACACCGCTGGGAATCCGTCCCAGGAGACTCTTTTCCAACGCTGAAAGGCCGTTGTCGATAAAATCCATCCCCGGATGATGACGCCACTTGTCGTACACGGCAACTTTTCCATCTCGCAAGGTCACATTGCTTTTGATTCCTCGGTCATTGTTCCTATAGACGACCATGAGGGCTTGGGCCTCCGAATCGATAAAGGCTCTCCAAATAGCATGATAATCGAGAAGCAAATAGGAATCACCCCACATCAAAAAAAAACGATCAGCGAGGAGAGTCTCGGCCTTCTTCAAGGCGCCCCCTGTGCCCAACAACGCTTCGCCCTCTTCGCTGTAGGAAAGTTCTACGCCGAATCTTTTCCCGTCGCCAAAATACGCCCTAATCTGGTCGCCATAATGGCCGATACACAGGAGGATATCCCGAACTCGATTTTTTCTGAGCAAGGATATTTGGTGTTGAAGAAAGGGCTTTCCCCGAACCGAGACCATTGCCTTTGGGATTCTCTCAGTCACAAGTCCCAATCGAGTCCCCAGACCTCCTGCGAGAATCACCACCTGCATCTTAGCCACCATCAAGCATCTCGCGGATGGACCTCCTGATGGCCTGCAACGATGTGCTTTTGGCACGCCAACCCAGGGCCTCGATCTTGCCTAAGTTGAATCGGACCTTGGGAACGTCACCTTTCCAGCCTCGGTCGCCACCCGAGTACTGGATTTTGACCTGGCCCAGCCCCATCTCTTCGAGCACGGCACGCGCGATCGTATTCACATCCACATAGTCTCCGGTGGCCACGTTGAAAATATTGACTCGCTCCGTGGCCCGCTCAAAAACAAAAAGCATGGCGGCAATGGCATCATCGACATGAATGTAAGATTTGCTTTGGGTTCCGTCTCCAAAGACCACGAGCTCGTTTGGGTTCTTTCGCAATCTCTGGATGAAGTCATAAGCGACGCCGTGTGTTTGGCGTTGACCGACAACGTTGGCCAGGCGGAAGATATAACTGCGGATCTCAAATAAGTGGCAGAAAGCGCTGATCAGGGCCTCGCAAGCCAATTTGCTGGCACCGTATAATGAAATGGGGAGCAATGGACCAAAATTCTCCGCCGTGGGAAACGTCCCGACGTCGCCGTAGACTCCACTTCCCGAAGTATATAAAATGGCACAAATCTTGTTTATCCGCATCGCTTCCAAGACATTATAGGTCAAATAAGTCCCTTCTCTAATGTCGAGATCGGTCTCCTTTATCCCTCTCGCGATATCGGGATTGGAAGCGAAATGAAAAACGACGTCATGCCCTTGCATGGCCTTGACAAGGTCGCGTAGATCCTTGAGATCTCCCTTAACGAATCTGAAAGCCGGGCTGCCCAAATGGCCCGTGAGGTGATCAAGGCTGCCCGAGGTCAGATTGTCATAAGCCGTAACCTCTCCTTTAGAGAGGAGAGCGTCAACCACATGGCTCCCGATGAAACCAGCTCCTCCGGTTATGAAAAACTTCAAGTGATTATCCCCTCAGGCATCATAGACATATGGAAACTAGTGAACTGGGAGAGCGTTCGATTGTGAGGTGGAACCAAAGCGGAGAGGCCGAGAAAATCGATTCCTGCTTAATATTTTCCCCTGCATAATCTGACGGGATCTCAAGCACGCAAGTCTGAATTGCAGGATGATTCCGGAAGGATACCGGATGAGCGCCGTTGATGAGCACCGCCATGTCCCTAATCTCGCTTAAGTATACCCGTTAGAGGTGATCTTGACAATAGGCCCCTAAGGAGCACGCCCACGATCACGAATACAAAGATCTTCAGCTGGAACCGCCATTATTTCAGCCCATACGAATCCGTCAAGCCGCGATTTGAGAATATCTCCTGTCTCCTAAGAATATGACGTCTCCCTCCCTCGCGTTTAGGTTTACTGCGGACAATTCAAGCTTGCAAAACGCGGCTCACGATACTACAATAGCCAAAAAATGACGGATTCTCCAAATCATTCAATCAAAAAGAACGATCTAGTCTTTATCGTTGTCCTCGCCATCATTCTCTTCGGGCTCTATTGGAAAACCTTCAGCTACGATTTGGTTTGGGACGACAATCTTTATATCAAGCAGGGCCTACTTTTTACGGAAAAGCATCCCCTTCTAGACTCCTTCAAGTTCGGTTATTTCCGCGATCAGATGGGGATGCAGGGAGCGGATTTCTACTACCGTCCGTTGCTGACCGCGTCCTTCATGATCGAAAACAGGTTGTGGGGCCTGAAGACCTCCACCCTGAGGCTGACGAATCTCTCGATCTATATCTTCTCTCTCTTTTTTATCTTTTTATTCCTAAAGCGCCAATACGACAAGAACTATTTTCCGGAGATCGCGACTTCTCTTTTTGCTCTTTACCCGATCAACGTCGACCACATCGTCTGGGTCGTCGGACGGGGCGACCTCTTCCTCCTTCTCTGGGGAAGTCTATCGTTGCTGTTCCTGAATCTCTTTATCAGAAAACGGAAATATCCTTATGGCTTTTTCACCTGCTTATTTTTCCTGCTCGGGATTTTGTCCAAAGAATCTTTCGCGTTTTTTCTTCCGATTCTGATCATCTATGAACTGATCAAAAGGAAAAAGCTCTCGATCCCGGTCCATGCGTCTAACGTCTTGATCATTCTCTTCTATTTCGTCCTGAAGAACCGGATTGTGGGCATTAAAAACCTCCCGCTTCTTTTCTACCCGGGCCTGGGTGAAAATCTAAGAGTCGGCCTTGCGACTCTAGGTTACTATTCCAGGTCTCTCTTTTTTCCCGTCCGTTACGACATGTTCTTGCCGATCAGAGACATCACAAACCTGTTTTATTATTTTATAGGAATCCTGACGATCCTCCTCCTAGCCTACCTGGTTTACCGAGCAAGGAAAGATAAGGATTTGATTATCCCCTTAGCTCTGATCATTGTCTTCCTGGGGGGCCACGTTATCCTGGCGTTTTCTCATCTCTATCCTTTCAAAATATATGCCCGTTACATGACCATCCCGGCCCTAGGGTTCATCTGGATCTTGACAAGATTTCTCTCTGCCCAGAAAGAAAAGGTCCGCTTTTATCTGACACTCATCACCCTGGTTGTCTTCATTCCCTCTATTATCTTAAACGGCCTCTCCTACAGAAATCAGTTCAGCTACTGGGAGCGAGCCCTGAAATCATCACCCCAAGATGGTTACGCCCTTTTCCAGATCGCCAATCTGTTCCGTGAACAAAAGAACAATTTGTCGGCCGAGCTTAGTCTGAACAAGGTCTTATCCCTCAACATCGAAAAAGAGACGGCCATCACAGTGAGCCTTCTCTATTCGGATCTTGAATTTAACAAAGCTGAATACGGCAACGTCCTCAAGTGGCTGAAGAGCATCGAGGATTTTGAAACCTCCCCCGACATCCAACTCGCGCCCTTCATCAGGTATCACGTCAATTACAAGAAAGCGATGGTTTATCTCTCCCAGGGAGACGCCAGCACGGCCGAGAATCTATTTAAAGAAAACATCAAGAGATATCCAAACATCAAAGAATCGTATAGTGAATTGTATAATCTTTATATCGGCTCCGACCAATGGGAAAAGGCCGGAGTGCTGGAGCCTGGCATGAAGGGCCGGTTCCCTTCTTTCTTCAAGGATCTCAACACGACCCAGGCCAAGAATCAGCTAGATTCCTGCTCCCCGGATCAAAGGATCGCCTTCTACATCCGGTTCCGGAATTTTCCCAGGGCCATCAGTCTGGTCGAAGCCAAGGCCCCTCTCGACCTGGATCACAAAATCCTCCTGGCCAAGCTTTATTTCTGGGAGGGGAGAGAGAAGGAGGAGGGGAAAAAGGTCATCGAAGAAATCCTGAAAGCCCGGTCCTCCGACGTCAAAACGCTCAACGCGATCGGCTATTTCTATCTGAGGGATCTGTCCAGGGCGAAGGAAGCGGTGCAGTATTTTGACCAATCCCTGGCAGCGGATAAGAGCCAGCCTGAAATTATCTATCTGGACAGCAGCCTGAAAGAACAATATCTGAAGCACCTGCGGCCTGTCTGGAAATAGGGCTATTTCTTCTCGAGTTCTTCAATCTCCCTGAGAAGCCTTGAGGTCTTCTTGTTCGGGAACAGCGCAGAGTCTTTTTTGACATATTCGACGGCCTTGGGGTAGTCTTTGACCAGAAGGTAAAACCTGACCGCGTAGTTCAGGACCATATGGTTCGAGGGAAACATGGTGATCATCTCCTGGACGATCCGCTCTCCCTCTTGGACCTTGCCGGTCAGGGCCAGAAAATCGGCGTAATTGAAATAGCAGTGCTGAGACTGGTATCTCTGGAGCTTGAATAAGAGATTAAAATATTCTTCGGCTTTGGCGAATTCCCTCTTGAAGGTGTAATATTCGGCCAGCTCTTCATAGATCCTGATCTCCCACATCCTGTGCAGGGGATGATCTTTCTCGGCCAGGATCGCGTTCAGGATCTCGAGGGACTTCCGTTCATCCCTGTCCAGATATTTGATCCCGATGTTCGAGCGGGCGATGATATCCTCCCGTCCGACGTCTTTTATGCCCATCCAGAAATCCGTTTCGTTGTTCCCGTAGAGCCGGTTTTTGGGATAGATTTCCAGGGCATAAAAAACAGCCAGGATTCCCAGAACACCGATCGCCGCAGCCTTCCAGTTGATCTTGGTCATGACCAAATAAACAAGGCAGGAGACAAACAAAGCCGAGAGAAGATAGAGGAACCTCCAGGCCATGAGCGAAATGGTCCAGGAAGAGAAAATGACGGCTACCGAGGGCAAAAGGAGAACATAAAAAGAGAAGGTCAGATAAGCAGCCATACGCAATTTCGTTGATTTGCGCAAGATGAGCGCAGTTGACAATATGAATGCGAGCGTCGTCAGCCCGCCGAGGACTTGGTATGCGACCCGATTAAAAACGTGATAGGCTTCTACGGTAACACTGAGATCGAAAGGAAACACTGTTTTAAAGGTGTAAAAACCGATCGTGGCCAGGAAGTCAGAGACGGTTCTTCCCGAGTAGATGAGAGAGGGCGAACCGAGCGCGATCCTTCTCAGGACAAACCAGATCAGAAACCCGGCCAGAAAGGGGCTGGCCAAGCGAACGGCCGCTTTGACCTTCGGTTCTTTTTGATACAGGATCAGAAAATAGACGGCAGGCAAAAACAGATTGGTCTCCTTGGCCAGCAAGGAGCAGAGGAAAAAGAAGGAAGACCAGAGCAGAAAGAATTTCTTTTTCTGTCTGAAGAACTTTATGAAAAACAGAACGGACAGAACCGCGAAAAGAAAGGACAGCAAGTCCGTCCGACCTGAGATCCAGGAGACATTCTCAAAATGGAGCGGAAAAACCGAGAACAGGAGTGCGCTCAACAGGGAGATCAGCCGTCCCGCCCCCAATTCGAAGAGAACAAAATAGAGAAGGAGGCAATTTATGATCTGGATAATGATATTGGTCAGGTGAAATCCGGCCGGGTTGAGTCCCCAGATCTTGAGGTCGATCCAATAAGATAGGGAGGTCACCGGCCGGTAAAATTGCATCGCCCGGTCCAGTTGAACACTGTTCTCGTCCTGGCCCGAAAAGCCGCCGAAGGGACTGGTCAAAAATCTCTGCAGGAAATGGGGTCCGAGAAGACTCGGATTCTCGCTCACAAAAAAGCGGTCGTCCCAGAGGAAATCACCCTGCATCGAGGGAAGAAAGAGGGCCAAATTGACGGCGATCAAAACAAAGGCGGAGACAACCTGGAAACTTCTCTGATCGTTCACGATTCTATTATAAGAAAGAGGAGGGGAAGAGAGAAGAAGATATTTATGGCTATGAATTATTGCTGGAAATGTCTCGGGGCGTGGATCCAGGTGCCGTTCCAGTTCACCAGGTCCTGGTCAAAATCGGACATCGTGCTGACCTTGAAAAAGGCGGACGTCGGCGATAGTGGATCGTACGTGAACGGAGTCGCGGTTCTGTCGCGGCCGAAGGATTGGATCATAAAATCATCGTCTCCGGCGCTTGTAATTCCGCCGACATTGGCCCCCACAATGGCGGTCCCGCAATAGACGTTAAAGGCCACTCCCCATTGGTCATTCTGGGGCATAACCTTGAGATAAAACCCGCTCAGGGCGGAATAAAAGGCGGTCGCGGAGGAAAGAGGCCCATCCTGAGGCGGAGGCACGCCACGGTCGGTGATGTACTCTGTGATGGCTTTGGCCATCGTGTTCATGTCCTGCATGGTGCCCTTCTGCTTCGCTTTCTGGACCGCGGCAACAACCATAGGCACAAATAGGGCGGCCAGGATTCCGATGATGACGACCACGACGAGCATCTCGATGAGGGTGAATCCTTTTCTTTTTTTGATCATGTCGTCATCCATGAACGGACTCCAAACCGACTTCCCAATCACGGGGGAAAAAAGGCGGCAAGAAGTGATTCCTGCCGCCTTCACTTGGCTCTCTCCTAACCCAGCTTATTGCTGACCGGCTTTAGGAGCGTGGACCCAGGAACCGTTCCAGTTCACGAGATCCTGGTTGTAGCTGTCCATGGTGCTGATCTGGAAGTAGGCGGTGGCGGGGGAAAGGGGATCAAAGGTGAAAGTATCCACTGCTCTGTTACGTCCGAAGGAAGCGATGACGAAATCATCGGCGCCAGCACAACTGACGTTCGTATACCCGCCGACACTGGTATTGCTCCCGCCGCACTCCATCTGGAAGGGAGTGTTCCACTGGTCGTTCTGGGGCACAACTTTGAGGTAGATGGTCGACAAGACACTGGCCGTCTGGGTTTGGATTGTCCCGTAGGTGTTCTGCGCGCTCGGGGCAATGCCGTTGTCCGTGATGTAGTCTGTGACGGCCGTGGCGAGGGAGTTGATGTCCTTCATGGTGCCTTTCTGCTTGGCCTTCTGGATGGCGGCAATGGCATTGGGAATAAGAAGAGCAGCGAGGATCCCGATGATGGCCACAACGATGAGCAGCTCGATCAGGGTAAAGCCTCTCATTTTTTTAAGCATTAAAAACCTCCTTTTCCTTGGTGATGATTCCCTCATCAACCAGGTAAATTAAGAAAAATTTGTAGCCTTTGTAGGCATATATACATTAGCAACTTTTATGCCAACCCCTCTTTTTATAAATCATTGATAATAAACAATATAAGAAGACGGTCAACAATCTAGGTGGGTTATTATAACATTATTTGTCGGAAAATGACATTTATTGTCAAGTTTCATTTTCGTCTCTCCGGGGCGTCTTCACCTGGTATTTGTCGGCCAGGTAACGGATTGACCGGTAGCTCAGCCCGAGCATGTCGGCCGCTTCCTTCAGGTTCCCGCCCGTCGCCAGGAGGGCCTGATCCAGGTACTTTCTCGACATTTCATCGAGATAGTTGGTCAGATTGAAGCCGCGCTGGATCATAAAAGACGGGTCCACTTCCCGGCGCGGCGAAAGCATCTCTCGCGGCAGGCTGCCCGTCGTGATCGTTTCCCGATCTTCGATGGCCACCACCCGCTCGATGACGTTCTCGAGCTCCCGGACGTTTCCCGGCCAGTGATAGGCATCAAAAACGTTGACCACTTCGGGGGCAACGCGCTTCATCTTCTTCCCCATCTGCAGGCAATACTTCTGCAGAAAATGGTTCACGAAGAGCGGAATATCCTCCAGCCTTTTGCGGAGGGGCGGCATCTCGAAGGAGATGACGTTGAGCCTATAAAACAACTCCTCCCGGAACTTCCCCTCTTCGATTTTCTTCTTCAGATTTTGGTTCGTCGCGGCGATGATCCTCACGTCGACCGGGATCTCTTCGGTGCCGCCGACTCGTCGGACCTTCTTGTCCTGGAGCGCCCGCAACAGCTTCACCTGCATCCAGGGAGACGTCTCACCGACCTCATCTAAGAACAACGTCCCGCTGTGGGCCACCTCGAACATCCCCTTCTTGTCGGCGACCGCTCCCGTAAACGACCCTCTGGTGTGACCGAAGAGCTCGCTTTCCAGGAGGTTTTCGGGCAGGGCGGCGCAGTTGATGGAGACAAATGGATTGTCCCGGCGCCGGGAGAGAAAATGAATCCCCCGGGCGGCCATCTCTTTTCCCGTGCCGCTCTCCCCGGTGATCAGGACGGTCGAATCGGTGCCGGCCGTTTTTTCCATCAGGCCGAAGATCTCCTGGATGGCCTTGCTCCGGCCGATCATGTTTTCAAAACTGTACTTTTCCTGGAGGTTCTTCTTGAGCAGGATGTTTTCTTCCTTCAGCCTCTGTTTCTCCAATCCGTGAGCCACCGTGATCTTCAACTCTTCGATATCGAAGGGCTTGACGACATAGTCCATGGCGCCGGCTTTCAAGGCTTCTACGGCCTGCTTGATGCTCCCATAGGCGGTGATCATGACCACGGGGATTTCGGGCCTGTTCTCCCGCATATATTTGAGCACCTTCATCCCGCTGACATGGGGCATCTTGATGTCGCAGACCAGGATATCAAAATCCTCCTGGGTGAGGATCTCAAGCGTCTTCGGGGAGGGCGGCCAGGCTTTGACGGCATGGCCCTCTTTCTTGAACACGACCGTCAGGAGGTCGAGAATGCTTTTCTCGTCGTCGATGATCAGAATTGTTTCCATGCTCCGGCTCGATCCTAGCTTCGGTGATTCCGGTTTCGTAACGGCAGTGTGATCAGGATGGTCGTCCCGCGGTCAACCTCCGAAGAGACCTGGATTTTCCCTTCATAGTCATCCACGATCCGCCGGACCACAGCCATCCCCAGCCCGCGGCCGTTTTCGAAGCTCGAATAGAAGGGCTCGAACAACCGTTGACGGCTTTCCTGGCTCATCCCCCTCCCGGTGTCGGCGAATCTGATGGCCAGCTCCCTCTTGCCGTTGCTGACAAAATCGATTGTCAGGGTCCCGCCTCTGGGCATGGCCTTGATGGCGTTCTTGGTCAGATTCCAGAAGATCTGTTTGAACTGGTTGGCGTTCCCGTAGTAGCGAACCTGGGAGCTCTGATAATTTCCCGCCACGTCGTATTGACTGTCCAGTTCGCCTCCGGCCTTGAGCACGGTCAGGGTCTCCTTCAGGACCTCGGAAAGGTTGATCGACGAAAAAACCTGTTTTCCCGGCGAAGCCAGGTCCAGGAACTGTTCGATCGACTGGGAGGCCCGCTCGGATTCCCTGAGGATGATGTTCATCAGGTTTTTTTGATCGTTCGTCAGCCTCAGCTCGCTTTTCAAAACCTGGACCGACCCAGCCACGGCGGCCAATGGGTTTCGGATCTCGTGGGCCAGGTTGGCGGCCACCTGGCCCGCCGCGGCCAGACGTTCCTTGATGTCCAGTTCTTTCTGGGCCAGGCGCAGTTTCTCGGCCGTCCTCCTCAGATTTTCGGTGAGAGAATTCATCAAGAGGGCGATCACAAAAAAGACGCCCCAGGCGATGAAGATCGTGAAGAGCACCGAACCGAAGGACAGATCCGCCGGGTAGTCTGAAGAGAAATAGGGGATAATCCTGAAATACAATCCGTCGATCAGCAACCCGAACAGGATGGCCGAAAGCGCGGCCGTCAGGTAGGCCGCCCGACCGGAGATAATGATGCTGGCGGTGATGATCGAGAAAACATAAAGAAAATACAGGGAGCCGTTGGCTCCGCCCGAGATGTACACGAAGGCGGTGATCAGGAGAAGGTCCCCGCAGATCTGAAAATAGGCCTGGAGATTGTAGAATCTCCCCCCTAGGTAGAGGACAAAATAGACTCCGGACAGCAGGTAGGCCAGGATGATCAGATAATAAAAGGCGTGTTCGGGGAGAAAACCGGACGTGGAGAACCGGATGATAATCGAAGAAACCAGAATCGAGGTGACGACAATCAGACGGATGATGATGAACCAGAAGAGATTCTTTTTTTCGACGGCCATCCGACCCTAGAACTTCTGCATCAGGCTGAAAATGGGCAGGTACATGGAAACGACCAGGCTGCCGACCATTCCTCCGACGAGGATGAGAAGGACGGGTTCTAGAATCGAGAGAAGCGCGGCGACGGAGGCATCCACTTCCTCGTCGTAAAAGTCGGCCAGCTTGCCAAGCATTTCGTCGAGCGTGCCCGTCGCTTCGCCGACGTTCACCATCTGCGTCATCATGAGGGGAAACCCTCCCGCTCCCTTGAATCCATCGGTCAGGCTTTTGCCTTCCGAGACGCTCTTCCGGGTTTGCATGATCCGGTCCTCGATCAGGACGTTGCCCGCCGTCGAGGAAGTAATCTTGAGACTCTCGAGCATGGGCACTCCGCCCGAGATCAGGGTGCTCAGCGTCCGCGTCACCCTGGAAACGGCCACCTTTTCCAGAAGCTTTCCAAAAAGGGGCACTCGCAGCAGAAAACGGTCCACCGCCCAGCGGCCGCGCGGGGTCCGTCGAAAGGACCGGAACGCGAAGATGAGGGCGATGATCCCCACGAAGATAAAGACAATGTAGTTCTGGACGAAGTGGCTGAGTGCTATGACCGTTGCGGTCAAGAAAGGAAGCTCGGCTCCCAGCTCTTCAAAAATTGTGGCAAAGATCGGGATAATCTTCCACAACAGGAAGATCGCCACCAAAACGGCAAAAGCGACGATGACGGTGGGATAAACCATGGCCTGCTTGACCTTGGATCTCAGCTTGACGTTCTTTTCGATGAACTCGGCCAACCGGCGCAGCATGACATCCAGCGAACCGCTCTGCTCTCCGGAGGCGATCAGGTTGCAGTACAGGTCGTCGAAGGCCTTGGGGTATTTCCTCATGGCCTGGTTCAGGGTTGAGCCCGCTTCGACGTCTTCGCGGACGTCGGTGATGACTTTCTTGAAATACTTGTTGCGCGTCTGCTCGGCCAGAATGCTCAGGCTCTGGATGAGGGGCAGTTCCGCGTCGATCAAGACCGAGAGCTGCCGGCTGAAAACGGCCAGCTCCTTGAGCCGCACCCTCTCCATCTTGAGAAATGGAATCTTCAGTCCGATCCTCTTGGGAGCGATGTTAAGAATGGCGATCTGCTCTCTCTGAAGATTTCTGGTCAGTTCCTCAACAGAGGAAGCGACTCTTTCCCCGGCGACGGCGTCGCCGTATTTGTTTTTTCCCTTCCAAGTGTAAACCGGCATGTTTTCGCCCTCCTATTTTTTCCTTGAGCCGTGGCCTTCGGCAAAACTGACCGAGGCCGGTTTTGGACCCTCTTTTCTCTGGATGATATCCGTGAGTTCTTCCGGAAATGAGGTAATGCTCATGGCCGTGTCGAGGGTGATCAGCCTCTTGAAATAGAGAGTGGCCAGAGACTGGTTGAAGGTCATCATGCCGAATTTTTCCTGGCCCATCTGCATCGAGGAGTAGATCTGGTGGAGCTTGTTTTCTCTGATCAGGTTCCGGATGGCGGGGTTGGGGATGAGGATCTCCATGGCCAGAACCCTGCCCTTCCCGTCAGCCCGGGGCAGAAGAGCCTGGGTCATGATCGCCTCCAGGGTCATCGAGAGCATGATCCGGACCTGGGACTGGTACTGCGACGGAAAGATGTCGATGATCCGGGAGACCGTTTCGGCCGCCGAATTGGTGTGCAGGGTCGAGAAGGTCAAGTGACCCGTCTCGGCGACACGCAGCGTGGCCTCAACCGTCTCCAGGTCTCTCATCTCCCCGACCAGAACGACATCGGGATCCTCCCGCAGAACTGAGCGAAGCGCGTTGGCATAGGAGAGGGTATCGACAAAGAGCTCGCGCTGGTTGATGATGGCGGTCTTGGGAGTCAGGAAGTACTCGATCGGGTCCTCGATCGTGACAATGTGGACGTCCCGCTCATGGTTGATGTGGTCAATCATGCAGGCCAGCGTCGTCGACTTCCCGCACCCGGTCGGCCCGGTGACAAGGATCAGTCCCCGGGGAAGATAGCAGAGCTGGGCAATCCGCTGAGGGATTCCCAGCTGGGCAAAGCTCCACATCTGGGGCAGAAAGCGGCGGAAGGCGCCGGCCACGGCTCCCTTCTGCATAAAGACGTTCGCCCTGAACCTTCCCAGGTCCTTGATGCCAAAGGAGAAATCCAGTTCCAGCTTCTCCTCGAACTGCTTCTTCTGCTTGTCGCTCAGGATGCTGTAGATGAGTTCCTTGGTCTCGACCGCCGAAAGAGGGGGATGATCGATAGACTTCAAGGACCCATTAACTCGGATCCGCGGCGGTATGTGGGTCGTGATGTGCAGGTCGCTGGCGTCCTCCTCCACGGCGATTTTCAGTAATTCATAAATAGGCTTGGCCATTGTTTGCCTCCTAATCCCTGACGGTTTCTCTCAAGACTTCGTCGACCGAGGTGATTCCATTTTTTATCTTGATCAATCCGCTCCGGCGAAGAGTGATCATGCCTTGTTCGATGGCCTTCTTTTTGACGTCCCTGGATTGCGCCCGGCTGATGATCATCGTCCTGACGTCATCGGTGATCTTCATGACTTCGAAGAGGGCGGTACGGCCCTTATAACCCGTATTGTTGCAGCCTTCGCAGCCCTTGGGTTTATAGATGGTCAGGTCCTTCGTTTCATCCTGAGTGAAGCCCATGTCCAGGAGTGCCTTTGGGGGGAGCTTGTGGGGCGTGCAACACTTCTTGCACAATCGCCTGACCAGCCTCTGGGCGGCGATCAGGATGACCGAGTCGGCGATGAGGAAGGGCTCCACGTTCATGTTGATCAATCGGATGATCGTGCTCGCGGCGTCGTTGGTGTGAACGGTAGAAAACACCAGGTGCCCGGTCAGGGCCGCCTTGATGGCGATGTCGACCGTCTCAAAATCACGCATCTCTCCGACGAGCATGATATCAGGGTCCTGCCTCAAGAACGCCCGCAGGCAACGTGGGAAGTCCAGGCCAATCTCCTCCTTGATGTTCACCTGGTTGATCCCCTGGATGTAGAATTCGACCGGATCTTCCGCGGTCAGAATATTTTTCTCCAGGGCGTTGAGTGTCGAGACGGCTGAGTAGAGAGTGTTGGTTTTCCCGCTTCCGGTCGGCCCGGTCACCAGGATAATTCCCCAGGGTCTGGTGATGGCGTCCTTAAAGACCTCGAGAGATTCCTCCTCGAAGCCCAACTGGGTAAGGTCCACTTTGAGCATTTCGCGGTCCAGGATACGAGAGACGATCTTCTCCCCGAAGATGGTCGGCACCGAGGAGATTCGCATGTCGACCTCTTTTTTCACGCCGTTCTCCAGCCGGACCTTCATTTTGATCCGG
>Ga0315282_10004899_pt1 | contig 23073 bp, 17 predicted proteins | sample YL17G07_20_MG_FD_203693 | JGI IMG/M metagenome (GOLD analysis project Ga0315282, IMG submission 203693) | Sediment microbial communities from Yellowstone Lake, YNP, Wyoming, USA - YL17G07_20 | ecosystem: Environmental > Aquatic > Freshwater > Lake > Sediment | place: USA: Wyoming | collected... | reverse complement strand
GCCTCGAAGCATCGTTGTCGGTTCCCAGCCAGTATTTAAGCTGATAAATATTAGGGTCGGCTGGTGCTGCTTTTAAGAGCACCTGTTTGTATTGAGTATAATTGCCGCTGGGGGGGCTAATTGTCCCGTTAGTAGCAGAGGTCGTTAAGAAAAATGTCCGGGGTAACAATGGGTCATTATAATGAAAACCAATATCAACCCGCCTGAAGTCTTTATTGCCCTTTGCGTCCTTAAAATTGTCCGTCCGGGTTGAATAAATATGCATCCCCAGTGCATTCGCATCGGCGCTGCCGGCATCCACAGCGGGGCTGTTGGCATCTGCGGGATTGACATTCGGGTCAACAGGCACGCTGTTGGCGTCTAAAATCTGGCCCGCCGGAAATTGGCTCAGATAGTAACTGCCCAGCCGACCTCGCACGAACATCGGGTTGCCGTACAGATTATTGCTGCCTCCGGGAATACTGCCGACTTGGCTGGGGCCTTTATATAAACCCGTACCAAAATCGTAGTAATCACCATCAGGATTATTGTAAAACAGACACCACCGCACATTCGGGTCAGACGCCGGCTCAGATTCATAAATTGCGATATCGTTATTATCACTGAAGATACAGTTGGTAACCTTCGGATTTGATGTCCCCAGGCAATACAGAGCGCCGCCCACCCCGTCAAAATTATTGCTGCGGTTATGCGCAAAAGTACAATTAGTAATTGGCGGTGAAGCATCCCAGCAGAATACACCACCGCAATCCCAGCTATCAACGGCATTGCCGGCTATTAGACAGTTTTTAATCAGCGGGCTACTGCCGTTAAGGTAGATTCCGCCGCCGTCATAATAAGCGAAGTTGTTGATAATAGTACAGTTCCTGATATTCGGCTCAGAGCCATCACAGTAAATGCCTCCGCCGTCCCATTCAGTTACGTTCCCGCTGATATTGCAGTCGATAATTTCAGGCGGGCCGCCGACACAATAAATACCGCCGCCTTCCCATCTCGCCCAGTTTAAGGTGATTGTACAGTTGGAAATATTCGGGTCTGAGGTCTCATCTGAATATATGCCGCCGCCTTGACCATCCGTTGTATTACCGGTGATTAAACAGTTGGTAATATTCGGGTCTGACCCGCCATCACAATATATACCGCCGCCGCTGTTCCATGTGGTATTGGCGCTTATCGTGCAGTTGGTGATTGTTGGTGACGAGTTGTGGCAATAAATACCGCCGGAAGACTGGCTGTTATTCGTAATTGTACAGTTTGTAATCGTCGGCTTTGGAGCGTTGTAGCAATAAATGCCGCCGTTATTCTCGGTAATTATACAGTCCGTGATTGTTGGCGATGAGTTAGAAACGTGGATGCTGCCTGTGCGCCCATCAGTGATGGTAAAGCCGGTCAGAATGGTGTTAACATTTTCACCGCTGTCAAGTCTGACTACATAGTCAGTATTAAATAGGCCGGAAATATATGTTGTTGTCGGCGAAACAACTCCGTAGCCGGGCGGACTATTTACGTCACCGCTGCGCAGCTTTACCTTCAGTCCCTTGAAATCAATATTTTCAAAATACCAGTAGTTTGCATCAGCTATTATTTTCTCTTTGTCTTTGGCAGCATCCAGCGCTGCCTGGATAGTTCCATACATAATTCCCGTTGTTGCATTCAAGACCCTGCCCGGTCTTGCCATACTCACGGCATTGAAAAGGTTAAGCCGGCCATCAGATACACATAGACCGCGTAAGACAGGGTCAACCGAACGTAAAATTATAGTTTTGATTTGGGTGTATGTGAATTGAGGCCTGACCTTTTTTACCAATGCACAGGCACCGGATACGAAAGGAGCAGCCATCGATGTGCCGCTGATTGTTTCGTAATCCGTAGAATATGGCGGCAGTCCGCCCGGCGGATTTGTGATCGCGTTCGTATCATACGTCGGGAAGGTGCTGAGAATATTCTCACCTGGTGCGCCTAAATCAACCTCCACGGGACTATAATTGGAAAACAACGCCCGCATATCAAAGTCGTTGGTCGCCATTACTGAAATAATATTATCCAGGCCATAACCCGCAGGATAGTCTGCAAACGGATAACCGTCGTTGCCCGCGGCAGCAACGAAAAGTATCTTCGCGTCACCGGCACTTGCAATAGCGTCATAAAGGGCAAAAGAGTAGGTGTAAGTTCCCCACGAGGCGTTTATAACATTTACATCCATTGCGACAGCATAGTCAATACCATCAATCGCACCCTCTATAGTGCCACGACCGTCGGCGTCGAGAATCCGAACAGCCATCAGTTTGACTCTCCAGCAGACACCGGCAACTCCAATTCCGTTATCACCCACTGCGCCTATAATTCCGGCTACGTGTGTGCCGTGAAAATTCTCGTCGTTCGGGTCACCATCATCATCTACAAAATCATAGCCGTAAATATCATCTACGTAGCCATTACCATCATCATCGACATTATTAAAATCGTTCGGGCCGACAACCCCGGGTTGACTTACCTCTCCAGGATTTATCCACATATTGGCCGCAAGGTCCGGATGAGTGTAATTAATCCCTGTGTCAAGAACGGCCACGATTATATTGGAGGCACTGGTTTCAATCTCCCAGGCCTCAGGGGCATCTATGTCGGCATCCGGAATTCCACCCGTCTGACCGGTGTTATTCAGGCCCCACTGCTCGCGGAATCTGGGGTCGTTGGGAATTACCGGCTGCAATGCCCTGATTTTGTAGTTCGGCTCGGCGTATAAAATGTTAGCCGACCGGTTAAACCGGATAAGGGCATCCAGAACCGAGGTGCCCTCCGGCAGTTTGACAATAGCCAAGCCGGGGACAATGCGGTCATATTCTTTATGCACAGAAGCGCCGCTGACAATATAATCCGAAATCTTGCTTCTAATCGCACGTTTTGTCAGTGGACCAACTATCGGCGCACCAGCCCCGCCGGGAGCCGGCGGGCGGTCCGTGCCACTAAAACGAACAATCAGCTCACCCGGCTTATAAATACTGGTGTCGTCCCACACTAAACCGCTAAATGCAAAAGCTGACAAATCCCCAGCTCTCGCGAAACTCGCCGTGGATATCAGTAATAATATGCTGACCAGAACTTGTCGTCTCATCCTAAACTGCCTAAACTGCTTCTGAAGACCTTTCCTTTGGTTCGACTTCGCTCACCACCCTGAGCCTGTCGAAGGGATGCCCCTTTCCTGCTAACGCACCAGAATACTCAAATCGGCTAAATCGCTGGGATAGCTTCTGAAAAAAGTGCCTCAAATCGCAAAAAACCACCTGTCAGCCCGAAGTTTACGGTTGGCTCTCCAATGTTGCGATTGCCTCGGCCTCGCGCTCCTCCTGCAGAATGATGGTCGGCTTGACCAGTATCAGTAATATTTTCTCGTCCTTGATCTTGCTGCGGTTGCCAAATAACCTTCCAAGAACAGGTATCTTGCTTAACACCGGCACCCCCACCTCCTTCTCAACTTCTGCCGTTATCTTCTGGCCGCCCAACAGTAATGTCCCGCCATCAGGCACGCTGACGCGGGTCATAACCTGTGATGTTTCTGTCTCAGGAACCGTTACATTGTACTTGGCAACCGTACCCTCAGTGTTCACTGCCTCAACCTCGTGCGTTCTCATTCTCAGTAAATCATTCAGCTCAGTAACAATATTGAGCAGCACATTCTTCTTGTCCTGCGTAATGATGGGGGTAATTTGCAGAGTGCTGCCGACCTGCAGGCGTCCAATCCTCTGCTGGAGACTCGAAGTCGTATAACCACCACCGGCATAGGCGCCGGCAGCACCACCAGTAGAAATATCAGGCGGCAGAACGTATGAAACATCATTCAGAACCCAGAACGATGCCGTTTCACCGCTCAAAACAGTAACCTTCGGAGCCGTTAACGCCTTAGCATCCGTATGCGCCTGCGTCGCACGAAGCAGGAACGTCACCTGCAAATCATCCAGTATAGAGCCATAACCGCCGGTAACTGACCCAGCAGGGCTGATTCCGCCCAAACTCCCGGGAACCTTGGTGGAAACATCCGGCTGGGCGGTAAGAGATGAACCCTGCTCGAACGTAAGCTGACCCCACTTGCCGCCAAGTGTAGATGTAAAGTCTATGTTCAGACCGATATCCTCAAGGAAATTCTCGCTCACCACCAGGTATCTCGCCTCAATCGCAACCTGACACCCAAGCGCCCTCCGCATCTCCGCCAGCAGTTTCTCTATCTTCTTATGGATCTCTCGGGTCTGCAGCACAGCAAGCTTCTTCGGCTGGTCACGTGGATAAGGCGTTACTGTCCCCTCCCCTGTTGTGCTTATATCATACCAGGTATCCGGGTCGATGGTCTCCTGGATAAGCGTAGCCAGGTCTTGGGCTCGATAAGCTCCACCTATATTCATCCCCATCCCACCGCCGCCCATGCCGCCGTAGCCGCCGCCGCCCATGCCGCCGTAGCCACCGCCGCCCATGCCGCCATAGCCGCCACCGCCCATGCCGCCGTAGCCGCCACCGCCCATGCCGCCACCGCCCATGCCGCCGTAACCGCCACCGCCCATGCCGCCGTAGCCGCCACCGCCCATGCCGCCGTAGCCACCGCCGCCCATGCCGCCGTAGCCACCACCGCCCATGCCGCCATAGCCGCCACCACCCATGCCGCCGTAGCCGCCACCACCGTAACCGCCGCCACCGCCACCGTAACCGCCGCCACCGCCCATGCCGCCATAGCCGCCACCACCCATGCCGCCGCCGCCGTAACCGCCGCCGCCGTACATCCCGCTAAGGGTCACACCAGGCATAGCTTGGAAATTAGCTGGCTGACCAAGCAGGTCGGTTACATCATAAACCCGTGTCTCAAGCTTACTCGGAAGCGACCTCACCGTCGCTATCGTAATCACGCCGTTTTCAACAACAAACCCAAGCTCCGCAAACGCCCCTGAAACTGCCCCCAACAAACTCTTCAATCCTGTTTCCAGCCGAACCGCCGGCAACCCATCCATATTTATCTCTGTGCTCTGGGAAATCTGAGCGTTCTCCTGCAAATCCCGCCACAGCACTACTATCCTCAACGACGGCTCAACCGCATTCTTTATCATCTCTATCGCCTCGCTAAAAGGCATCAGCGGCTGCAAATGCGAAAGGTCAACCACCTTATCCAACTGCTCATACACGGCCACATCCGCAGGGTCAAGACCAATAGGCTCATCGGGCTTCCGCGTCGGCTTCCGGACAATTTCCCTCCAGTTCTTCGGATACGTCAGCTCTTCAGCGTATGGAATCCCCGACTCTTCCGTCTTTAGCAGAATATCCGCCCGCTGCCTGCCCCCCTCCTTCTTCACTTCCAACTGCTCCTGGAAGTAAACCATATCTTCCAGCGTCTGCTTCAGTATCAGGGCCTCGTTGTTCTGCGGATCCAGCGCAAGCAGGCTCTCCAGCTGTCCAAGCGCCGCGTCATACCGCTGCTGCTGCTGATAAGCCCGCGCATTCTTCATCAGCTCCCCTATCCTTCTCTGTCTGTCGATTTCCATCTGCTCCCTGAACTTGTGCTGTGATTCAGTCGCTTTGAGCCGCTTCTGCTGCTCTTCCTTTTGAATCTTCTCGCCTTCCGCCCTGGCTATCTCGTCTTTCAGCCCCGTCAACGTGTCGCTGTATTGTTTGAAAAGCTCATCCCCCAAATGCATCTGATTGCTGCTGACCGTAATCTCCGCGCCGGCCGCCACTTCCTTCGCCTTGGCAAATTCCCCCTTCTGCATATAAGTGCGGGCCTTCGCTATCGCATCATTCACAACCGCTCTGGCGTGACCCCGGATGAGACTCCTCTTGCGGTTAATCACATCAATATATGATTCTTCGGCTGAAGCCGCCGCAGAAACCATCGGCCCGACAATCGCCGGCTCATTGACCTCCGGCTTAATCTTAGCGACGGCCTTCTCCATCGGCTGCTCCGCCAAAAGCTTGTCTATCTTCTGCAGGTAATCTTTTACCTTCTTCTCGCCTGTTGCCGTCAGCAGCCCGCTCTGCGCAACCTTAATAAATCCCTCACGCGCCTTCTCAAATTCGCCCTCGTAATAAAGCTCTGCGCTATGCTTGTAAAGCTCCGCAATCTGCGTCCTTTTATCAACCGCCCCGGGCTTTCCAACGGGTGCCTTGCCTTTGCCCGCCGGGGCCTTGTCTATCCTCGCAACATATCCTTCCAGCGTCTTCGCCATCTCCGGTGGAATCTGCCCGCTCTTGATAACCTTCACAAAGCCTTCACGCGCCTTCTGCAGCTCGCCGGCGTGATAAAGCTTCATACTGTTGTAGTAAAGCTCGGCAATCTGCCTCTGCTCCGCCGCTGTCATTTTCTTCACGGCCGCCGCATTAGGTTCCACCAACCCCGTTTCGACCTCGCTCGGCCCCACTGCAACCGGCTTTTTTGCCTCAGGAACCTCGCCAGGCGCCGGTTTCAGCCCTCCCACATCAGCATCTATCTGCCGCAGCGCCTCTGCAATTTGCGATGATTCCTTCTGGGTGAGGAACTTACTGTCCTTGAGCTTCTCAAGCTCGGCCTTGGCCTTGACCAGCTCCTCACGACCAATCAAATCCATAATAGCTTGATATGTCTCGACAATCCGCTTCCTCTCGCCCATAGCCATCCGCGTCCTCGCCAAAAGCTCAGTAAGCTGCTGCTGCTTAGCAGGGACAAGGTATTCCTGATAACCCTGCGCCATAAGAAATGTCTTCTCCGCCTCATCGAAAAATCCTCTCCCGTACTGTCCAGTCCCCACCTCAATGTAGTTCTGAACTATCTGGCGGATTATTCTATCCTTGTCTGCTCCACTTTCCTGAGACGGAGCCACCCCCGAGAAGGCTATTACCAGCAGAAAGACCGAGACCAAAACTACCGATAGAATCCTTCTACCACAGAATTTGGTAAGAAAGTTCGGCTTGTCCAAGACTAACCTCCTGCCTTAGAAAAAAAACACCCTCGTAAGCCAATCTAAAAATTATCTACCACCCGGTACTTTACCAACCTCCAATTTCGAGATTAGAATAGACGTATGATAGTTCAGTTTATAAAAAAACACTGCTTTTTGCAAGTGAAAAATTAGATTTATGGCCTTTTGGCCGATAATATTTAATGCTATTACCTTGTTAAAATGGATATTATAGGCAAACAAGAAAAAATAATCACCCAAAAAAACGCTTTTTTCAACGTCTCAATACCGTTTTTGCACTGAATTGCAACATCAGAAACCAAACAGCCACAAATTACGCCTAACGTGTTGCGGGCCAAGCGTTGCTGTAAGCCAATAGAAAGTAGTAAATACTAAATATCGCAGTTGCACCGTCTGGCAGAGTAATAGTAAGTTGTAGATAGTAAATAGTAAATTGTAGATAGTAAATAGTAAATTGTAGATAGTAAATAGCAAATGGTAGTGTCCCCTCTCATCCTGGCCGTCGAGACCTCCAGCCGAGTCGGCTCTATCGCCCTCGCAGTCGGCCAAAAGCTTCTTGCCGATACAACATTCGCCGGCCCAACACGCCACAGCGCAGACCTTTTCCCCTCCATCTGTTCTCTGCTTGAGCACTTCGGCAAAAAACCCGGTGACATCGAACAAGTCTATATCTCCGCCGGCCCGGGCAGCTTCACAGGACTGCGAATCGCTGTCACTCTCGCAAAAATGATGCACTTTGCCGGCGGAGCAAAAATCGTCGCCGTTAACAGTCTCGATGTCACCGCCGCCAACGTCCTCCCCCTCACCCAATCTCCAATCACCACTCACCAATCACCAACCACGAGTCACGAGCATCGAGTATCGAGTATCGAGCGAATCGCCGCCGTTCTTGATGCCAAACGCAACCAATTCTTCATCGCCGTCTATGAGCATCGAGTCCGCCAAAAAGACGTGTCGGACTTCCGCTGCGCTCCAGCATCGAGTATCGAGCATCGAGCATCGAGTCACGAGTCACAAACTATGAGCTGCGGAATCCGGGAAAAAATCATCCCGGATTCCGTAATGTCCGCCGAAGAGTTCACCACCGGCTTCGCCTCCCCCGACCACCCGATTTGGCTGCTCGGCGACGGCCTGTTGTATAACAAAGCCAAATTCAACATCCCCGGCATAGAGTTCTTTGACGAAAAATTCTGGAGCCCCCGCGCCTCGAATGTCCACCTGCTCGGCTGCCAATTGGCCCTCGCCGGCCAATTCGCCAACCCCCTCACTCTGACGCCCAATTACCTCCTCCGCCCGGACATCAAACTAAAACCACGGTAAGGCACAAATATTTAGCCCCGGCCAAGCTGCTGCCCTTTGTCGGATAGCGCAACGGCACGGACACTCATTATTATCAGGTTACTGTAAATCAGGTACAAAGGCAATGGACTGGACTCCGCCGCCCGAGCGCAGCCCGCCAAAGACGTTGTGGCGGGCCAAAGACGTCATGGCGGACCACGACGTATTGGCGGATTTCACGGCAGGTCCTCTCCGCCGAAGCAGAGTAAATTTCCCAATAAAAGTCCCATATTTTCTTGCTTCCCACCGCCCGGTTTGCTATAATTACTTTATATAAAGTATTTACGAGGAGCAAAAATAATGCGAACGAACATATTCAAAATGTGTCCTGCAATGTTGGCATTTTCACTCCTGATTGCGGCTCTTGTGTTTAGTCCCTGCCCTCCCGCCTTTGCCGGCTCAATCCTCGGCTGGGGAAGCCAGGTTGTAGATAGCGCCGAGCTTGCCCAAAAAAACCATATCGCCATTAGCGCAGGGGGGTCTCATAGTCTTGCGCTTCGGTCGGACGGCAGTATTGTCGGCTGGGGCTACAATGGTTATGGTCAGGCGACCCCGCCGACAGGCAATAATTACATCGCCATTAGCGCAGGATACTATCATAGTCTTGCGCTTCGGTCGGACGGCGCTATTGTCGGCTGGGGCGACAATGCTTGGGGTCAGGCGACCTCGCCGACAGGCAATAATTACATCGCCATTAGCGCAGGAGTGTTGCATAGTCTTGCGCTTCGGTCGGACGGGACTATTGTCGGCTGGGGCGACAATGGTTCTGGTCAGGCGACCCTGCCGACAGGCAATAATTACATTGCCATTAGCGCAGGAGGGTATCATAGTCTTGCGCTTCGCTCGGACGGGACTATTGTCGGCTGGGGCTACAATTCTTATGGTCAGGCGACCCCGCCGCCAGGCAATAATTACATCGCCATTAGCGCAGGAGCGGAGCATAGTCTTGCGCTTCGGTCGGACGGCAGTATTGTCGGCTGGGGCGACAATCGTTATGGTCAGGCGACCCCGCCGACAGGCAATAATTACATCGCCATTAGCGCAGGATATAAGCATAATCTTGCGCTTCGGTCGGACGGGACTATTGTCGGTTGGGGCGACAATCGTTATGGCCAGGCGACCCCGCCGACAGGCAATAATTACATCGCCATTAGCGCAGGATACTATCATAGTCTTGCGCTTCGGTCGGATGGCTCTATTGTTGGCTGGGGCTACAATGGTTATGGCCAGGCGACCCCGCCTGCAGGAAATAATTACATCGCCATAGCCGCAGGAGGGTTGCATAGTCTTGCCTTACGGTCGGATGGGACTATTGTTGGCTGGGGCTACAATGATTATGGTCAGGCGATCCCGCCTGCAGGAAATAATTTTATCGCCATCGCCGCAGGATCTCGGCATAGTCTTGCCTTGCGGTCGGACCCCTCGGCTGGGCTCGGGACAGGCAGCAGTATTGTCGGCTGGGGCGACAATCGTTATGGTCAGGCGACCCCGCCGACAGGCAATAATTACATCGCCATTAGCGCAGGATACTATCATAGTCTTGCGCTTCGCTCGGACGGGACTATTGTCGGCTGTGGCAACAATGATTCTGGTCAGGCAACCACGCCGACAGGCAATAATTACATCGCCATTAGCGCAGGAGGGTATTATGGTCGTGTGCTAGGAGGGGAGCATAGTCTTGCGCTTCAGTCGGACGGCAGTATTGTCGGCTGGGGCTGGAATTATTCTGGTCAGGCGACCCCGCCGACAGGTAATAATTACATCGCCATTAGCGCAGGAGGGTGGCATAGTCTTGCGCTTCGGTCGGACGGGACTATTGTCGGCTGGGGCCTCAATGATTATGGTCAGGCGACCCCGCCTGCAGGCAATAATTTTGTGGCCATTAGCGCAGGATTGTATCATAGTCTTGCGCTTCGGTCGGATGGCAGTATTGTCGGCTGGGGCGCTAATTGGGATGGTCAGGCGACGCCTCCTTCAGGCAATAATTTCATCGCCATTAGCGCAGGATTGTATCATAGTCTTGGCCTAAAGAAACAGGTTTGTCTATACGTTCTTGCAGGCGACTTAAATGACGACTGCAAGGTTGACCTTTATGACTTTGCGTTAATGGCGGCGAACTGGCTGATTGATTGCGACATAACGCCAGACAACCCCGCCTGCATACCGAAATAGGGAATATCCAATATCGAACAAGGAACGTCGAAGGCCACGAATCACGAGGGACGATGGACGAGAGACGAGCGACGAATTACGAGCAGCGGCCTGATTACGCTGACTTCTTTTTGCTTTCTATGCCCGCCTTGCTTTTTTCGCCGGCTTTTGTCTCTTTACCTTCGGCGGTTGTTTTCTTCTCCGCTCCGCTTTTTTCGCTTCTTTCCGCCTTCTTGTAGCTCTCGCTTCTATAATCGGTCTGATAGAACCCCGACCCCTTAAAGATTATCCCGGCGCCCGTCCCAATCAGCCGTTTCAGCTCCTTCTTCCCGCACGCAGGGCACGTCCGCAGCGGCTTTGCCGTTATCGCCTGAAACCGCTCAAATTCGTTCCCGCAACCTTCGCACAGATAGCTGTAAGTCGGCATAGGTTAATCACTCCGTATCTATTGTCTCATCTTCCTGCACGGTCTCTCTCGGCACACCTTCGTCCCGCCCCAAGTTCGTTTTTGGCTCCGCTGGCTTTCCCGATGTCACCTTGTTCACAATCACCTTGCTTGGCCGAATCACCCGACCGTTGAGCTTGTATCCCCTCTCTAACTCCTCCAGCACAATCCCATCTTCCTTCTCTGACTCATTTCTTTGCGTTATCGCCTCGTGCAACGCAGGGTCGAACTTCTCACTCGCCGCTTTTATCTGCTCCACTCCGTGCGACTTCAGGATATCCAGTATATGGTCGTACGTAATCTTGATGCCTTTCAGAACCCCCTCGGTATTTTCCGCTCCGCCTTCGGCGAACGCATTTCGCAGCGTCCGCTCAAAATTATCCAGCGCAGGCAGCAGCGTCTTCATTATTTTTTCTTTCTCGTATGCAATGCTGTCGGCCATATCTCTCGGCACACGCTTCTGAAAATTCGCATAGTCGGCGCTGGTTCGCAGATACTGGTCCACGGCGATTTTTAATAGCTCAAGCAGACACTTCGTCTTTTCTTTCTCAAGTTCCAAAACATAATCCGCCTCCTGCGCCCTGGTTACCGCCATTTCTTTTAAGCGATTCTTGCACTCTTCCAGAGCGGCTCGCAAAAGCTCACTTTTTTGCGGCACCAGGGTATCCAGCAGCCCGCAGAAATCTGCTGCCGCGTCTTCACTCTGTTCCGGCTTCTCTTCTTTTGACTCTTGTTTCTCTTTGTGCTTCATTAGTTGTTACCAAAATGTCTCTTGAGCCGCTCAAGAAAACCCACCGCCTTCGGCGAGACACTCTTGTTTTCCGTCTTCGCAAATTCCCTCAGCAGCTCCTCCTGCTTGGCGTCAAGTTTTGCCGGCGTCTCGATGACCACCTGCACAAGCTGGTCGCCGGTCCGCCGACTTCGTATGTCCGGCAGCCCTTCGCCTTTTATCCTGAAGATATTTCCGTATTGTGTGCCCGGCAGAATCTTCAGCTTCTTTGTCCCGTTCAGCGTCGGCACATCAATCATCGCCCCCAGGGCCGCCTGAGTAAAGCTTATCGGCACAATGGCAATCAGATTGTTGCCGTCGCGCTCCAGAAATTCGTGCGGCTTTAACCTGACGTAACAATACAAATCGCCTCTCGGCCCGCCGTTCCGCCCCGGCTCGCCTTCCTCCGCGACCCGCACGCTCTGTCCTTCGTGCACGCCGGCGGGAATATTGATATGCACGATTCTGCTCTTCGGCACTCGCCCGCTGCCCTTGCACTTTTTGCACAGATTGGTGATTATCTCGCCGCTGCCCCGGCACTGCGGGCAGGTTGACACCATTTGGAAAAATCCCCCTCCTCTGGCAATCTGGCCCGTCCCGCCGCAGGTTGGACACCGTCCCGGCGATGTCCCCCGCGGATAACCGTTGCCGTCGCATTCGGGGCACAAATCCTGCCGTCCAAACTCAATCGTCTTCTCCGTGCCGGTCAGCACGTCGTTGAGCGTAAGCTCCACGGTTGTCTCCAAATCATACCCGCGAGCAGGCCCGGCCCGCCGCCCCGCTCGTCTGCTTCGAGTCCCGAAGATGCCGCCGAACAAATCATCCAGGCCGAACATGCTGAAAATATCTTCGACGTTCATCCGTGAAAAGTCGTGCATGCCGGCCCCGCGCAGACCCTCGTGGCCAAGCTGGTCGTAACGCTGCCGTTTCTCAGGGTCGCTTAGTACCTCGTATGCCTCCGCGCACTCCTTGAATTTGGCTTCGGCACCCTTATCATTCGGATTCTTGTCCGGATGATACTTCATCGCCATCCGCCGGTATGCGCGTTTTATATCGTCGGCGGAAGCGTTCTTGCCTACCCCCAGAACTTCATAATAATCACGCTTGGCCATTTGCAGTCGTGCTTCGTATCTCGTGGACGGTGGACCGTAAATCGTTAATCGTATGCTGTTCGAGTCACGATTTATCTCACCGCCCCCGGTATCGGCGGCTCGTCTTTATCTTTCAGCTCTGTCACTAACACGCTCGTAGTCAGCATAAGTCCGGCCACCGAAGCCGCCATCTCCAGCGCGGTCCTGGCGACCTTTGCCGGATCGACAATCCCCGCCTTAAACATATCCACAAGCTGGCCCGTGTTCGCATCGTAGCCGAGGTTCTTTTCCTTTTCCAGCCGCTCCAGAAGCTGCGCGACAACCACGTCGCCCTGCTCGCCGGAGTTGTCAACAATCTGGGCAGTCGGTGACTTGAGCGCATTTATCACGATGTCGAAGCCGGTCCTCTCATCGCCTCTGGCCTTCGCCTTGGCCTTTTCCACTTCCTTCACGGCACGCAGGAATATAACGCCGCCGCCAGGCACCACGCCTTCTTCTGCAGCCGCTCTTGTCGCGTGCAGCGCATCTTCCAGCAGGTCCTTGCGCTCCTTCATTTCCGTCTCTGTCGCAGCACCCGCCTTGATGACCGCCACCCCGCCCGTCAGCTTCGCCAGCCGTTCCTGCAGCTTCTCACGGTCGTAGTCGCTGGTTGTCTTCTCAATTTGACTGCGGATTTGCTCGCAGCGGGCGTCTATTTCTTTCTTCCTGCCGGCCCCCTCGATGATTGTGGTATCCTCCTTGTCCACAACAATCTTTTTGGACTGGCCCAGCTGCGAAAGCTCAATCTTCTCGAGCTTGATACCGAGGTCTTCTGTAATCACCTGCCCGCCGGTCGCCGTCGCTATGTCGCCCAACATTGCCTTCCTGCGGTCTCCAAAGCCCGGAGCTTTCACGGTGCAGGTCTTGAGCACGCCTTGCAGTCGGTTAATCACAAGCGCCGCCAGGGCCTCGCCCTCAACGTCTTCCGCAATAACCAATAGCGGCCTGCCCACCGAAGCGATTTTCTCAAGCAGCGGAATAAGCTCGCGAATGTTGGATATCTTTTTCTCGTGCAATAGTATATACGCGTCTTCCAGAACGCATTCCAGCGTTTCGGCATTGGTGATAAAGTACGGCGATATGTAGCCCTTGTCGAACTGCAGGCCTTCCACAACGTCCAGCTCGTTTTGCATCCCTTTGCCTTCTTCGATTTCGATGACGCCCTCTTTGCCGACCTTATCGAACGCTTCCGCCAGGATTTCGCCTACGGATGGGTCGTTGTTCGCGCTGATAGTGCCGACCTTTGCAATATCGTCGTGGCCTTTCACAGGCACGCTCACCGACTTGATAAATTTTGAGACGGCCTCAGCCGCCTTACTGATTCCCCGCTGCAGGGCCATCGGATTCGCCCCGGCTGTTACGTGCTTTAGACCTTCGGCATATATTGCCTCTGCCAGAACGGTCGAGGTCGTCGTGCCGTCGCCTACGGTGTCGGAGGTCTTGCTCGCCACCTGGTTGATCATTTTCGCGCCCATATTCTGAAACGGCTGAGGCAGCTCAATCTCCTTGCTGACTGAAACGCCGTCCTTTGTCACCCTCGGCAAACCCCAGCTCCTATGCAAAATGACGTTCCTGCCCGTCGGCCCTAACGTAACTTTCACCGCATGAGCCAATAGCGACACGCCGTCTTTGAGGTGTGCTCGTGCTGTATTGTCAAACATTAATTGCTTTGCCATTTTTATTGTCCCTCTTAATCACTAATCACTGACTACTAATCGCTGACTCAAAACTAAGAACTCAAAACTACTTTTCCACGATTCCCAGGATGTCGCTTTCCTGCAGAATCACGTATTTGTCGCCGTCGATTTCAATCTCGCTGCCGATGTATTTCGCATAGATAACTTTATCGTGGACCTTCACCGACATCTCTTTGCGATTTCCGTTCTTCAGCACCTTCCCCGGCCCGATGGCAATCACCTTGCCTATCTGCGGCTTCTCCTTCGCAGTGTCGGGCAAAATGATGCCGCCTGCCGTCTTATCTTCGGCCTCCGATTGTTTTATCACAACCCTGTCATCAAGTGGTACAAGTTTCATATTTCTTCGCTCCTTATCTATTTTTGGTTATTCTTATCTGATGTTGGAATGAAGCAGAGCAACCTTCTTGCGACTGCTCCAATGCTTTTTAGCTACGTATATCACTTGTGTCCTTGAACATAAACGCTAACTACATAGTCATCCAAGCGGCTATCTTCCCCAAGATTGTCGAGAATGGCCCTTCCTAATGGGTCCTTCGTATCCGGGAGGATGCATGATGAGTTACCTTTAACCGTGACCCGTACATCTTTCAATCCTGATGCTCGAATGATTTTTTCATATTCGTCAATGGGAATTGCTCCCGCAACACAGCCGACATAGGATTCAATGCTTTGCTGAACTTTCTTCGGAAGCTCCTTGAGCAGTGCAATATCAGAAATTGCTATTCGACCACTGGGCTTCAGGACCCTGTAGATCTCTTGAAATACTCTTGGTTTGTCAACTGATAGGTTGATTACGCAGTTGCTTATGACCACATCTAATGAGTTGTCTTCGAGAGGCAGGTTCTCGATATCGCCTATTCTAAACTCGATGTTATTCACCTTGTTTTTCTTTGCATTTTCCTTTGCTTTTTCTACCATTTCAGGTGTCATATCTACGCCGATAACTTTTCCACTTGGTCCCACCTTGGTTGCAGCCAGGAAACAGTCAAATCCTGCTCCTGAACCAAGGTCAAGCACCACTTCGCCTTTTTTCAGGCTGGCTAATGCTGTTGGGTTTCCGCAGCCGAGTCCCAAGTTGGATTCGGCAGGAATTGCGTTCATCTCTTTATCCGAATAGCCGATGGTTTTCGCAAATTCCTTTGTGTCAGAACCGCAAGTGTTACACCCACAGCTTTTCCCCTCTTGAGCAATCTTGCCGTATGCCTTCCTTACGACTTCTTGAGTTTTCTTTTTCTGCATAATTAAAACCTATGAATTCTGGCCGGTCGTTTATTTTTCTTTGATTTCAAGCACAACAACGGTGTCGATAGCATCAGGTGCTTTTGCAGGCATCGTAATAATAAGGTATCCATCACCCTTGCGCTCAACCTGTAGGCCAGCACGCTTCTTGTCAGCCAGTAGATATGCCTTTTTGACTTTATTTTTCAGACCTGCTACATCCAGTTTCTCATCTTTCGGCCAGTCAAATACGTGCAGATACAGCTTGCCCGGCTTTGCGGTGCACCGCCCCCACGGCACCTTGCCAAATGGGCTTGCGGTCGTCCCATAGATGCTTTTGCCGTTGACTTTCATCCACTCGCCCACCGCTGCCAGCCGCTCGACGCTCGGCTGCGGGATAAGCCCTTCTGAAGTCGGCCCGACATTCAAGAGGAAATTGCCGCCCTTGCTCGCAATATCTACAAGATTGCGTATCAAAACCTCGGTTGACTTCCAGTTGTCGTCATAAGATTTATAGCCCCAGGTGTCGTTCATCGTCATACAGGTTTCCCAGTCAACCCCGGGCAGGCCCTTCGGCGGAATCTGCTGCTCGGGCGTGCCGAAATCCCCGGCGTCTTCTTCGCTCTTGCTGAGTCCCTCCATACCTTTGCGGCCTTTGCCGACGCGGTTATTTATTATGATGTCCGGCTGAAGACCCAGCACGTATTTATAAAGGTCCTTGCCCTGCTGCTCGGTCCATTCCGGTATCCATTCGCCGTCAAACCACAGCACACCGAGCGGCCCATAGTTGACGACCAGCTCCTTGAGCTGCGGCTTCAGATAGTTCTCGGCATATCGGGCGAAATTCGGATTCGACCGCTCGTTAGTGTTGTAGTCCGGATGGAACGGTCCCTGTGCATCCGGATGGTGCCAGTCCATAATCGAATGATAGAAGCACAGCCGTATACCGTGCTTCTTGCACGCCTCCGACAGCTCCTTGAGCACATCACGCTTAAACGGCGTCGCGTCCATAATGTCGTAATTCGACACCTTCGAGTCCCATAGACAGAAACCGTCATGGTGCTTGCTTGTGATGACGATATATTTCATCCCGGCGTTCCTGGCGATTTGCACCCACTGGTCCGCATCGAACTTCACCGGATTGAACTGCTTAGCAAAATGCTCGTACTCTTCAACCGGTATGTGGGCCGAGTTCATAATCCACTCGCCGACGCCCCCGATACGCTGCCCCTTATATGTCCCCGCGGGCACCGAGTAAACGCCCCAGTGAATGAACATCCCGAAGCGGGCGTCGCGCCACCACTCCATCCGCTCGTCTTTGCTCAACTCTTTCTTCCCGCCCAATTTCAGAGCAGGCCGTTTCATCGCTTCCGGTCTGCAACCTATGGTTGTTACCATCCATAGCACCCCAGTTATCAGTGCCAGGATTATCCATCCCCTGCATATACAGCCGTGGCCGTGGGATTTAATCGCTTTGCAATCCATTTATTGCCTCTTGCAGTATTCTTGCTCGTTTTTAGTGCGCCAAAGCATTACCATTTATACTGTCTACTGGTTGCCATGTAAATATTGCCAGAACCATCCACAGCTATGTCAAGAGCAAACCCGTTTTCAAAACAATAGTAGGGACCCATATCGTAGTCCCAGAGTAAGTTACCACCGCTATCGATTTTTTAAAGACAGGCTGAAATCATAACCGGCGGAAATATCGTCGGTAAAGACAATGCCGTCTGGAACGGTTCTGGAAGAATAATCGAAAGGATAATCCCCGGCTGGCCAATACCATGAGAGTATCCTGCCGTCGGATGTCAGAGCGAGGATGTGGTCCCAGCCGGCAGCTATAGCTACAAAATCGGTGCCATCCGGCTGGCGATAATGATAGCGGGGCATGCCAGGTTCGAGCCAGTCGTCTCCACCCCAGCTAATAAGCATCTGGTCATCTCTAAGAAGAAAACTGTAATAGTCGCACGCAGCTATTGCTATGTGAATCCTGCCGGCAGCACCATCATAGATTCTGGTCTGGCCCTGGTAGTTGCTTCCCCAGGCCTTTACAACGCCGTCAGATTGTAGAGCCAAGCTGTGATATTTGCCGGCAGAAATGGCGGTGAAAACAGTACCAGGGTCTGGCGCCGGGGCGTCGCATTCGCCATAATCGTTCCAGCCACCCCATCCGACAATGGTGCCGTCGGTTTTTAGAGCCAAGCTGTGCCACTCACCTGCAGCGATGGCCACAAAGTCATAGCCCGATGGCTTATCGCTGATTTGCCCCAAGTTATCATAACCCCACACAACTATTGAGCCGTCAGATGTTAGGGCAATACTGTGATACAAGCCGGCGGCGATGGCGGTGTAGTCATTGCCGGCCGGAACATCGCATTCGCCATGCGTATTGTATCCCCAGGCCGCAAGCGAGCCGTCAGACCTCAAAGCCAAACAATGCCGTTTACCTGCAGCAACATCGACAAAGTCGCCACCCTGAGGGACATTGCTTACCTGGCCGTACTTGTCACCCTTTGTGGGGTCTATTGCCCAGGCGGCGATTTCATACCCGCAGGGAATAATACTTACGGCTATAGCATTCGGGTCATCAGGGTCAATGTCGGCAGGATTTGCAGAGATATTACCTTTGTAAACCACAATGTACTTTTTTGGTCGTTCTCCCGGCGTAACAAACTGTGCGATTAGTTTTGTCAGGCCGCCATCGTTGGGCAAAGTACTGGCTGGTGTCCAAGCTGGTATGAATGTAATATAGTTAGGGTTGATTTGGGTTCTGGTGTCGTTTACATCATCCCAGTAAAGCTCAAACGTCCCGCCTTTTATGGTTTGCGGCACACCTGAGTTATTTGAGTTATTGGTAATGACAAGTTTTACAATGTTTGGGTCTATCCAGTTTGGCTCTACATTTAATCGGCCGCGGAAAAAATAGTTGGCAAGACCCGTGGCGTAATCAATAGTCCGCGGTATGGTAATATCAGCGTAGTCTTCAAATACATTCACGTCATCTGGAGTGTTCGTACTATCTACTACAGCAACATCACCGCCCCAGATGGACTTCTTGTAATGTGTGTATGAGCGCCGTACCAGATGGAGCACGCCATAATTCGAGCCGTTGAAATATATCTTTTGAAACACTGTGTCACCTATTTTGCCATATTCTGCTATATACGTTGTGTGCTCTTTTGCAGGTTGGGGAAACTGATACTTGACGCCGGAGCAGCCGAAGACCGTGCTTAAAGATAGAAACTGATAATTTGTGCATTCAGCCAATCCCCAGAGGCCTTCCAGCGGTAAAATGCCGTTGCCGAGATAACTGCCAGCGTATATATCTGCATCGAAATATTTAGCTAATTTGTTAAAAACAATAGGCCCGGTGCCTGACCAGTTATTACCTGCAACTTTTTCTTCAACCCAACTCTCAAAAGGATTACCGTTATCTATTGCATTTCTATAGTGGCCGAAAAGCCAATCGTTCCTGGCGTGAGCCGGTACTCCCATATCCTCAAGGAGATGCACTGTTTGACCTAACGATAGAAAGGTTAGTGCCAGATAGTGTTCTCTTGCTGCTGGATTTGACTCGGACAGTGCTTTCTTGAAATAATTCCGGCAGTCCGGCCATGCAAAATAGTTTTTATATTCTACTTCCCAGTTTAGGTCTTCTGTGCCCGATGCCCTTTTGAGTGCTGATGCGCCGGTCACGTCGAAGCTTAGCTTGTATATTTTCAGGGTCACTGTGTTAATAATATCAGCCAATATTGGATGGTCTGTCTTATTGTCCAGGCCGACATTGGGATTTGGTGGAGATACACCAGGGTTTGCGATTGGAGCATGAAAATGATGCCTTGCCCTTGGCAGGGGCACATCTTCGAGATGTGCACCAACTTTTAAATAATCCAAAACAGTTGGATTTGTAGGAAGTTCTCCTGATAGCCGCTCTTCAAGTTGTTTGGTTGGAATACGGTTGGGTTCGGGCACGGTTGATTGGTCCAGCAAAAGCATAGACCCCAAACCCTGGTTCATACCCAAATTGTTCATCAGGTAATTAATAACAATAGAACTCTGAATTGCCTTTTCTGTTATTGCCCTGTGCGTTTTATCTGAAAATGCGTGCGCTGGATTGCAAAAACCCGCTATCACCAAAGCAATAATGAAGAGCATTTTTCCATTCTTATTCACTCTCATAGGTTAAACCTCCTAAGGTTTGAAATGCATAATAACATATGTAGCAAAAAGCCAAAAAGATGAGTATGTAAATCCTATTACTGAAAGTAATATCACGAATACTTGCAGTAATCGTCTACCTGGCTTCCAGAACAGTGTTGTTGTTATAGCAACAATGCTCAAAAAAACTGAGAAAAACAAGCCGATTAGGAACAACAAGAAAGGACCGTAAGATAACCAGTCACAAGCTTCTCGAGATACAGGTATTAATAATGTCCCCGGATGCATTGTTACCCAACCGAGCAAAATCGAACTCAACGCGAGGGTCAGAATTATCGCCTTCTTTTTTCTCTCGGAAAACATTGTTTTTCCTCTGAATACGGTGTACTTGCAGCATCGCTAAAAATTAAAGAGCCGCCAGTTGCCATCTTCGTCTCTTATGAAAAAGACAGGGAAACTTAATGTCTGTGAGCCATCCTGATGGACCATCTCATATTTGACTTCACCATTCCTTTGCCGGTCGAATATCATCTGCCCCATACCCGCTGCATAATCCGCAAGGTGTGGCTCAATTATCTGGAAAATCTCAGCGTATTTTTCTCTTGAAATCTCTGCGACGTAAGTAAGAGCTTCGTTGACGTCACCGTCTGCCAGAGCTGTCTTGAACGACGCGAAAATATTTATCGGGTGAGGGCCGTTCAGCCAGAAATAAGCAAAGGTTGCGAGGTCATTAGTATCAATGACTCCGCTATTATCAAAATCGCCCTTGAGGCCACTGCCCGATTTTTTCCAGTTTCCTGCGAATATCGCAAAATCAGCAAAGTTCACTATCTTATCGCCGTTGAAATCGGGATAGGAGTTTGGTTCCGGAAAACTTTCAATTGCACCGGCAATCGAAACCGTAGCCAAAGCAATAGCAGCAGATAAAAATAATTTTTGGACCCACATGGTAAACTCCCTTTGTAAAATACATAACTCCAATTTTGCCCTGCATATTGTATGACGCAAAATATTCTTCCTTGTTTTTGCTCTGGTTGTTTTTATGGATTGTGATATTACATCATGTCCATATCTTCGCCCATTCCCGGCGGCCTCGGATGCTGCTCTTCTTTCTCTTTTGGCTTCTCCGTAACCAGGCAGCCGGTCGTCAGAAGCAGTCCAGCTATGCTCACAGCGTTTTGCAGAGCAATCCGCGTCACCTTCACGGGGTCGATAACGCCCGCCGCAAACAGGTCCTCGAACTGCCCCGTCTCGGCGTTGTAGCCAAAGCCGCCCCTGCCCTCCGCTACCTTGCTGACCACAAGATTCGCCGTCGTGCCGGCATTGGCCGCAATCCAGTAACAGGGCATCGTAAGCGACTTGACCAGTATGTCCGCGCCGGTCTTCTCATCACCTTCAAGCTTCAACTGCCTGACCGCACCCATACAGCGTATCAGCGCCACGCCGCCGCCCGGCACAATCCCTTCCTCAATCGCCGCTCGCGTGGCGTGCAACGCATCTTCAATGCGGGCCTTCTTCTCTTTCATTTCCGCCTCACTGGCAGCGCCGACATTTATTTGAGCAACGCCGCCCGTCAGTTTTGCCAGCCGCTCCTGCAGCTTCTCACGGTCGTAATCGCTTGTTGTAACGTCAATCTCTTCTTTGATTTGTTTGATTCTGCCGTTGATGGCTTCCTGGCCGCCGGCGCCCTCGACAATAATTGTGTTGTCGTTGTCAATCGTTATCTTCTTGGCCTGGCCGAACTGCTTGATGCTGATATTTTCCATCTCGATTCCGAGGTCCTTGAAAATCGGCTCGGCCCCGGTGAGTATCGCAATATCCTCAAGCATCGCCTTTCTGCGGTCGCCATAGCCCGGCGCCTTTACCGCCGCAATCTGCAGGATGCCTTTCAGCTTGTTAACAACCAACGTCGCCAGTGCCTCGCTCTCCACGTCTTCCGCGATGATAAGCAGCGGGCGCTTTGTCCTCGCAACCTTCTCCAGCAGCGGCACCAGCTTGGCCACGTTGCTGATTTTGTCCTCATAGACAAAAATGAACGGCTTCTCCAGTTCGCAGACCATATTGTCCGGATTGGTAATAAAGTGCGGCGACAGATACCCGCGGTCGAACTGCATACCCTCCACGAACTCGACCGTCGTCTCGAAGCCTTTGCCCTCCTCGACGGTGATGACGCCATCCTTGCCGACCCGCTGGAATGCGTCCGCCATAATCTTGCCGATTTCTCTGTCGTTGTTGGCCGACACCGATGCGATGTGAATGATGTCGTCGGATTTGGTGATATTGATGGGCTTTGCCATCGAGCTGAGCATATCGACCACCGCCTCGGCCGCCTTTTGCATCCCGCGATTAAGCGCCATACCATCGGCGCCGGCGGCAAGGTTCTTACACGACTCCTTGAACAGCGCCTCGGTCAGCACCGTTGCGGTTGTGGTGCCGTCGCCGGCGATTTTCGAGGTCTTGCTGGCCGCCTCACGCACTAATTTGGCGCCGAGGTTTTCGTTTTTGTCGAGAAGCTCAACTTCTTCGGCGACCGTTACACCATCCTTTGTTACGGTTGGGCCGCCCCAGCTTTTGTCGAGAATGGCGTTTCGGCCGCGAGGGCCGAGCGTGCATTTGACCGCCTCCGCCAGTTTCTCGACCCCGGCCAAAAGGGCCGCTCTCGCATCATCTTCAAATGCCAATTGTTTAGCTGCCATAATTGCTTAGCCTCCTTAATTTGCCTGCGTCAAAATTGGTCCAGTCGTTAAATTACGCATAATTAACATAAAAGCTGCAAAAAATATACCACGTTATGGGCAACAAAACGGGCATTTCAGACCATTTTCTATAAGGGCTTTTGATTAAAGCGGTTATGAGAAGGAAAAATTGATGGCGATAACGATATAAACAGACCGGCAGCGATAAGAGATGCCAATTTTGGCATAGAAAATCGGGCCACTACGCCAAGTTGACAGGAATAGATAGCGTTCAGCGTGGAGGGGATAGCGGTTACGCCAAACGACCCGCCACGACTTCTTTGGCGGGCTGCGCTCCAGCAATAGATATAAGTAAAAGCTCAAAAGTTATAAGGAAAAAGTGGGGCAGCGGAGGACGAAATCGGGTCCGCCTGAAGTCGGATTTTCACTTGCGTTTTGGATACTTGGTGAGGTGGGAATTGGGGTAAAAATTGTTATAAGATATTGCCACAGAGATAGTTAGAGCGATTTTATAGATATGTCAAAAATTGACGTTTTTTGAC
>Ga0315282_10004898_pt1 | contig 23080 bp, 26 predicted proteins | sample YL17G07_20_MG_FD_203693 | JGI IMG/M metagenome (GOLD analysis project Ga0315282, IMG submission 203693) | Sediment microbial communities from Yellowstone Lake, YNP, Wyoming, USA - YL17G07_20 | ecosystem: Environmental > Aquatic > Freshwater > Lake > Sediment | place: USA: Wyoming | collected... | reverse complement strand
ATTTCGGGATCATCGATGCTGGGAAAATAAGACCTCTCCCCTACCGAGATATTAAATCCGGCCTTCTTAAACATCCTAAAGGTTGCCTCCTGTAGGCTTCCTTTAGGTAAACCTAATTTTAGTATTTTGTTCTTCATTTTCGATCACTCGCTTTAACTGTCTTTTTGCTTCCGCGCGTTTATATATCTTTTTACTAGGCGCCACCCTTGTTTTCGGATTTATTGCCCAGGTTTTCCTAATCTTCATTTTCGGTATAATACAAAAAATTATTATACAATCTTAAAATTATTTTGTAAAGAATTATCTTTGCGTATAACCTATGCATAATCGCGGGTCCTGTCCCCGCCTTTGGCGGGGCCAGCCACTAATAAATTACTAGTTCGTATGATATGCCGCTTATTCCCCTTGAATAATCTTAATTTTACATTATAATCAAATGAAGCCCAAACTTACGGAACGCAAGCGAACGTAAGTTTGATGGCTGAATTTGTCCCCCCTTCTTGCTTTCGCAAGAAAGCAGGGGGGATCAATTCGTCCTACGCTTCGTCCTACGCTTCGCTTTAGGACTCGATGGACGATCCTTAAACGAAGTGAAGGATCTCGCTTTAGGACTCGATGGACGATCCTTAAACGAAGTGAAGGATCTCGCACTTATAAGTTACGTCGCTTTTCACTCCGTAACTTATGTGCTTATTTGAAGAGGTTAGAATGCTTAGGAAATTCCGCAGTAAGAAAACGCAGAAAAAGATATGGATTATTATGGCGATATTGATCTTGCCTGCCTTCCTGTTCTGGGGGACGGGCTCTATTATGCGCGGCCAAAAGGGCCCTAACTATGCCGGAAGAATAAAAGGAAGAAAAATGTCCATAATGGAGTTTCAGGATGCCCTCAGGGCAACACGAAACCAGGCCCTAATTATATGGGGCGACGATTTTTTCAAATCAGAAAAACAAATAGACCTCCAAGCCCAAGCGTGGGATAGGCTTCTTTTGCTGCACGAAGCCAATAGAAGAAGAATAAAGGTAAGCGATGCCGAGGTCAGGGATCAGATAAAAAGTTACCCCTTTTTCCAAAAAAATTCCCAATTTGACTTAGGAACATACGAACGGCTTCTTAGGTTTATGTTCTCTGCCCAGCCGCGCGAATTCGAAGAACAAACCAGAGACAATATAAAAATCCGCAAACTCTACGGAATTATTACTTCCGGCGTTAATTTGACGGAGGAGCAGATTAAAAACGAATATAAAAAAGAATATGAAGAAGCGCGCGTTGACTACCTAAGCGCCATACCGGCTGACTTCCTTAATGCTGCTCAAATAGAAGAAAAAGAAATGGAAGATTATTTTAAAAATAATACTTTGGAATTTAAAAAGCCGGAGTCATTTAATCTGCAATATTTAGAGATGGTTTATCCTGCCGATGCAAAGGAGACCGATATCAGAAATACGGATGAAAAAGCGAAATCTATATTTTTAAAATTAACCAAGGAAGGGGATATGTCGAAAGTTTCTAAGGAGGTTTCTTTAGAGACAAAGGAAACCGGTTTTTTTAGCCCTAATGATCCCATACCCGGTATTGGCTGGTCGGCGGAAGTTACAAACATCGTCACGAAATTAAAACCGGCTCAATTGTCTCCCCCGATACACACCCCGAAAGGATGGTATTTTATAAAATTAAAGGAGAAAAGAGAACCGCGGATACCTATTTTTGAGGAAGTTAAGAATCAGGTAAGGGAAAAACTTAGCCAAACCAAAGCCAAGGCAATAGCCAAGAAAAAAATAGAATCCGCTTTCTCCAAAATAAAAGATATGTACAAAATTAGCCCGGCTTCAGTTGATTTTAATAAACTCGCCAAGGAATTCAACCTTAAATCCGGTGAAACGCAATTTTTCAAACGCGCAAGTTACATTCCTACCATCGGCACATCCGATAATTTTTTTGATGCTCTTTCAAAGATAAAAGTTGGGCACATAAGCACGGTTTTAGAAATGGAGCAGGGATTCTATATAATCAGATTAAAGCAGTGGAAGGCGATTAATGAAGGGCAGTATCTGAAAGATAAGGAAGATTTCTCTGGCAGATTACTGGCGTTCAATAAAGAAAAGGTATTTGCTGAGTTTTTGGAGAACCTACGAAAAGAAGCTAACTTGGAAATTAATATTACAAAGACAAGGCCGCTATTCTAACTTATTTTTATCGCGTTTACCGGGCACTGGTCTGCTACTTCCTGCAGATTGTGCGTTGCACATGTTTGCGACTTTACGTGCGCGATACCATCTCCCTGAACTTCAAATACCTCAGGACAAGACTGCTCACATAACCCGCAACCCACGCACGTGGAAACATCAACGCTTACCTTAGCCATTTTTTAATTTACCTCCGTAATAAAATTAAATTTTAACTCTTATCTTTCCAATAAATTCTCAAACGTCTCTTCGTGATCCACCTCTTCGGAAAGAATATGCGCCACCAGCTGATATGTAACGTTGTCTTTTCCTAATGTCTTTTTGGCAATTTTGTTATAGACATCGATTGCCCCCGCCTCGGCTTCCGTAACTATACGGATAATCCGGTTTATATCCGCAGTGTTCTTGGGTGGCATCATATAAGGCATATTGGCGTTCTTCTCTAATTCCATGGGATTGGCAATGGGCGCTCCGCCCAGCTTAATGATTAAATCCGCTATTTCTTGGGCGTGCTCTAATTCATCTTTAGCCAGTTTATTTAAGAACTCCTGAATATCTTCGTATGCCTTTCCCGAGACCGTCTGCGCCATGTACCAATAAAGATAAAACGCCAGCCACTCATCCGCGTATGCCTTATTAAGGTCCTTTACCAGATCCTTTAAACTCAAGTCTACTATAGCTCTTGCTTGTTTTCCCATAACGCATCTCCTTCTTTTATTGGTTACGTTATTCGGTTTAAAAAATCTTTAACCGTAACCTTAACCTTTTAAGACGTAACCTAATTCATTTTAAGTTAAAGGCATCTTCTAATCGCCCTTTAACTTCCTACTTTCAGGCCATACTTCTGTATATTATTATCCGCTATCCTCTGAATTTCTTTCAAGGCTTCGGGATTGCTCAATAAATGCTTGAACCTTCCCTGAACTTTGAGATACTCTTCAACCGGCTTAGGGGTAAATTGCCTGCGGGAAATCAGTGCCCCGTTTTCGTATTCGATGATCGGATAAAGGCCGGTTTCTACTGCTAATTTTGCCACCTCCACCGTAAAATTCGGCTCATGCCGCCAACCCAGGGGACAGGGTACGTGTATCTGAATATATTTTGGGCCCTTAATGGATATTGCCTTTTCCACTTTGCGTTGCACATCCTGAACAAACGCAACCGAAGCGGTTGCCACATATGGTATGCCGTGCGCGAGGACAATCTCAGGCAGCGGTTTCTTCGGACGGATATTGCCAATGGATTTTGTTCCCGGTGGGGTTGTAGTTGTGTTTGTAGCATAAGGTGTTAGTCCGCTTCTCTGTATACCTGTATTCTCATATGCCTCATTATCATAGCAGACATATAAAATGTCATGGCCCCGTTCTAACATCCCCGATAATGCCTGCAGCCCGATATCAGCGGTTCCTCCGTCACCGCCCTGGGCAATAACATTAATCGCCTCTTTCTTACCTAAATAAATAAGGGCAGCCTCTACACCGGAAGCAACCGCCGCGGCATTTTCAAATAAGGAATGTATCCAAGGAACAGACCAGGCTGACTCGGGATATCGGGTAGACAATACCTCTAAACAGCCGGTATTGTTTACAACGATGGTGTTGCTGCCCGCCGCATCTATTACTAATCGAGCGGCGATTACCTGACCGCAGCCGGCACAGGCAGTATGCCCTGCCTTAAACAACGTCTTATTCTCCATATTCTTCCTTCAGAAGCTCCGGTTTTAAATCAATAAATTCCAAATTTACTTCTTTCTGCGTCATTTTCTTGAATATCTCTTTTATCGACTCCAGCGTAATATCCCTGCCTCCTAATCCGGCGACAAAACTGCTGATTACCTTGGGAGATTTTTTCTTGCCGGAAAATGCTGCTTTTATTTCCACGGCTAAAGGGGCATAAGCGCCGAGGGACACTGCCTTGTCTAAAACGGCAACCCGCGGGACATCTTTTAATGCCTCATATACTTTTGTATAGGGAAACGGCCGATAAGATATAATCTTGAGTAACCCGACTTTTTTACCCTTTGCCCTTAGCTCGTCGACAACCTCCTTAATCGTTCCGCAAACCGAACCCATGGCTACGATTACCTTCTCAGCACCCTTGGTGTAATATTCCTCAACCAATCCGTCTTTATAGTCCCGGCCGAATTGACCGCGGAACTCTTCGTTAATTTTAGGAATTAATTTTAATACGTCTTTGAATGTCTCTTGGATTGCGAAACGGGTCTCCATATAGTAATCCGGGTCGGCGAGCATACCCATGGTAAGCGGCTCGGCAGGGTCGAGTTTATATAAAGGCTGATAAGGAGGAAGGAATTTATCAACTTTATCCTGTTCAGGAATATCCACCGATTCCATGCCGTGGGTTAAAATAAAACCATCCATGCAAACCATTACCGGAAGCATTATGGATTTATCTTCGCTGAGGCGATAGCCCATAATATGCAAATCAACAACCTCTTGATTATTCTCCGCATACAATTGTATCCAGCCGGCATCGCGAAGAGATATTGAATCCTGCTGATCATTCCAAATATTGATGGGAGCTGAGAGCGCTCGATTTGCACAAGTCAAAACTAATGGTAGGCGTAAACCCGCAATGTTAAACAAAACCTCGGCCATATAGATTAAACCCTGCGAACTCGTAGCTGTAAACGCACGTACTCCTGTAGCTACAGCGCCCAAGACCACGGATGCTGCTGAATGTTCACTTTCTACATTAACGAATTGAGCATTGAGTTCACCGTTAGCCACCATCTGGGCCAATTCTTCGACGATGTGCGTCTGAGGCGTTATGGGATAAGCGGAAATAACCCCCGGCTTACATAACTTTACCGCTTCGGCAACCGCGCGAGAACCCTCTAAAAATTCTCTCATTTCTTTTTACCTTCTGCCTCTTCTTCCTGCATAATTATATCGGCCTTGGGGCAGACTTCAGCGCAAAGCCCGCACCCTTTACAATAACTGTAATCGCAGGTGTAGGTATTTTTTTCTTTACCCTCTATGCAGCCTTCCGGGCAGACTAACATACACATCCTGCAGCCGATACAATTCTTCCGCAGGAACTGGGGGCTTGATTTGACCCTCCAGCTTCCCGTTTTATCGCCTTTACTTGTGCTTGGTTTTATGATTAAAGGTCCGAACATCTTATCTCGTTAAATAGTTTTTTTAATGAACTCATATCCCTGGCGAATTGCCTGAATATTTGCTTCCGCTGCTTTTCCGGAAAACCTCTGCTTAATTGCTTCTAAGATCGTCTCTAATTTTATTTCACCGGTGGCTGCGGCAAATGCGCCGATTAAAGTGGTATTGCCTAACGGCCGGCCGATTGTTTTCATGGCAATATCATTAGCGGGTATGGTGAAAACTTTTTCTCTGGCCCTTAACTTAGGGATTTCCTCCCTTTCCCGCTCATTGATAATGGCAATACCGCTCTCTTTCAATCCGGCAAAACAATCAAACCCGCGCATAAGAGTCGCATCAACAATAATTACATAATCCGGCTCATAAATCTGGCTTCTTAACCTGACCGGCTTTAAATCAACCCTGACAAAGGCGTTCATGGGCGCACCCATCCTGGCCGCGCCAAAATTGGGAAAGGCATAAGCGAACTTGCCTTCCAAAAAATAAGCATAGCCTAAGAGTACGGCGGTAGTTATTGCCCCTTGTCCAGCACGAGCATGGATACGAATTTCTTTCATTTATTACTCCGTCTTAAATATAAAAGTGGTTACCTATAATATAATTTTTAAACGGATTTGTCAATAATTTTATTTAGGACTATTCCGGTACAGTTCAATAGCTTTCAAAAACTCAGGGTCAACTTTATGTCCTAGTTCAATAGCTTTGTCGCAATGCTTAATAGCTAAGTCATATTGTTTCTCATTGTAATAGATAATCGCCAAATTATAATACGCCACAGCATAATTTGGATTGATTTCTAGCGCTTTCTTAAATGAGGCTATCGCTTCTTCATGCCTGCCAATACCATTGTATACCATTCCAAGGTTAATATATGCATCTGTAAATTTTGGATTAATTTCTATTGCTCTTTTAAATTCAGTTATTGCTTCTTCTTTCTTTCCAATAGTTGCATAAGCTGTGCCGAGATTACTGTGAGCATTTGCGTTAGATGGATTGATTGATATTACCTTATTAAACTCAATGATAGCTTTATCATTCCATCCTTTTTTAAAATATGCGTTGCCAAGATTTAAGTGTGCATAAACAGAATTGGGGGCTATTTTCAAAGCCTTTTCACATTCATCTATTGCCATATCATAAAAACCTTTTATTAAATAGGCGGCTGCAAGATTTTCATGGACTTCCACAAAATCAGGAGCTATATCTAATGCCTTCTTTGCATACTCAATACCCTTATCTATCTCACCATTATCAAAATACAGAATAGACAATCTATGATAAACTCTTGAACTGTTAGGATTATATTTTAACGTTCTTTCATAAAAATATTTTCGTGTGCTCCAATAGTGATTTTGTTGTCTAGTAAGATAAGAATTATAACCTAACAAAAATAATAAAGATAAAGATACTATTAATCTAAAAATAATTCCTTTGTAAAATGCCTTAATTACAATCCATCCTGCCAAAATAAACAAACCAAGTGAGGGAGTATAAATCCAATGCTCAGCAAAAAATGCATTTAAAGGGAATATATTAGAAATAGGTAAATAATTTATAAAAAACCATGCTATGGAAAACGATACAGCTTTTTCTTTTTCTCTAACTATTACCAGCGTCATAATTAACACTAAAGTTATCAGTATGCCTAAAATAACCTGAATATTAGTTATAGGTGGTACAACTAATGCGTACTCCATATGCAAATCAAAGGGAAGCAATAACTTTTTAAAATACATTGTCAGAGATTGAAAAATAACAGGCAGTCGCTGGAAAAATGTAGTCTCAGCAATGATATTTTTTACCGGGAAGTTTAATACGGTCTTTCTTAAAAATATATATATCAACCCCAAAAGTAAAAAAGGAATATGTCTTTTAGATGATTCTTTTATTCTGATATAAATATAATCATAGGCAAGCAATAAGAGCGGTGTAACAAGTGCAATTTCTTTACATAATAGGGCAAGAAAATAGGAAATAAAACTCAGAAAATAAAAATATATTTTGTTATCGTGAGAATATTTAATATAAAGGATCATTGTAAGAAGCATAAATAGAACAGCCATAGGATCTGCTCTTCCTGATATATAACTAACCGCTTCAGTATGTATGGGATGGGATACAAAAAGAAGGCTTGTTATTAAGGATAGAAAATTATTTTTAAAAATCAAATTTATAAGCCAGTAAAGTATCATAGCAACTAATATGTGAAAAATTATATTAGTCAAATGGTAAACTTTTGTATCAAGTTTTCCTATAGCATAATTTAATACATAAGTTAATATCTGTAGCGGTCGATAAAAATTACTTTTGTCAAATGTACCGTATGTAATATCTTTTGTAAACAGTCCGGGTATACTATGCGAATCTTTTATATATACATTATCTACAATTAATATTTCATCATCCCATATAAACTCACCATTAAGAGAATTACTATAGACGAAAAACCCTAAGATTATGATTAAAAGGATAGATACTAGTAAGGTTGTTTTTTTAATATGGGGCCTTATTTCCTCTTTGGACTCAAGTGGCTTTTTCTTTTGTTTCTGTTTCTCTAAGAATCTTCTTATCTTTCTTTCTTTTAAACCTAATTCTTGAGCAATCTTATTAATAGATTTCTTATGGATATTGTCTAAGATATATTTTTTATGTTCGGGGTTCATTTTTAATGGTAAAATTAAAAGAGAGTGAGTATAATATTTGGTGAGTAAAAATTATTTGCTAGGGATTATTTTCTTAAGTTCTTAGAAACTTCTGATAAAACTGCCAAAATATTTTCTGCGGTCTTAGTATCTAAACTTCCCATCCCGCAACTCGGAGATATAAGCAGATTGTTTAACACTGTTGACCTATCTATACCTTTTTTTACTAAAGTTTCAATACCTATATTTAGTTTAGAAATTAATAAATCTGAAGTTTCTTTACCGGTAAATTCAGAGGTAGGCACCACTCCCCAGCATAAAACTCCATTTCTCTTAAAAAATGATTTAAGATTATCTGTGTACAGTAGAAGTTTGTCTAAAAAGGAAAAGGCATCAAAACTGATAATATCTATCGTCTTAATATCTGTAAATATGGACCAATCAGTGTTACCACAACAATGAACACCAACTAAAACGTCTTCTGATTTTATCTTCCGCGTTAATTCAGTTAAGCCCTTAACCACCTCTTCCCGATTTATAGGAGTATATGCGGATCCGAAACAGCCTAGATATGGTTCGTCTACAAACATAATTATCTTTTTGCCAAACTTTTCGAAAAACTTTATCTGCCAAAGCGCCTTCATTGCTAAACCTTCGATGAATGCTTGCATAGCTATTGAGTCATGTAAATACGCTATTCCTTCTTCATTCTTTATGCTCGCAGCAGCGGTAAATGGCCCGCTTATCTGACATTTAATAAATTTGATATCTTTTAATAAGTTTGGTTTATCTTCTAATTCTTTCTTGAAAGCGTATAGACCTTTAGCGTAATCTTCCCTTATCTGAAAATAATCTATATCCTGACTAATAATTCTTTTATAGAATTCTTCCAATCTTTTTTCCACCTGGGAAGGATAAGCAATAGCACCAAAAAATTCACCATTTGCTGATTGCGGAATAGGCGCTATATGTTGCATGAATTGAATAGCCATACCTTCACGTTTATCCCGTTTAGGCAGCTGCGGCCAAAAAGGAATCTCCGGCGTGTATTTAAAAACTAAATCCAGCGCTTCTTCCGCATTTCTATGCGGCAGGCTTCCAACCCCCGTCGCCAAACCTGTTATTTCGTTCATCGTTCGTCTCTTAAGATCGGGTCTTGCAACTTATTTATTACCAATATCTTTCAAGACCCGATCTTGAAAATCATTAAAATCCTAAATTTTCTCCGACCAAAATAACTTTTAATCTATCGGGATTAACCTCTGACTCGATAATCAAAATCTGGCAGCACATCCTCTTATATTCCGGGAAAAGACAGACTTCCACCCGGCAAATGCCGTCCTGAGCACAGGCCGTATTCCACGTGCCCAGCCGCTTACAGTTAAGAGGTGTGGCGTAGTTTCTCGCCCTGTCAAGGCCCTTCTCTATATTATCTACTATCTTATTTAAACCGCAAACGATAATTGCATTTTTTGCATTGGCAATTCCGGCAATTCTATGGCCATGGCCGCTAAAAAATACCATCTCCCCCTGCTTGGTGATGGCATTGGCACTGGATAGAAAAACATCCGCCGCCGCCCCCTGATTTCTTATCGCCAAACTCTGCTCGGCAGTTAAGCCTTTCTCATATTGATTAAAAACCTTATTGCCCCGCCTGATTAATTCGGAAACAATCCCTATCTCTTCCAAGGTCTTAGAGCCGGATATGCCAACGGATTTATCCTGCGGGATTATCTTCAGGATTTTATCTATGGCTTCACTTTTATTATCGCAATAAAATCCTGAAATTTTTCTTTTCTTTAAGGCATTAAAGATATTTTCGATTTTCTTATCCACAGGAAAACCCTTCCGTCTGCCTTCTCTCCAAATCGCGAGAAAGACTTAAGGTTAATTTTCTTAACTTCGGGCTTATAACTACAGGGTAATGAGATTTCGGATAAATCCCGCTCCTGCGCGCAGGGGCGGGATAAATCTGCTTATACTTTAGCGGCAGATGTGATAAATTACGCACTAATTTTTTTCTTATTTCACTAAGTGTGGGTATCTTATAAATTATTTTTCCTTTACTTACCACTTTAATTAATAGGGGCTCGCCGTTTATCTTTTCATCTTCTAATGCTAAGATATCTTTTATATAGTTTCCCCTCCTATTCCTTATTCTGAAAATCTGTTTTCTGCCCGGATAGGTCACCTTGCCTTTACTCAATTTCATCGTCGGTAGAAATTTTCCGTCATCCTGGCTTATCTCGCTTAGTTTATAAATCACATCCAGATATGGAGCATCAGAACTTACCCCCATATTCGTACCCACGCCAAAATTATCTATCCTGGCTTTTTTCTTAAGTAACGCATGGATTTTATATTCGTCTAAATTTCCGCTGGCAAAAATCTTTACATACCTAAGGCCGGCGCTATCGAGCATCCTACGCGCCGCCTTAGATAATGATGCCAAATCCGCGCTATCTAATCTGACACCCATCAGCCTATCGCCTCTTGCCTCAAGGAATTTTCCTATTCTTACGGCATTCTCTATTCCCTTTTTTGTATCGTAGGTATCCACCAATAACGTCGCATTGCGCGGAAAAACAGTGCTGTAGGCAGCAAAACTTTCTAACTCGGTATTAAAGGCCATAACAAATGAATGTGCCATTGTTCCGACAATGGGTATATTATAGAGAAGCCCCGCTAATACATTAGAAGTCCCCTTGCAGCCCGCCAGATAAGAGCTTCTGGCTGCCTTTATTGCTGCATCCTGTCCCTGGGTTCTTCTCAAGGAAAAATCATATATGCCTCGCCCTTCTGCTGCCAAAACTACCCGCGAAGCCTTGGAGGCAATCATTGTCTGTAAATTTACGGTATTAAGGCAAAGACTCTCTAAAATTTGTGCTTCAATAATATTTGCCGTAACCCTGATGACCGGCTCATTGGCAAAAAATATTGTTCCTTCGGGCAGCGCCCAGATATCGCCCCGGAAGCGAAAATTCTTGAGGTATTTAAGAAACTCATCAGAGAATAATTTTTGGCTTTTCAAATAGTTTATCTGTTCATCGTCAAATCTTAAGTTTCTGATATAATTCAAGATATCTTCTAATCCCGCAGCCACCAAGTAAGAACGGGGTTTTCCCAAATTCCTTACAAATAACTCGAATGTCGCCCGGTTATTTTGCTTGTGAATAAAATAACTCTGAGCCATCGTCAATTCATAGAGGTCAATAAATAAAGAGAGATTTTTCTGCGGATATTTCATACCGATTTTTATTGCGTTAATAATTCTTTATATTCATCTTGGGAAAAATAATTTTGCTTAAACCGCACTTTACCGTTTTTATCGATTAAAATATAGGTAGGGACTCCGATGACACCATAAGAAAAGGCGCATCTGGCACCTTTATCCTGCAAGATATTAAAATCTACGGGATAATGTTTAATAAAGCGAACGATTCTTTCTTTCGGTTCATCGACGTTTACCGCCAGTAATTCAATGCCCGCTGATTTTAATTCGGGATAAATACTGTTCAAATTCGGTATTGCCTCTCGGCAATATGGGCACCAGGTCGTCCAAAACCAAAGGATGAGAGATTTTCCTTTAAAATCAGAAAGCCTTACTTCTTTTCCTTCCGAATTATATAAAATACAATTCGTCTCTTGAAATTCTCCTGCGTTAAGAGTAGCCGCTAAAAAAAACAAAGCAAATAATGTAATTATAATTTTTTTCAATTTTAAGTTCCGGTTATACCAAGATATAGAAAATAAAGCCCTACCCCCAACAAGATTAGGCCGCTAAAATTCTTTATTCTATCCATCCAGGCACCGGACTTGGGAAGGCTTAATAAAATCGAACTAAACGTGCCGGATAAAATAAGAATAATCCCCATCCCATAGGCAAAGGTCAAAAGCAGGGTTGTTCCGTAAAATAGGTTTTTTCGGGAAGCAACCAAAAGAAGTATTGAACCAAGTGCTGGAGAAACACAGGGGCTAATCACTAAACCCGACGTTAATCCTAAAAAAAATATCTTCCAGGGGCTGGTTCTGTTAATTAAAAACCTTGGTCTGTAACCCAAAGTCCTTAACGGGAATATTCCCCATAAGGATAGACCGAAAAATATAAAAATAATTCCCGCAATTAGACGCGTTAAAGGATGAACGCTAATCTTCCCGAACAATGAACCGGTTAAACTCGCCAATAAACCCAATGCCGCATAGACTAAAGCAATCCCTGTCACATAAATCGTGCTTAAAACAAATCCTCTGGATTTCTTAACCGAGGAATCTATGCCGATAAAACTTACCGTAACCGGAACCAAAGGATATACACAGGGACTAAAACTCACCATAAGGCCGCCGAAGAAAGCGATTAAATAATCAAAGGGGATTCCTTGTAGATTCATCTAACCAGTCCAGATAATCCTTATTCCCGCCGATTATAGGCACAGCGATAATTTCCGGCACTTTATAGCTGTGCATGGATTTAACTAATCTTATCAACTCGGGCAACAAAGATTTTTTGGATTTAACCATTAAAAGATATTCTTTTTGTTTATCTACTTTACCCTTCCATCTGAATATGGAATCACAGGTGTTAAGAATATTTACGCAGGCAGCCAACCTTTTACCGACCAAGACCGAAGAAATTTTTCCTGCTTCCTTTTTATTAGCGGTTGTGATGAATATTACGATGTTCATTATTGCATGCGTATTCATCATAAGCTTCTTTTGACCAATCTGGCTACGCGAACTCCTAATCTTAAACATTGCTTGGTTGCTCTTGCATCAGGTGAGCCAATTGCCACTGCTCCGTAATGGTCGCCAAGTGGATCACCCTGCACAATCATACCATGAATGAGCATAGCGTTCAAGATATCCAATATCGTCGTCTCGTTTCCGCCGCCGATATTGGCACTTGATGAGAATGCCGCGCCTATTTTGCCGTCGAGTTTGCCATGAAGTTTAACTGATTCATCCAATAGCTTTTTAATCTCCGCGGCCATACTTCCGTAATAGGTGGGGGAACCGATGATTATCCCGTCGAACTTTAATAGTTCCTCTGCCTTTACATCCTGAACTCTTGTTTCCTTAACCTCCACATCTTCTTTTTTTAATCCTTCAGCAACGGAGTCAGCCATTTTTTTGGTATTACCGCTTCTGGAATAATAAATTATCAAAACTTTTGCCATTCCTCTACCCCCCTTTCAATGAGCACATAACTTACGAGATCCTTCACTTCGTTTAAGGATCGTCCATCGAGTCCTAAAGCGCAGCGTAGGACGAATTGAAGTCAGCAGACTTATGTTCACTGCGTTCCATAAGTCTGGACTTCACTTATCTTTACTGACTTTAGCCTCCCAAACTGCGAACAGGTATCAAAAACAAGGTGAGGGTCGTCGGTCAGCAGGCGAATTTTAATAATTTTGCCTTTATCGTTGCTTTCTTCGTCTTCATCCAAACTTAAATCGGCGCATAAACCGGTTAGACAATCCTTTAATTCATCCGAGGAAGAATCATAGATATTCATGGTAAATTCTACATTATATTTGTTCTGGTTCATAGGATCTTTAGGATTTCCGGCAAAATCTCACCGGCCTTACCCTGGATGAATAAATCGCAAGGGAAATTAGACGGCTCATTGTTTATTTCCACTATCTTTACCCCTCTTTCTTTAACATATAAAGGTAGGGAGGCTACCGGATATATTACTAAAGAGGTACCGATAACCAAAAGGAGGCTACAATTTTCTAAAACACGGTATGCCTCTTTCAGGGCATCCGGCGGCAACGTTTCGCCGAATAAGACGATATCTATACGGAACCTGCCCCCGCACTCACACTTAGGAAAATAACGGCTCAATATCCTCAATAACTGTAGGCGCTGCCGACGGTACATCTTAAGTAATTCGACCATCTCTTTTATCCGGTCTTTCTCACAGGCAATTGTCTTTAAACAATCCGTACATCTTATCCTGAAGGCGTTGCCGTGTAATTCTATCACTGAACGGGAACCCGCCTGCTGATGAAGGCTGTCTATATTCTGGGTAACGACTGCTTTGAGGATGCCTTCTTTTTGCATTACCGCTAATGCGATATGGCCGGGATTAGGCTTGGCATTTAGGAGAAAAGGGTAAAAATCATTCAAGAAATCTACTATTTTTTCCGGTTTATTCTCAAAGGTAGAAACTAGGCCCATGGTCGTAGCATAAATCTCCGGCCGGTATTTCTCCCACAAACCGCCTTTGCCCCTAAAGGTAGGAATTCCGCTTTCGGCAGATATGCCTGCACCGGTCATGCAGGCTATATTGCCTTTGTTAAAATTATTTTTTATATAGTTTGCTGCTTCCTCAGGAATCATTTCAGCATTATTACCGACATCATCCTGCCGCAAGTTTTACCTTCTCTGCGGTAAGAAAAAAATTCTTCGTTTTGACAGGAAGTGCAAATCTTGGGATCAAATATATTTATCTCTTTAACGCCTAAATCTAAAACCTGTTTTTTATTTATGCCGACTAAATCTAGATAGTAACGGCTATTTCTTTCGGCTATGCCGTACGGACGCAAATTATTAAATTCTTCGCCTACCTCATAGCAACATTCTCTTATCGCCGGACCGAACCATACATATAAATTATCAGCCCGGCTATTAAAATATTTCTTCATTAGTTCTATTGTTGTTACGGCTATTCCTTCTTTGCTGCTTCGCCAGCCGGCATGGATCAAGCCGATTGCGGAAGTAGCTGGCTCATACAAAAATACCGGCAGGCAATCGGCAGTAAATATTGCCAAGGGCAAATTCTTTTTATCGGTGATAAAGGCATCGATATCGCTTACCGAAGAATCGTAACCTAAAGCACCTCTTCCTCTATCTTCTTCTTTGGCATATTTGATTTGGCTGCCGTGAACCTGCTTTGCGCATACCAAATCATTATAATTAATGCGTAAATTACTTAAGAATGACTTGCGATTATTAAGTGAATCACTGGTATTGCCGTAGCATAACGACATATTGTTATTGTGGCGGTGGCTAAAGGCATAGATAAGATTGGAAGAAGAAAACGGCTTGAATAATTGATTTGCTTTGGCTGCGATAAGGGAGACTTTAGGCATCGGCTATCTCAATAATTTTATTTCGGGAACTAATTCCCTTGATAATTTTGATTTGATATTTACCTACACCCAAGTATTCGGATAAAAGGTCGATTAACTGCGCATTGGCTTGGCCATTCTCTGCAGGCTTGGTCAGATACACCTTTAAAAAATCGGGTTCTTTTTTAATGAAATTTCTGCTTGCTTTGGGTATAACCCGAATATTTAAAATCATCTATTGGGGGAAAAGATGCTATTTAGAATCGATGAATTTTTTATCCTGGATATTTATAAGTTTATCGGATAGCCGGTCGATTCTTCGGTGGCTATCGTCGTATTTCCGGCTGGCATTATTAAGGTGTGAACCCAAAAGTTCAAAATCTTCCTTCAGCTTATCGATTTCATTGGTAAGGCCGCTTAAGTTCTTCAAAATCTCTTTGGCATTTTCTTCTATTTTTAAGCCCTTAAGCCCCAGGCAGATTATCTGAAGATAGGCATAAAAGGTATTGGGAGAGACGGGTATTATTTTTTTCTGCAAGGCATAAGAAAGCAGATTTTCCTTTATGATTATTTCATAATAAACATTTTCTGCGGGTATATACATGAGCGCGAAATCATAAGTATCTTCCTGCGGCAGGATATATTTGGAGGCAATTTCATCAATGCGCGACTTTACATCGCCGATGAATTTTTTACGGTATGACTGCTTCTCTTCCTGCGAAACGGCAACTAAGAGGCGCTGAAAATTCTCCAAGGGGAATTTTGCGTCCACGGGAACCAATTTATCCGCCAATTTAATTACCGCATCCACCGTATCCGAGTTCTTGAATCTATACTGAAGTTCGAAAAACTCTTTGGGGAGGACTTCGGATAATAGGTTTTCTAATAATGTCTCGCCGATTTCGCCTCTGAATTTTGGCGCGCGAAGAAGTGATTGAAGGCTGGATATATCTTTGCTTATCTCGTATATTTGCCGATTAGTCTCCTCAAGCCGGCCTAATTTTTCCTCTACGGTCCCGAATATATTTGCGGCGTTGCCTAAATTTTGAGTCAAATTTTTGTTTGATTCCTGCAAAGACTGATTCATTTCCTTAAGCCGCTCGTTGACCTGAGAAGAAATCTTAAGGACAAGGAAAATTACGATTGTAGACAATAATAGAAATAATAATCCAATCAGCCAGATCATCTTGCCTATTTTATTATATTTTTACCGCAATCAGGGTCTCGGTATTAACTACCCCTCTTATTGCCCTTACCTTTCCTACCACCACCGAAGCGAGCGTTTCCAGATCTTTACCTTCTACTGTGGCAATCGCATCCCACGGTCCAAACGTGCCGGTGAGGTTCTTTACACCCGCGACTCTTTTTACTTCCGATAGCGTTGCTTTCTCTTCCCCGGGATTTAACTTTATCAAAACTAACCCTGTAACCATACCCACCTCCTTTAATGAGCAGATGGCTTACGGAGTGTAAACGACGTAAGTCATAGGCGAAGCCGTCTGCGAATTAAATCCCAAGCGACTATCTATTACCTATGGTCGCGAGGGATCCCTCGTCAGTGATAATTTATTCGATTGTGACTCGGGATAAATTCGTGCAAACAATTTACGTTCACTGTCGTTGCGTAAATTGTGCACTCATTTATTATACCACTGCCGACTTACTTCTTAAAGCAAATAGTCTCTCCTTATTCTTTTTAGGCTCCGGAATATATTTGTCTTAACGGAGGGACATATACGCTCTAAGTTTTTAATGATACCAGAAACCATCGCGCGGTTAGAGGTCATCGAATTCGGGCAAGAACATCTCTGAATGGGAAACTTTTCTCCTCTGGCAAACCTTAGCATCATATCTTTTTCTACATAGGCAAGCGGTCGGATAATAATAATTTTGCCATTAAATAATTCCTGTTTTGGAGACATTGCAGAGATTTCGCCGTTAAAAAATAAATTCATTAAGATTGTTTCGATAATATCGTCTTTATGATGCCCTAAGGCGACTTTATTACAGCCAAAACGGTCAGCAACTTCAAATAACGCCTTTCTTCTATTCCATGAGCACCAAAAACAGGAAATATCCTTTTTCTTTTTTTCTTTTAGGATATCTACTTTCTCGATATGGTAGTTTATCCCCAGTTTTCGGAAATACCGCGTTAATGTCTTAGCATGCGGACAGGGATACCCCATATCAATGTAGACTGCCAACAGTTCATATTTTATCGGCACAAAACGCTTACGGTCATTTAAAACCTTAAGCAGAGTCAGGCTATCCTTGCCGCCGGATACACCAACGGCGATTTTGTCGCCCTCGGATAGCATGCTATAATCCGTAATCGCCTTGCCGACCAATTTGGAAATATAAAATTCTAATCCCTGCAATACTGCCATATATCATTACTCAAGTCATTACTCAAGATCGGGTCTTGAAATATGTTGGGACTAAAGAAGTTAGAAGACCCGATCTCGATATGTTTCTCTAAGGGCCAAGACAGGACCCGCGAAGACTAAATTCTGCCCGAAGCTGCCACCATCTTCTTAATCTTGCCGCAGACTTTATGTTTAAGCAAATCCTCCAAGGCGATGGGAATAACCAATGACCAGTTATTGCGGCTTATTGTGCCGGGCGTATTAATTCTATATTGATAAGGATCTCCCCTGAAGATATCCGCCAGATACAACCAATCCGTAATCAAGTTTATGTAGAAAACTGCTTTTGAATCCAAAGTAATTTTCAATACTGCCTCAATGATTTCTCTATCCGCCCTTTCTTTCATCCGGCCTTTAAGTTTTAGATGTTTCCAAAGCTTTTCTTTTTCCCGATAACTATTTTCGTAAAGATCGATGAAATCTAGAACCTCTTTTTTTCTTTTACCTAAAGTATTTACTAAAATATCAACGGAATCAACCTTCTCCTTCCAACGCAATCTGCCGTGCCGGGAAAGATTCTTATTAAAGAGTTTATCCTTGACCGAATTATAATCGATATGGCGCTCGGCGCATCTTCGCTGAAAAAGCACTTCATCTACTGTGCCTGCTTCATTTTCCCACCACGCCGGCCAATTAGTAGTATCATGAGTAGATAACATCGCCACTGAAAGGCTCCGGTATTCCTCGGGTGCTAGAAAATCGTGTTTTACTTTCCAGTCCTTAACCCAGCGCTGGACGTCGTTTCCGGGAATACGCATATCTTTTAAAGTTTCCGGGCAAATCCTGGGGATGACGCCTAAATCCTCGGCACAGAGGAGCATGTTTGTGCTACCCTTTAAAACACAAAGCAACTTCTTGCCCTGCACTTCCCATTTTTTTTCATCCGCAGGGTCAAAAAATCCGTTTAGCCCCGCGTTTTCCAACGGCTCACTGTAAGGAATACTCCAGATGCGAAAGAGACCCACTACATGGTCAATCCTTAATAGATCATAGAAATTTTCGGCGAACTTAAGTTTTTCTTTTAAATATCTGTAGCCATCCGCTGCGATATTATCCCAATTATAAGTAGACATTCCCCAACGTTGGCCTAAGGCAGCATACATATCCGGAGGGGCTCCGGCGGCAAACTCTAACTTGAAAAATTCGGGACGGACCCAGACATCAGCACTGTCCCGGGAAACTAGAATAGGCAGGTCTCCTTTTAATAAAATATTTTTTTCTTGTGCATACTCTCTGACGGCTTTCAGCTGTTCATAGAGCTGCCACTGAACCCAGCATTGAAATAAAATTTCCCTTTCGTGTACCCGGGAAAAATTCTCTAATGCCTGCGGCTGGCGGTTTTTATATTGCTCCTGCCATTCATACCACGGCCTTCCTTCGTGGTAACTTTTAAGCACCTTGTATAATGCAAAATCAGGGATCCAATACTTATTTTCATCGATAAATTGTTGAAGTTTCGGCGATTCATAATCAGTTTGTGCGGTAAAAATATCCCAGAGGATTTTTATCTTTTCCTCCTTTATTGCATAATCTATATGTCCCTTACCGCAGGGAAATTTTTTCTTTATCTTTTCTATCTTCTCTCTTAGGTTTTGATTACGGCGAGGGGCAATGAGGGATAAACAAAGATAACTGGGTTCTAAGGCAAATGAACTTACCGAATCATAAGGGCAAAATGTCGAGCCGACTTCGTTTAAAGGCAAGAGCTGAAGGATGGAATTACCGGTTTTGCCGCACCAGTCGATAAGCAACCTTAAATCGACAAAGTCACCGATCCCAACGCTATTTTTGGAATAAATGGAAAATAAAGGAGCGAGGACTCCCGCTCTTTTATTGAGGCCAATGCGCTGCCATTTGGATTGAGAGAAACTATAGCTCATCTGACAAAGAAAAGAAAATGGAATATCTTATCTGCCCAGAATAGCGCAAACAGAGCGGCTAAAGAAAGAAAGGGACCATAAGGAATGGTGTGGTCTTTTTTTAGTAGAAGGTTAAATATTCCAATAACTACGCCGAAAAAAGGAGCGAGGAAAAAAGTCACTAGCGCCTTTTGCCAGCCTAAAAATGCGCCGATCATTGCCAATAACTTCACATCCCCTCCGCCCATAGATTCGGTTTCGCCTTGGATAGGCGGTTTTTTTAAAAGTTTAAACCAAACCAAATCAAAGCCCTTGCCGGTATAATAGATTATGCCGCCTCCAAGCAAAATCCCCAAAAAGGAATCTAACAGGGGCGGCGGATTATAGATAATACTGATTATCGGATGGCTAAAGTCAAATCTAACCGGGCTGATGAAATTTCTAACAACAGCTAATAAAAATCCCACGATAATGCCGCCGAAAGAAATTTCATCGGGAATAATGCGGTGCTGAATATCCACAAATGTGGCGACAGTCAAACCGCAGATAAAAATAATGTAAAAGAGAAAGGTAAAACTTAGGCCATAGCGATTATAGAACAATAAAAACATTGCTGCTGTCAATAACTCTACAATAAAATACCTGATATTTATCCTCTGCTTGCAAAAACGGCATAGGCCTCCTAAGAATATATAACTTAGAAGCGGAACATTGTCATACCAGAGAATAGTTTTTTTACAGTGGGGACAAAAAGAACGCGGTTTAACTATAGATTGCCCTAGGGGCATTCTATAGATACAAACATTCAGGAAGTTGCCGAGGATAGAGCCAAAAAGGAAAACAAAGATTTTTTCTAACATAACTTATTTCTTTTCAATATGTTTCAAGACCCGATCTTGAGTGCTTTTTGCATTACTTCTTTGGGCGCTTTTTCTCCTGTCCAAATTTCAAGAGAAAGCATACCTTGATATAAAAGCATGCCTAAGCCGTTAGAAGTTTTAGCGCCTTTCGTTTTGGCGGCCGTCAGTAATTTTGTCTCTTTGGGGTTATAGATTAAATCATAAACTAAAAGATCTTTATGGATATATTTTTTATCCACTAAACAGGCATCGGTTTCCTTCATTCCTATAGGTGTGGCATTAACCAATAAATCAGAATCTCTTATATTAAGCTCTTCTGGTGAATTCACTGCCTTAAACTCTACATTTTTGAAATTCCCTTGCAGATGGCTAATTAGTGCTGACAATTTTGTTTTATCTATATCGTAAATAGTAATTATTTTTGGCCTGGTCTTAGAGAGGTAAACCGAAATTGCTCTTGCTGCGCCTCCCGCACCGATAACGGCGATAGTTTTTCCTTGGGGATTAAATTTCAAATCTTCGGCAAGATGATTCAAAAAACCTTCTCCGTCGGTATTGAAACCTTCTAATTGACTTGCAGAAACTTTAATTGTATTAACCGCACTAATTAATCGAGCCTCGTTAGAAATTTTATCCAAAAAAGGAATAACTTTTTCTTTATAGGGAATTGTCACATTCAATCCATAGATGTTTTCTTCAGGAAGAGAATGTAAAAAGTTCTCTAATTCTTCGGGTTTTTTTTCAAAAATTCTATATTCCGCATTTATTTTTAAGACGTGAAACGCAGCATTGTGCATCGCGGGGGAAAGACTGTGCTTGGCAGGATAACCTAAAACACCATAGATTTTATGGCCGGAGTTTTTATCCATCAAGAATTGTTAGGGACAACTCTCAAAAACAATCTAAAAGTGTCCCTACTCAGGGGACACTTTTGCAATGCCCAAAAGAACCGTCCCTGAAATCAAAAACTCTCTATTTTATTAAGGGCATTAATGTAAGCCCTTACGGATGCCTCAATAATATCCGTGCTGGAACCGCGGGCAGTAACCACTTTTCCTTTGGCTTTCAGTTTCAGGCTTACTTCACCGAGGGCATCTTTTCCTTTAGTGACTGCCTCGATGCGATAACCCTGCAGTTCTCCTTTGATACCGGTTACCTTATCAATGGCCTTAAAACAGGCATCCACCGGCCCGTCTCCCGAGGATTCTTTGGAGATAATTTTATTTTTATACCTTAAGCTGACATTGGCTTTAGGAATAACATTTGTGCCGGAGTTGATTGTGAAATTCTCTAATTTCCAAACTACCTTAATCGTGCGGATTTCATCTTCCATGATAGAGATTAAATCATCGTCAAAGATATTCTTCTTCCTATCAGCCAAATACTTAAACCGTATATTGACCTTATCCAGTTGTTCTGCCGTCAAATTAAAACCTAACTCCTTTAATCTTTCATTTAACGCATGCCTGCCGGAATGTTTACCTAATACAATCCCTGTGCCGATAAAGCCCACATCTTCGGGTTTGATGATTTCATAGGTAGAGCGTTCCTTTAAGATACCGTCCTGATGAATGCCGGCCTCGTGTCTGAAGGCATTGCCCCCGATAATTGCCTTATTAGGAGCAACTACAAAACCCGTTAACTTACTGACCAGATGGGAAATCTTATAAAGCTGTTTGGTCTTAATCTGCGTCTCTATGCCGGTAAATATATCTCTGCGCGTTTTAACTGCCATCACGATTTCTTCCATCGAGGCATTGCCTGCCCGCTCGCCTATTCCGTTAATCGTGCTTTCAACCTGCCGGGCGCCATTCTTTATTGCCTCCAAAGAATTTGCCACTGCCAAGCCCAAATCATTATGACAGTGAACCGAAATTATTGCTTTATGGATATTGGGGACGTTTTCTTTTATTGACTTAATTAATCCACCGTATTCTTCTGGTTCGGCATAGCCTACTGTGTCGGGAATATTAACCGTGGTTGCTCCGGCATCAATCACTGAATCAATAACCTTAAATAGAAAATCCCTTTCGCTGCGCGTGGCATCTTCAGGAGAAAATTCAATGTCAGGGCAGTATTTTTTAGCATAGGTAACACTCTCTACGGCCAGACGCAATATTTCATCCTCGGCTTTCTTTAATTTGTATTTCATATGAATCTTGGAGGTAGCTAAAAATACATGGATGCGCGGTTTATGGGAAAGTTTTATCGCCTCATACGCCGCATCAATATCCTTTTTTATTGCCCGAGCCAAGCCGCAGATAACCGGCCCCTTAATTGACTTAGCCACGGCTTTTACTGCCTCAAAATCGCCCCTTGAAGATATGGGAAATCCTGCCTCAATAATATCTACACCTAAAGAGCTAAGTGCCTGAGCAATCTCTAATTTCTCTTTCTGGTTAAGAGCTGCTCCCGGCGCCTGTTCTCCGTCGCGTAACGTTGTATCAAAAATTATAATTTTATCCATACCTAACACCTACCTACTAACTACTATTTACTGCTTTTTCATCCACGGCATCATTTCAAGCAAAAAATGCCAGCTGGCGTTTATTTTTTGCTTGATCCCCTTGCTATACAAGGGGATCTTCACCTACTTCTTCATCCAGGGCATCATTTCGCGCAGCTGTTGCCCGACTTTTTCTATCGGGTGTTCATCGCCCTGCTTAAGCAACTGATTAAAATTCGGGCGGCCTTCTTCGTTCTCTTTAATCCATTCGCGGGCGAATTTTCCCGACTTAATATCCTTCAGCAGTTTCTTCATCGTCTTACGGGTTTTCTCCGTGATAATCAGGGGCCCTCGGGTTAAATCGCCGTAACAGGCGGTATTGGAAACCCTGCGGCGCATACCGGATATGCCCGTCTCTTGAATCAAATCCGTAATTAGTTTCAGTTC
>Ga0315282_10004897_pt1 | contig 23088 bp, 22 predicted proteins | sample YL17G07_20_MG_FD_203693 | JGI IMG/M metagenome (GOLD analysis project Ga0315282, IMG submission 203693) | Sediment microbial communities from Yellowstone Lake, YNP, Wyoming, USA - YL17G07_20 | ecosystem: Environmental > Aquatic > Freshwater > Lake > Sediment | place: USA: Wyoming | collected... | reverse complement strand
TAGAGGCATTGCAGTATGATTTTATGAGAAATGCCTTGGCTGCTGGCGTATTGGCATCTGTTGCCTGCGGGGTTGTCGGAGTTTATGTCGTTGTAAAGAGGATTGTCTTTATCAGCGGAGGTATAGCTCATACTTCCTTCGGTGGTATTGGTTTAGGTTACCTGTTGGGCATAAATCCTGTCTTAGGGGCACTGTTCTTCACTGTGGCTTCTGCTTTGGGCATGGGGCTGGTGAGCCGAAGGACGAGGTTACCTGAAGATACGGCGATTGGTATCTTCTGGGTGGCAGGTATGGCGCTGGGCATCGTTTTTGTGGGCTTAACCTCGGGTTACGCTCCGGGTTTGTTCAGCTATCTATTCGGCAATATCCTTACTGTACCTGGCACAGATTTGCTTATAATGCTGGTCCTTGACGCTATGATAATAGTGGTGGTTATCTTAATGTACAAAGAATTTCTTGCTATATCGTTTGATGAAGAATTTAGCGTGGTCGTGGGTATTCCAACCGAGCGTTTATATCTGGTGCTTTTGTGCTTGGTGGCGCTTACGGTTGTAGTGTTGATACGGGTGGTAGGCGTTATTCTGGTTATTGCTCTGTTGACTATTCCAGCCGCAGTGGCAAAGCAGTTTACCTATAATCTTAAGAAAATGATGTTTCTTTCGGTCCTGCTTGGTATTATCTCTGTTCTTTGTGGCCTGTGGCTTTCTTACGAGCTTGATTTGGCATCTGGAGCTACGATTGTGCTTTTCAGCGTGGTCCTGTTCTTGATTTCCTTTGGATTCCAGAGATTGCGTAGCCGAAGACATGGTTTTTCTTCACCGCCTCAATGAGCTATCTAGTTACCTTTGTTCTGCAATCAGATGATATACTAATACGGCCGAAATCTATGATATTATGCTGACATGTCCGATTCGCTGAGCAAGACTCAAGAGGGTGTAAAGCGTAGCCGGGAGAGCTGGTTTGGCAAGATAGCTCGTCTTTTCGACCGAACCAGTGTAGAGGATGAGGTCTGGGACGAGTTAGAAGAGTTACTCGTTGCTGCGGATGTTGGTGTGGCTACGACGCAGAAGCTAATGGAGAAGGTGAAGCATCGAGTTAGAACAGAGAAGCTGAGCGAAGGGGCGCTGGTACGTGCCGCCTTAAAAGAGGAGATGGTGAACCTGTTGAAGGTTGACGCCGGAGAAAGCGGCATCCTGAAATCGGCCGATACGCGAATCATTCTGGTGGTGGGGGTGAATGGTTCGGGCAAGACGACGAGCATTGCCAAGCTCGCCCATGGCTTCAAGAATGAGGGTAAAAGAGTCATTTTGGCTGCTGCTGATACCTTCAGGGCTGCGGCTGTTGACCAGCTCAAGCTCTGGGGTGAACGGGTAGGGGCGGAGGTCGTGGCTCATAAACCTGGTGGTGACCCGGGTGCGGTGGTTTATGATGCTCTTCAGGCAGCTCAAAACCGACGGGCTCAGGTGGTTATAATTGACACCGCCGGCCGTCTCCATACCAAGTTTAACCTCATGGAGGAGCTCAAAAAGATAAAGCGTGTAGCTGGCAAGTATGATATGCCTCAGGAGGTGCTGCTGGTACTTGATGCCACTACCGGTCAGAACGGTCTGGCTCAGGCCAGACATTTCACCGAGGCGGTGGCGGTGAATGAAATTTTTCTGGCTAAGCTTGATGGCACTGCCAAAGGGGGAATAGTATTAGCCATTTGCGATGAGCTTAAGATTCCCATCACCTATATTGGAACTGGCGAGCAGCTTGGCGATATAGCCGCCTTTGATGCTAACACCTTTGTTGAGGCGATTTTTTCGTAGATAGGAGAATAGAATGATTACCATAAACATCAATCCTGTAGCTTTCAGCATCGGTGCTTTTGAGGTGAGGTGGTACGGGATAATGGTGGTCTTAGCTGTTGTGGCGGTAATCGCTATTGCTTTGCGTGAGGCTAAAAGGGTTGGTCTGGCTGAAGAGCACATTTACAGCGTCGGCTTATGGGGAATCATCGGCGGGATAATAGTATCACGATTGCTTCATGTCATTGACAAGTGGAGCTATTATATGGCTCATCCTGGACAGATTATTGGCTTTGAAGGCTTGACCGTTTACGGGGCAGTTCTGGGCGCTCTATTGGCAGTGTTGATTTATTGCTGGGTTAAGAAAATTTCCTTCTGGCTGCTAGGTGATGTCATTGCTCCGGGGGCGATTCTGGGGCAGGCTATAGGTAGAATTGGCTGCCTCATGAATGGCTGCTGCTATGGTTTACCTACGTCTTTGCCCTGGGGCGTGGTTTATACAAATCCAGGCAGCTATTGTCCGCTTGACGAGACATTCCAGCCTACACAGATTTATCACCTGATTTGGAATTTGATAGGGTTTGGTATACTCTGGTCATTACGCCGTCGGCTCAAGCCACAGGGCTCGCTCTTTCTTCTTTACCTTGCCTTATATGCTGCCGGCGACCTGAGCATAAGGTTTGTGCGGGTGGGAGAACCCTTCCGTTCCGGTATGTTTTTCAATATGCAACAGGCTCAATTGATCGGCATAATAATATTGTTGGTAACAGTACCCTGGCTTGTTGTTAGAATGTGGCGGGCAAGGGCACAAGCCCCGGTCAGCGGGGATTCGAGCAAAGTCAATCGACCGAAGCGAAATCGAGGAGCTTAAGCCTAAGCTTTTCCCCACCGTTCCAGCGGTCTATATACAGATTGTAGGCGATATCCAGGTAAGTCGTTGCTTCTTGGGCGCGATTTCCAAACCGGAAACCGATGGCATCCCAGACTATGCCACCCTGCTTTATTTTCAGCCCCAGATGCTCACCCTGGCTGCCAATCTGACGCCGGTCAACGATTTCGACACGGCGGCTGACAAAGGTGGGCAGTGGATTACCGGAGCCGAATGGAGCCAGACTTTGTATTTCTTTGAAGGTGTTGTCGGCGAAGACCGATAAAGGCACTTCAGCATCTATGTCGATGTGAGGGCGGAGGTCTAGGCCAGTCAATTGAGCTTCAGCTATAGTAAGTAGTCGTTTCTGGAGTTGTGTGAGGTTAGCGGTGGGTACGCTGAAGCCAGCCGCCTTAGTATGTCCACCAAAGTTAGACAAAAGGTCACGGCAGTCTTTAAGTGCGGCCATCAGGTCGAACTCGGATATGCTCCGCCCGCTGCCGCGGCATGTCTCCGGGCCAAATTTGAACATAATTACCGGGCGGTAGAACTCTTCTGAGAGCCTGCCGGCGACAAGTCCCATAACACCCGTGGGGTAACTTTCATCGCCTGTCATCAGCAATGGAAGGTCGGTTCCAGCAGCAATTATGCTTTCTCTGGCTCGTTCCAGCAGTTCGCTGGTTAACCGCTGCCGTTTGGCATTCTTTTCCTCGAGATTTGAAGCTAGCGAGGCAGCCTCCCGCCGGTCTTGTGTGAGGAGCAACTGGTAGCTGGTGGCAGCATCATCGAGTCTACCAGCGGCGTTGAGGCGAGGCCCTAATATCCAGGATACACTTTCAGTATCAAGATTACCAGGTTTTAGGCCGGCACAGCGCATCATCTCTTGAAGGCCGAGACGCTCGGTGTTATTAATAAGTTCGAGTCCGCGCTTCACCCAGTAGCGATTGTCGCCAGTCAGCGGAATCATATCGGTTATGGTGCCTAAAGCTACCAGGTCTAGTAACCTGTTCAGTAATTCCTCGTGGCCGCTGCCCTTTAGGAGCGCCTGAAGGAATTTAAAAGCGACACCTACGCCGGCAAGTTCAGCGGATTGGCAGGTGGAATCGCTTCGTTTATGGTTAACCACTGCTAGAGCCGGCGGCAGAGATGCTAGCGGCAGGTGATGGTCGGTGACAATTATGTCCATTCCCATCTTTCCGGCTTTTTGAATTTCAGCAATGGCAGTTATGCCGGTATCGACGGTGATGACAAGGCTTACTCCTTGTTTGCGGAGCTTTTCCAAAGCAGCTACTTGCAGGCCATAACCTTCACGGTATCGGTGGGGGATGTAGGGAATAGCTCTGCCACCAAGTGCTGAAAGCCCTTGAACCAGTAAAGCCGTGGCAGTGATGCCATCGGCATCGAAATCACCGTAGATGGCGATTTGCTCGCCTGAAAACAGAGCTTGATAGGTTCTGCTTACCGCCTGATTTATGTCAGGGAGAAGAAAGGGGTCAGCCTCCAGCCGCTTGTCGGCACTGAGGAAAAGCTCAACCTGGGAAGGCTCTGAGATGCCTCGATTGTAAAGCAGTTTAGCCAATAGTGGGTGAACCCCAGGTATGTCAATCGGTCGTTCGGCTGGGGTTATTAGTTTCCAGTGGGTGCGGCTCAAGTATATGCCTCGGACATCCGATTGCCTGATTTATACCATAAGTTGTTATTGACTGCAAGGTGAGAACGCTTGTTTGACCGGGCAAGTATGAGGCAAATATAATTGTCATTGAGCGGAAGCATGGAACCTAATCTGAAAGTAGCCTTTCATACTCTGGGTTGTAAGCTTAATCAAGCTGAGAGTGAGCTTCTGGCGCGGCAGTTTGCTGAAGCCGGGTATAGTGTTGTAAGCGGTGACGGTGCTGATATTTATGTCTTGAATACCTGCACGGTTACTCATATCGCCGACCGCAAGTCACGGCATTTCTTGAGGCTGTGGCGGAAAAGAAACCCACAAGCCTTGATTATCGCCACCGGCTGCTATGCGGAAAGAATTCCTCAAGAGCTGTCTCAGGTCGGGGCTGACCTTGTTGTGGGTAACGAGCAGAAGATGCATCTTCTCGACGTGCTAAAAGATGTGTCTGTTCCTGTGGCTCGTTGCCCAGCAGAACAGTTTGTGGCTGATGTGGTCAGCCGAGTCCGCAGCTTCATCAAGATTCAGGACGGCTGTGATGATGCCTGTGCTTATTGTATTGTGCCTGGGGTGCGTGGGCGGGGACATTGCTTGCCGATGGCGGATATAGTTAACGAGGTGAAGGCGAGAGTCGCTGCCGACTATAAAGAGGTGGTGCTCACCGGGACTAAAATAGGTGACTACGAGCACAATGGGGCAAATCTAAAACAGTTGGTCGAACAGGTTCTTGCAGCTACAGGTGTGGAACGGCTGCATCTTTCCTCTTTGCAACCTCAGGATATATCTCCGGAGCTTCTTAGTCTGTGGCAGGACCCTCGTTTGTGTTGTCATTTCCATCTGGCATTGCAGAGCGGCAGTGATGCTGTGCTTGTGCGGATGAAGAGGCATTATTCCGTGGAGGATTATAGGCGGGCGGCGTCTTTGATTAGAAAGATTGTGCCTGATGCTGCTATGACTACGGATATTATGGTTGGCTTTCCCGGTGAGAGAGCTGAGGAGTTCGAGGAAAGCTATCGCTTTTGCGAAGAAATCGATTTTGCTAATATTCATGTTTTCAGCTATTCTCCCCGACCAGGGACTCTGGCAGCCCGGATGGTGAGGCAGGTAGATGATAGACTGAAGAAAGAGCGCAGTCTGCGGATGCTGGAGCTGGCTCAACGGAGTGTACGCAAATTCTGTCAGCGGTTCTTAGGGCAGAACATGGTGGTCTTGTGGGAAAAGGAGGTTGCTCCGGGCAGTGGAGTATATTCCGGTCTTAGCCACAACTATATTCGGGTTTTCACTCAAAGCAGTGAGCCATTGACCAACCAGTTTTGCTTGGTACGCGTGGTTCGGCTGTATAAGCAAGGGTTATTGGGGGAGGTTACAGGTGAAGATTAGGGTCAAGGTGGTTCCCAATTCTAAGGCTGAAGGGGTTATCAGGGAGAGTGACGGATTTCTGGTGAGGGTCAAGGAGCCTGCGAAGGAAGGCAAGGCCAACAGAGCAGTTATCAAGTTACTGGCCGAACATTTTGGAGTTTCCCAAAGGCAGGTGGTCATCTCAAGTGGCTTCGGAAGCCGGAATAAGGTTATTGAGATTTCGTGACAATGACAAAGCATATAGTTGCTTTAGCTTATGTTCATTCTGGTTTGGTATATTGCAACGCCTTTTTAACATAATTCTCCACTAACGGACTAAGTATTACACCTTGCCTCAATCTTTTAACTAGGCGCAAGCCTATCACGGGTTTTATTTCTAGTTTCCCTTGAGATAACATACCTGCGATCTCATCAATACTCCTTTTAAAAACGTCATTGCAATCTATTATTGACCTTTTACTAAATTCTGTATATTGGCTAGGTGTAATTTCAACCAATGTTTCATTTGGGAGACCCTTTCTAAGTCTCCGGCAATTATCTATTTGGGATGAGGCACAGACTAGGAAGATAACTGCATCGCTTGGTGGGTCAATGTTAATGACTATGAAATAATGTGGATGTGTCGAACTAAAGCTTTCCTCGCGATAATAATAAACAGAACCAGCCGTAATAGTGGATTTAATATGTTTTTTGGAGTAGGTCTCAGACAAGTCTTATCTCCAAAGAGATTCGAGATGACTTATCTCTTGAAGATGTTCTCGTCTTAGTTCCTTGTCTTTGTCAGTTAATTCAAAACACTTTTCAACACCAGTGTCGGGGTCATCAAAGAAGTCACTCAAATCCATTTGGATTCTTGAATTTAACTGCAATATATGCTTGTGTTTAACCCATTCTGGATATTTGTGGGTCAAATCTCTAAGTCCCCATTGGTCTAAGCTACCAAATTTCTCCCATGCGAAGTTGATAGCCTCGATATCTGAATCAGAGAATACATTCTCATCAGGATGCGCTTTAGATTTAACGTCGTATCTACCTTTTTTCATTAAATAACGGGCGGCATACTCCCTTTCCATATCACTAATAAATTCACTTGCTTCTACAATATCCCTTACACCGGAAGCCACTGGCCCATTATCTAAAGCAAAATATACATCATTGGTTATAGGGCGTCCATATTTTCTCAAATGGTATCTATCTGCAAGATAAACCAACTTAAGCACCTTCATTTTGTTGATTGCTCCACCCTCTTTTATAGCAAATAGATTGAGTACTTGAGTTGCTTTCTTATGGTCGAAGTTAAAAGTTGCTTTAGTCATAATAATAAACCTTATATATTAATAAGTAACATAATACCTGCTTTCTGTCAAGTAATTTTTGGCTAATCTGAGATTGGCGGTAGCTGACATAAGGTGTGGAGGTCTTCGAGGCGGAAGCTGGCTTTGGTGCTATATTTGGAGAAACCGGCCTCTAAATCTTCGAAGAATATGTAGGTAATTTTGTTTTCCAAGAACAGCGGGTGTCCAATATAGGATGAGCTTGTTAATTCCTGGTGGAGTTTTCTCCGTCTGCTTTTCGGTGCTATGATAGTTAGCTGGCGGTTTTTCCCAAGCTCTGGTATAGCGGATAGCAGAGCCACAAAGCGCTCAAGAGCACTCAGAATCGGGGTATGTTCCTCGATTTCGAAAGCCCAGATTGGAGTTCCATCAACTTGCGTCCAGATTATATCAATCTGCTCAATTCGTTTTTGCTGAACAGACTCGGCTTTTACATTGAGATGGGTTAGGGGTTTAAGACCTGCCAGCATGGGGTCACTTCTTTCCTGCTTGCCTATGTAAGGGATAAGGCCCGCTTTCTGGCAGAGTATGGCAAGGCGGTAGATTTGCTGATTGTGTTTGGTGCTGGATGGTATTTCAGTGGGATATGGCTCTCTTGTGTCAAACATAAGCGGCAAAACGCCCTGTTTTGCTAGGACATCAGCGCCCTTTAGTTCCCAATTTATGCCATCGTGAGAGATGGCCACCTCATTCAGGACATCGGCGATGTCCTGTTTTGTCGGTTTATGCCCGTTTATAAGCAATGGCAGGATAGTGGTCACGATACTATCAAAGTTCGCCTTACCTACTTTTCGCAGATAGCCTATGACATAGTATCTGGTTCGTTCTTTGGGCGGGATGAAATTACCGACCTCGCGCCCTGCCTTGATTTGCCACAAGTTATTGTCGTCAAGCTCAAAATCGCTTTCCAGAATTGCCAGGATGTCGCCGATGCTCTTGGAGGCGGCATCGAAGAAAAGGTCGTTTTCGAAGAGGTCGGGCACTACCTCTCTCAGTATCTCCTCGGTGGTAGCGCCGCCTTCACGATAAATTACCCGCTCAGCCACATTCTTAATCAGATTCGCCATCGGCAGAGACATTGGCTGGGATATCTTCCTAGTAGCACTCTTTTGAAAGTTGACAATCAGGCTTTCACCTAAAACTCGCAGTGGATTCTTAATCTTGTGGAATGTCTGCTTAGCTAATGGCTGGGCGACGGTATTTATATATTCGAAGCCAATGTAGCGGAGCGTGTCCCGGATGGCGTACCACAGCTTTGTTTCCTTGTGATGGAAGACGAGCGATAGCCAGGCTTCATCCTTGAGGGCATAAAACATCTGCTCGAAGGATTTCTGGAGCACCCCAAGATAATGCCCTTCATCGAATTGCTGCTCCCCGCCTACGATAGCTTCTCTCCGTCGCATCTCATCGGTGACCTCTAATCCTAGCCAGGCGTGCCACATGGTGCCCAGGTCTAAATAGGCTATATGTGCGCCATAAGGCGGGTCGGTGTAGATATAATCCACTGACTTCTCCGGCACATACTTAAGTAGATTCTCTGCTGAGTCACGGTAGATATCGAATGTTTCGCCTTCTCGCACAAAGTTTCCAAAAAGTTTATTGCTTCTTTCTTTAGCTCGTGCCACCAGCCTTGCTCTTGTGGAGAACAAATCCCAGACGTTGCGGTAGTCAGGCTTTGGTGGCACCCAGTAGCGATACACCCTAAAGATACCACTATCGCCGCCACCCGCATGCTTAGGGTCTATGCCATAGGTGATGCTTGCTCTAGCCAAAATGCCCGAGAAAGTAAATAGCAACAGCTCTCGTGCTTGCTGATTTGGTATTCTCAGGATTGTGGCTCTAAGGTGGGCCAAGGCTATTAAGTTGGCTTTGTTGAACAGCTCTTGTACATAGCCCCTATCGGCGTTGGAAGGCAGCTTGACATCTTTGGGATACCATTCTTTTAGTTTGTAATTCTCCAATTCTTTTGGCGAAGCTTTGCGGACAAAGTCAACGATGGGCTTCATCTCTTGTTCAAGCTGGCGATAGGCATCCCAGTAGGCAATGAGGTCAACAGGTGCCAGACAGGTCATCCTGGTGATGAAAACAGCTAAGGGGTCGAGGTCAAGACAAATTGCCCGCCGTCGGTTGGTTAGAGCTTCGATGGCGGTAACGCCGCTGCCGCAGAAGGGATCAGCGACCAGGCCGCCCTCAGGGCAAAAATGGCGTATGTACTCCCCAACTACATTGGATGGCTGCTTTGTATAATAGGGATGTATCTTGTAATGCCAGGCCTTTGCTTTTTCGGCAGGAAAGGCACGGCGAATTGGCTCGGCTACAGTTGTTGCTACCGGGCTGCTCATAATTAAGGCTATTATAGTATTTCGCTATCGCCACATCAATAGTCTTAATAGTGGCAGTTATGGTTTTGGATATACAATAGTTTGCGGGTCACTATAGTTATGCTAGGCATTGACTGGCGTGTTATACTTTTGAGATAAAGCGTATGAACCCGATGCATGAGGAGAGCGAACGTGTCACGTATGAGAGTCATAGTCAATCCAGCTGCCGGTGCGGGAAAGACTGCCAAGAAATGGCCGCAGATTATGGCACTGATGAAGAGCTTGGGACTGGACTTTGAGCATGATGTTACGGAAGCTCCTGGTCATGCCATAGAGCTGGCTAAAGCGGCGGTGAAGAAAGGGTACAAGCTTGTGGTATCTGTAGGTGGTGATGGGACATTACATGAAATTGTGAATGGCTTGCATGAGGCTGGTGCTACGACTGATGTCGCAGTAGGCATCGTAAACACGGGAACGGGCGCCGATTATATCCGCACCATCGGCGTGCCTCGTCGCTATAAAGAGGCTTGTCAATGTCTTCTGAGTTCAGGCAGGCGCACGGTTGACCTTGGCGTCGTTGAATATATAAAAGGCGGACAGCGGAAGAAGCGGGTGTTTGTGAACTTCGCCGGCATTGGCTTCGATGCTGAAGTTGTCAAGGCAACTACCGAGAAGTTCAAAGCTCTGGGGGACATGCCTTCCTATCTGATGGGACTATTTTCTACCCTCATGTCTTATGAAAACAGGGATGTGTCCATCATAGTGGATGGAGAACATGGGGAAAGAAGAATTTGCACTGTCCTGCTGAACAACGGCAGGTATGGAGGCGGAGGTATGATGCCGGCGCCGAATGCAGACCCTGGAGATGGTTTCTTCGACCTGGTGATAATAGATGACATAACCAAGCCAGACCTTATCATGTCAATTCCCAGAATCTATAGGGGCACTCACCTCACACACCCGAAGGTGACCTTGATGCGGGCACGGGAGGTAGAGATAATACCGACATTAACATCGGCTGTCCAGGCTGATGGTGAACTCCTTGGGGAAGCGCCGGCCCGCTTCAGTGTATTACCAGCAGCACTGAATGTTGTAGTCTAGAGACCCTCTTGTGGTTGATTCCAGTCAGTAGCATTTCCGCAACGCCAGACATGGAGTGGGTTATGCTCTTTCCAGCATACCGGCTAGGCCGGGGGCTTCTTGTGTAAGCTGGTCTAGTGGAATTTCCTTTCCGGTAATGTCGAAGGCTTTCTTTGTTGATGGCGAAGCCACCACTATACCTACAGGTTGCTTCACGCCAGAGAAGAAGATATTGTTGCCATTGGGTTGGCAGCTAAGCGACATTTTTGTTACCAAGATTAGCGTTATTCCGGCTATTGCGACAGGGCTGCCGATTATTACTCTTTTCTTCTCCATTTAGACAAAACCAGTTTTTTCACAGCTCGCAATGTGGGCAATGAGAAGGCGAATCCCATCAGAGGTGCAGCCAGTTGAATAGGCCGTACCCTTACTGCTCCGTAAAGATGACCTTCGATGATAGCTTCGCCGGCAAATGAAGGCTCAATCCTTATCTGGTGGGGCGAGAAATAACTCAGAAGTAGATTAACTGGTGCTAAAAAGGCAAAGAGGAGACCTGTATCAGCCGGATTATCAAGATCTACCTTGAAGTTTGCTACGAGTTCCTTAATCTTAATGCGACGGCGAATTCTCTTTGCGAGGCTGCCAAACTGTCTTAGTAGACCTTTGGTTCGTAGGACTTCGAACGTGATTCTTATCCACCATATCCAGTCCAGCCGCTTCTGTTTATGTTCAATCGTCTTCTTTTCTTCAGGCTTCTTTTTTCCTCGTCTTAATTCGTGACTGACCAGGCCGAAGAGCCATACCAATCGCATGCTGAATTTGGGTCTTCCGTCTATGTTTGTACGGAACACCAAATCAAGCGGTACACAGAGGAGCAGGGTAATGAGTACCGCCAGGCTAGCTAGAACAGCGATGGCCCACAACTATTTTTTCTCTTCCTTTTTCCGTTCTCCCCATCTTTCGGTGAGTTTAGCCGCAATGTCAGGTATGGTTTCGCTTAATTTCTCTATGGCTGTTGCCATACCCCCCTTGATTGGCTCTATCCTGACGCCGTCCTTATCGATGACTATGATAGCGATTGGCCTTACCCCGGCACCGCCACCGCTGCCACTGCCTCCACCCTCAGTCGCCTCTTTTGTCTCCCCTTTACCTGAGCCACCGCCAGCGGCAAAACCGAAGCCAACGCTCATCAATGGAATCAGGGTCGTACCTTCGATAGTTATGGGTTCACCGACAACGGTCTTAGCGTCAAGAACCTTTTCAATTTCTCCAAGTGTCGTCTTAACCAGTTTCTCAACGTCTTCCATATTTCAATGTACCTCCTAAGTTGTTCTCTCTGCAATACAAGATATTATACCACGGTCTACAAATATGCCTAAAAGGGCAGATTGCAGTATTTTAGAGCATATTCACGTTTCCGATTGGCTATCGCCTTCCGGCTCTTTTGCTGATGCGCGGTCACGAAGCCAGTGGCGGATTTCATCGAGGGTCGGCGGTGACACGCTGAATACCTCAATGTCTTCGGGAAATTGCACCAAATGTCCTTCTCTGATGAACAATACGCCAATTTCATTGGCTTGGAGCGTCTCGTCTATTCTTTTACTGATGTGTTCATATCTTTTCCTTGAGGTTTCGATGTAGAATTCAGCTATTTTCCGGGCTACCTTGTCGCTGAGGAATCCGATGAATAAGCACCTCTCCCAGTCAATGGTTTCCTCAGCTAATTCCTTGTCCTCAATTACCTCAAGCGTAGCGCCGTCCTGGCACTTTTGCTTGGCGATTTGGCAGCTCTTCGGATTCAGGCCCTCCATAATTTTGAGGCCATCATCGCCACTCAAGCTGATTGATTCGTGATATATCCGGCTAACGGTGCCTATTTTTGCTTCGAGGTTAGCTATATGCCCTACTGCCTGCTTCCAGTAGAGTTCATATTTCTCGATGTACTCAGATGGGGAGTCTTTGTATGAATATATCAATGGGACGAGTAGAAGTCTCCTCCCCTGTTTGAAGCTGGCTGCCTCAGGTTTGTTTATTTTGCCTAGCTCTTGTGCCATGACTTCACCTCTCTTCTAGTTTATCATAGAACTCTTTCACTTTGCGCTGCTAGGGAAGATATAACCCGAATGAAACTAAATAGGTGATTGGCAAACTTTGCCTTTTCTGGTTCTTCCAGAAGAAAGGTGACGAAGATTAGCCGATAGTCTAGGCAATGAAAAGGTGGTAGCAGTTACTGAGGGAAATTTGGTGTTCCGTAGGGACCACAAAGCCGGCGAGAGAAGGCATCTTAGGCTATCAGTTCAGGCTCTATTTGTTTCTCCAGACCGGCTTCCTTTTCTCCAGGAAGGATTTCAGCCCCTCCTGCCCATCTTCTGTTTCCCAGGTCTTGATCCCCAGCTCTGTTCCTTTTTGGGTTGCCTTGCCGAATTCAGCGGTATCGGCGCATTGATAGAGGGCATCTCTGACGAGCTTCAGACTGAGGCTACTTTTATCCATGAGCTTTCGAGCAATCTCCTCGGCGGTTGCGTCTAGTTCTTCTTCCGAGACGACTTTATTTACTAAGCCTATACGCTCTGCCTCTTTTGCATCTATATTCTCACCCAAGAGGAGAAGCTCGAAAGCTTTCTTCTCTCCCATTATCCGGGTAAACATCGCAGCAGCTGCCGGTGCTAAACCACCCAGTTTTATCTCTGGCTGACCAAGTTCAGCCTTCTCGGAGGCAATAGCCATATCGCAGCCGGCAACAAGCTCACAGCCGCCTCCCAAAGCCACGCCGTTCACCACAGCAATGCTTGGCTTGCCAAGGCTTCTTAAAAGCTTGAACATCCGCTCAAACTCAGTCATCATCCGGGGCATCATTTCTCCGATGTGGTCCTTTACCTCTATCCCAGCACAAAAAGCCCTGTTCCCACTCCCCCGGATTAGCAGAACCTTTGCCTCATCATCTTTTCCTAAGTTTTCCAGGGCGGTATTAATCTCAATCAGAGTTTCATAATTCACTACATTAACCGGCGGACGGTTAATAGTGAGTTTTGCTATGCCATCCTTTTTCTCTAATGTGATATTTTGAAACTCCATGACTCTCCCTCTGAATAATATTAATCTTATTCTTTGCCGTAATATCTATTAAACCCGTGTAAGCGAGATGACATGCCTCACCTCAACGGGCATGACCTCAACAATGCTAGCCTGTCAGCCTATCTTTGTCAAGCAAAAACAGAAAGCCCGGGTGTAACCCGGGCTTTCTGTAATTAGCTTACAAGCCTATCTTGTTACTTCTGCGGTTTGCCCAAAACGGCATTATACAGCTCATCATCAAAGGGATGACCTTCTGCCTGCATCTGGCGAAGCTTAATAAAGTCGATAGTGTCCTTACCCGTTATCCTCTTGGTATTAAAGGCGTTAAAGCCAAGGAAGGCTTCTCCCTGCATATTCACCGCTAGCCAGTAACGGTGGTCATTCTTGGCCAAATCCCAGAAGTATTTCTTCTTCTGTCTTATCCCGACAATGGACTTCATCAAGCAGCCGTGGAATAGGTTGGTGAAAGTCCACAGTGTCTTATTCACCTCCTCATCCAAGAGGGTCAAAACTGCAGGCAGCGATCTAGCCAGGTCCCTAGCCTCATTTGCCTTCGGGCCAGTAACAGGTTCACCATAGACAATCGCGCCATCATCAATCCACTTATCTGTAATCACCTGCGGGTTCCTGATGAACTTGTCTCCCTGCTTAAGCACCGGCACCACCTTGCTAAGATAGTTCTTTCTCAGCATCTTGTAGGCACTCCACATCTCGCAGGAGACGCAGTTCCACATGGCATCCTCTATGGACAGAAACCAGGGGAGAAAATCTGATGCGCCCCCGACTGGAGCTGAGCCATGCCTCGGTCCCGCCTGTCCAAAAATAGCCAGGTCGGAAGAAATAGATATATCACAGGCACTGCCAATCTCCTGTCCACCAGCCACACTCATACCATTAACCCGCCGAATGGTTGGTTTTTGGCACTGAAGGATAGTATCCACCATGCCGTTGAACAGGTCCATGTATGCACCATATTCTAGAGGCTTGTTAGAATAATACTCGGCATATTCTTTGGTATTACCGCCGGTGCAGAAGGCTCTGGTGCCGACTCCGGTAAAGACAACGGCAACAACATTCCGTTGCATCTGGGCTCGGTGAAATCCAGCAATTACCCCTTTCACCATTTCAGTGTTGTAGGAGTTCAACTGGTCAGGATTATTAAGGATAATCCAGGCGCTATATAGACCTTCCACCGGCTTTCCTTGAGGGTCAATGATTGGCCTCTCCTCATATATGGTGCATGGCGCCTCAGTGCCAAAGTGTTCCATGCCCCATACATTATGGTTTTTTAGTCCGCCTTCTTTAGGTAACCAATCTAAAGCCATTATATACCTCCTCTTTTTTTATTCAGTTAAGTTAAAAATCAGGGGTTAACACTATTCTCTTTGTCAGCCCGCCCTTATGAGCTTCCTCAAATGCTTCCTTTATTGTGCTCATCGGTCTTGTCTCGACAAAGGGTTCTATCTGTATCTTACCCTCCAAAACCATTTTGAGAACCGTCGGATAGTGCTTAGTGAGACAACCCCACGAGCCTAGAATGTCGGCATCAAATGCCATTAAACGAGACAACGAATACTCATTCTTCTGTGTACCGAAACCGCATATTACCAATACGCCGATGTATGATAGCAACTCAAGGGCAATCCTTTGACCAGTAAGCGTCCCCGTCCATTCAAAAATCTTCCAGCCATAGTTAGAGGGTATTTTCTTTTCATTACAATAGGCTCGAAGTTCATCTCTAATAGCCCTGGTGTCTTTATCCGCTGTGCTCTGAATAGTGTGAGTGGCGCCAAACTCTAGGGCTCTCTTCAGTTTTTCTGGGTTGCGGGCAATACCAATTACCTCTTTAGCACCTAATGCGGACAAAATTTGAGTAGCGTAGACACCAAGCCCGCCGGTAGTCCCGATGACAATGGTTAAATCCCCCGGCTTAACCTGGGCTCTCATTGCTGCCTGATAGGGTGAAGTTGCCGCATCAGCAATCACGGCAAGATGCGAAAGGGGTGTCCCCTTTCTATCAGGAACTTCGCACAAATCCTGAGAAGGAACTACAATATGACTGGAAAAACCGCCATATATCCCCATACTATTCCCCGGCATCTTCTGTGCCAGACACCGATTGCCTCTACCGGCAGCACAAATAGGGCAATTATTGCAAGGCATTACCGATGGTACAATTACCTCTTTGCCTACCCAGTTCTTGTCTCCGGCTATGACTTGACCACTGATTTCGTGCCCTAAGGTTAATGGTGGTTTGTTTACAGTGGGTACGCCGTCATAAAAATATCCCAGGTCTGTATGACATACACCACAGCCAGCAATTTCAACCAATACCTCGGCCGGCTTTATCTCAGGCACGTCAAGGCTAACGCTAGTCAGCTTTCCTGGCTCTGTCATCTGCCAGGTTTTGATTTTATTAGGTATCTTTGCCATTCTTTCTCCTCTGTAAAAATCGGTGTTAATACTCCCCGCCCACTGTCCCTCTTTATCGCTCACCCCATGCCATCGACCTTTATGGCATGCTCGAAAATTGAAGACAGCAGATTTTATCATCTTGCCTATAGGTTGTCAATAATGTTGATTTGACGTGTCCTCCCTCGCGATTTATAATATTTCTTTGTGGCTTAGCGAAGGCCTTCTGACAGCCAAAGAGGTAGTCATGGCTAGTGCTATATTGACAGCGCTGTAATATCATTTTACGTTTTGTGGCCTCGCTATACCACCGTGAGTAAGTAGATAATATTTTAAAGTTAAACATTCTCATGTCATAAAAATGCTGACATCTCGGAGCATAATAGGCTCAAGAGAGTAACTCCATAAGTTAGTGTGGAAGATAAAGAATGCGAGAAAAAGGGAGGAACAACTTTGAATAAGAGGAACGCATGTATCATAGCTGCCGGAGTATCTGTTTTTGGTGAGAGGCAGGCACATCTGGTCGATTTATTCCAGGAAGCAGCAAAGAGATGTCTTGATGACATACCTGGGTTGAAGCCAAAAGATATTGATGGTCTGCTTGTGGCTACTTCCCTTGGCGGAAGGACCTCGACCCAAGTAAATACTTCTCCTGTAATAGCTGAGAGGTTAGGACTGCATCCGACTTCTATTTGCACAAGGCTGGATACTCTATGCGCTGGTGGAAATTCAGGCATTCTTCTCGCCACAGCCCTTGTGGAAAGTGGAATGTCTGATGTAGTAATGGTTACCGGTGCTGAAAAACTTTATACGCCCCAGAGATGGGAAGTATTTTACAGCGAGCTTAATGTAGTCGACCATGACTGGGATGCAACACAGGGATTGGGGCTGCCACCACCGTTTTTTGCCTTGCATGCCAAGGAACATATGAAGCGGTACGGAACGACTAAGGAGCAATTGGCGGCAGTTTCAGTAACGAATTATAACTTTGGTGCTGCCAACCCTAATGCCCAGTTCCAGAAAAAGCTCACAATGGAAGAGGCTATGTCAGCAATGCCAATTGCCCCTCCTCTTACTCTCTATGATTGCTGCCCAATAACTGATGGCGGTGCTGCTGCCATAATTGCATGTGAGGAAAAGGCAAGAGAGTTTAGTGATAGGCCTCTTGTGTATATCCGTGGTGGGGCTCAGGTGACGCTTCACAGCGTGAGTGCTAACTGGCCGGGTGAACATCTTGCAGATTGGCCTCACCTCAGGCTAGCTGCAAAAAGAGCATATGAGAAGGCCAAAGTTGGACCCGATGATATAGATGTGGCCCTAACACATGATTGCTTCACCATCTCCGAGGTCATTGAGGTAGAAGAGTTCGGTTTCTGTAAGAAAGGAGAGGGTGGACCTTACGTAGCCTCAGGCCAGATTAATCTGGGCGGCAAGGTTCCAGTTAATACTGATGGTGGACTTCTTTCTTGTGGTCATCCATTTGGGGCAACAGGAATTCGCCAAAGTGCTGAAATACTAAAGCAACTCCAGGGGAGAGCTACATTCCAAGTTCAAGGTGCGGAGATTGGCCTGGCTCACAATTTGAGCGCTCTATGTGCTGAGCATACGGTGGTGATTTATGGAAGAGAACCAGTAAAGTAAGGAGGGATTAGAATGGAAGTTACAGGGATACCGTTTTTGAATAACAAGTACCCGGTTACAATGGACCTCTGGCCGATGGAAGCCAGGGAGTTTAATAGGATATACGAGTTCTACGATAATCTTAAGGCGGGTAGATTTACTACAACGAAATGCAAAAAGTGCGGCCATGTCGCCTATCCACCTCGCATAATATGTCCCGAATGTTACTCCGAAGAGCTTGAGTATATTGACCTTCCTAAAAAGGGGAAGGTGATAGTTTTTACCGAGCAATTAAGGGGTGTTCCTCTTGGCTTTGAAGCTCCGCTAATTCATGGCTGGATTGACCTGGGCGCAAACAGTCCAGTAAAGAGAATGCTGAGCCGCATAATAAATTGTCCTGCAGGGCAGTTGAAAGAAGGTGATGAGGTTCAATTTGTGGTATTTGATGTTCCGGCCCACCCGATAGAAATCAAGAAAGAAACAAAAATGGCGGAGAGAGTGTTTTTTGCCTTTGAGCCTGTTGCGAAATAGTCTTATGATTAAGGCATTTGATTTTAAGTTGCTTCCATTGAGCAGGCGACATCAATTGTATGGAGGGTAAGCTAGGTTTCGTCTCTTGACAGCAAACGACTAAGAGGGCATACTAAAGGTTTGTTATAAAACATGACTAAAGCCATAGACCCGAACACCATGGTTTTGCAAAATATCTGGAAGGAGGACTAATTTAAAATGCTGCTAGAAGGAAAGTTTACTTTGAAAGCGCCTATTCAAGAGGTATGGGATTTTCTACTTAAGCCGGAGACACTAGCCTCTTGTATCCCCGGTGCTGAGGAGATGAAAGCCATCGACGACAAGACTTATGAAAGTGTGGTCAAGCAGAAAGTCGGGCCAATATCAGTGAAGATCAAGTTCACCACGAAGATAACTGAGATGAACCCGCCTAGACATCTGAAAGCAGTCGGTAGGGGTGCGGATATAACTAAGGCGGGAACCTTCAGTCAGGAGACTATTGTTGACCTAACCGAAATATCAAAGGATGAGGTAGAGGTCGCATATAGCTCCAATGTGAGTTTGGTCGGTCGGTTAGCTACCTTTGGCGAAAGGATAATGCGTGCTAAAGCCAAGTCGGTGGGAGAAGAGTTCACCAAGAATTTGCAAGAGAAATTGAAGAGTCGAAAATAGACATATTTAAAAGGAGACACTAATGAACAAAATGAGGGAGGTCAGGCAAGAATGATAAAAGACTTTGAGTACTTAGCTCCCAAGACGCTTAAAGAAGCCCTCACCTTGGTGGACAAGTATGGAGATGATTGTAAAATAATTGGTGGGGGTCAATCACTGTTAATCCTGATGAGGCAGGGATTGGTCGCCCCTAAGTATCTAATCAGTATCAAGGGCTTATCCGAACTGAGCTACATTAAAGATACCAAAGAAGGATTAAATATTGGTGCCTTAACCACGCACCGGGCAATCGAGAAATCACCGGTAATCCAAAAGAAGTTTAGCGTGCTGGCGGAGATGGAACAAAGGCTGGCTTCAATCCAGACCCGCAACTGGGGCACTATCGGGGGTAACCTCTGTCATGGCGAGCCGGCTGGCGACCCGGCACCGGTATTAATAGTGCTGAAGGCTACCTTGACTATAGCCAGCCTCAAGGGTGAAAGAAACATGGCAGTTGAAGATTTCTCCGTGGATTACTTTGAAGTGGCGCTGAAACATGGCGAACTGCTTACTGAAATCCAGTTACCGGCTGCCCCTCCTCACACCGGCACCGCCTACACCAAGTTCAACGTGATACAAAGTGATTTAGCCACGGTGGGAGTTGCCGTATCAATTACTCTAGGCTCCGGCGATGGCATCTGCCAGGACATCCGAATAGCGCTAGGGGCTTCGGCACCGACTCCGATGAGAGCTAAACAGGCGGAAGAGGTGCTGAGGAGTAAAAAGATTACGGATAATCTTCTTAAAAAGGCTGGTGAAGTGGCTTCTACTGAGGCTCAACCCATATCCGATATCGCTGCCTCGGAAGAGTACCGGCGGGAGCTGGTGAGGGTCCTGGTGGCGCGAGTAGGCAATGAAGCCCTGGCCAGGGCAAAGGCTTAACACGGAGGTTTAACGACATGAAAAAAGAGCTAAAATTGACGGTCAATGGTCAGCCCTATGAGCTATATGTAAAGCCTAAGACACTCCTCGTACAGGTTTTGAGAGACCACCTTGGGTTGACTGGAACAAAAAGGGGCTGTAATGAGAGTTCCTGTGGCGCTTGCACGGTGATTCTCAATGGCATGGCGGTAAAGTCATGCTCAATACTAGCACTTCAGGCAGATGGGGGTAAGTTGATGACAGTGGAGGGTCTGGCTAGTGGGACTGAGCTGCATCCATTGCAGAGAGCCTTTCTTGACCATGGTGCTTTTCAGTGCGGCTTCTGTACTTCAGGAATGCTCATGGCATCAACGGCGTTACTAAATGAGAACCCCAAGCCAACCAAGGAGCAGATAAAAGAAGGCATTGATGGTAATATCTGCCGCTGCACCGGCTATAACAGTATTATTCGTGCTGTAACTGCTGTGGCTAAGGGTGAATATAAGGAGGGAAAATGAGCAAATACTCAGTAATCGGTCAACGGGTACACAGAGTCGATGGGCCGGAAAAGGTAACCGGTAATGCTAAATACACCTTCGACCTAGTTCTACCTAATATGCTTTATGGCAAAATCCTGAGAAGCCCCCATCCCCATGCCAAGATTCTCAACATTGACACCAGCCAGGCGGAGAAATTAATTGGAGTAAAGGGGGTGGTAACTGGTAAGGACACGCTGGGCAAGAAACAGGGCATCTGGCGGCGTTTCTCCGAGCTCTGTGATGAGGAAATCCTCTGCCGTGAGAAGGTTCGCTATATCGGCGACCCGGTAGCCGCAGTTGCTGCTATTGATGAAGATACTGCCGAAGAGGCGCTGGACTTGATCGAAGTTGAGTATGAGCCGCTGCCGGCAGTGTTTGACCCGATGGAAGCGCTTAAGGAAGGTGCGCCGCAGATTCACGAAGGCGTGGAACTTAATATAAATGTGACCCGCCATATTGAGTGGGGCGATGTTGATGAGGCGTTTAAGAAGTGCGACTACATTCGTGAAGACCAGTTCAGGTGTTCATCACAGGCGCACATGTGTATGGAAACCCATGATGCCGTGGCTAGCTTCGATTATAGCGGCAAGCTTACAGTGTGGACTTCAACCCAGTCAGCGTATTACATTCAAGCCCTGCTTGCTGGTATGCTTGGCTTGAGAGAAGGCGATGTGAGAGTGATAAAACCACCTACCGGAGGCGGCTTCGGCAGCAAGTTTGAGCTAGATTCCGCCCAGTTCTGCGCCTGTGTGCTGTCTATGAAGTTATGTAAGCCGGTAAAGATAGTTCTTACCCGAGAAGAGGAGTTCACTGCCACCAAGCGGCGCACGCCCATGTATTATTATTTGAAGCTTGGTGCCAAGAAAGATGGTACCCTGCTAGCCAAAGAAGCCCGAGTGATTACCGAGGGTGGTGCTTATACCGGTATGGGAGCTACTGCACTCTACCTCACCGGCTTCTTCTCATCATTCCCCTATAAGTATCCCAATTACCGATATGATGGCTATCGGGTCTACACTAATACTGCGCCGACATCAGCCATGCGCGGGTTTGGTGCTCCCCAGTCGGTGTTCACTGGTGAGTCTCAATTGGACATGCTGGCTGAAGACCTGGGCATAGACCAGATTGAGATCAGGCGTAAGAATGGCATGACCCCCAACTACGAGGTTCCGGGTCAGGCTTATATACAGAGCTGTGGGCTGCACCAGTGTCTGGACGAGATTGAGAAACACATTAAGAAACGAGGTAAGCTTCCTCCCAACCGGGGCATAGGTATCGCTGCCTATGGCTTTATGTCCGGCGGTATCTTTAACTGGTTTGATACCCCGTATGCTTTCTCGGCTGCAATAGTCAGGATAAATATTGATGGCAAAGTAGACCTATTCACCGGAGCCTGTGAGATTGGTCAGGGCTCTGATACCACGCTAAGCATGATTTGTGCCGAGGAACTGGGGATACGCCTTGAAGATATCAGGATACATGCCGGTGATACTGGTATCTGCCCTCCTGACCTCGGCGCCTGGGGCAGCCGTGAGACCCTGATGAACGGCAATGCCGTCAAAATGGCAGCGGCTGATGCCAAGCGTCAGCTTATGGAATTCGCCGCCGCCAAGATGGGGGTCAACATTACTTACGACCTGGATATCAAAGACCGATGGATTCACATTGTCAACCGCCCGGAGAGAGGCGTCTCTTACTTTGATATCGTTAAGGAGGCAATAAGGGGCAGGGATGGCGAGGTTATCATCGGTAGGGGGCACTATACTCCCCACCGCAAGGGAATGATATCGCCGGCTTATAGTTTTGGTCTCCAGGCGGCTGAGGTAGAAGTAGACCCTGAAACGGGCAGATATAAGCTGATAAATGTAACCACTGCCCACGAAAGCGGCACAGTAATCAATCCCTTAGGCATTGAAGGGCAGCTGGAGGGGGCAATAATGATGGCCGGCGGCTATGGCTTCTGTGAGGACCAGCCGATGGACGAGGGCAAGATACTTAATCCGTCGATCGCTGATTATAAACTTATTCGCTCCCTGGATATGCCGGAGACCGAGATCTTAGAGATTGACACTTATGAGCCCGAGGGACCGTTTGGCGCCAAGGAGGCTGGAGAAGGACTGACCAACCCCACTGCCGGCGCCATAGGTAATGCCGTATATAAGGCAGTCGGCGTTAGAATAACTGATTTACCCATAACTCCAGAGAAGATTTTCAGAGCGCTAAAGGAGAAGGAGAAACAAGGCAAAAAGTCTAAGTAAGGCATTGTCGTGAACTAGGAGGTAGCAGATGAGTTATCACTGTCCTGTGTGTAATAAGGTTTCGAGCAGCGCTATGGACCTGGCCCGCCACATGATTGGCCGAGGAGACAAGGTGCATAGAGACTGGGTTAACTCTAAGGGTTTCAAGTACTCAGAGTTGCTTACCTTACAATTCAAGTCTTTTGGTGGTGAGGGTTATAAGGCCCTGGCTGAAGTACTAGAGAAAGAGACTAAGACCAAGGAGTAGAATCTCAATTCAGCCTCCTGGTTCCCGTAGCGAGGGATTTCTCTTCGGCTATAAGAGTATTGAGTTTGGCTTCAGAGCTATAAAGAGGGACTGCTTCAGTCCCTCTCTTTTAAGATGGAATTGGGTATCTGGAGCTTGTCGGTGACTGATTGGCAATAAGCCTAGAATTAGTCAAAGTTCAGAGATCGCAGAAGTCTAACTTCGAAAAGTGGCGCGCCTAGAGGGATTCGAACCCACGACCCCCGGTTCCGAAGACCGGTGCTCTTGTCCGCTGAGCTATAGGCGCAGGTGGTAATATAGAGCCATCTACTTGCAGATTTCCTAATAGTTGTCAATAGTCAGTACTTGACCTCCTGATGTTTCTCGGTTAGAGTTATTCTGGGAGACGGCTTGGACTTGTACAGGTTGAGGAGCTTTGTCTGCCTCGTTTGTCCTGTAAG
>Ga0315282_10004896_pt1 | contig 23094 bp, 17 predicted proteins | sample YL17G07_20_MG_FD_203693 | JGI IMG/M metagenome (GOLD analysis project Ga0315282, IMG submission 203693) | Sediment microbial communities from Yellowstone Lake, YNP, Wyoming, USA - YL17G07_20 | ecosystem: Environmental > Aquatic > Freshwater > Lake > Sediment | place: USA: Wyoming | collected... | reverse complement strand
GCAATGGTAAAGCTTTCACCAAGAATCAACCTCTTTTCCTCTGATACCCCGGAGTTAGAGGTTACCTTCAGAATGAACCAGCCAGAGGCATTAGGTATCATGCCGTAGCTTGCCTGATAAAAGGTTACCCCTTTGTACGTGAGAGGGTCATTCACTTCGATAGTCTTGTTCATGACTTCTTTGCCGTCCTCTATTACTGTCAGCCAGCTTTTGTACTCCCTCGGCATCTGAGAATTACCATAAAATTCTACTTCAAAATCATCACACCTTACACTAAACCCCAATGGCTGTATGCCATACCTCCGAAGCTTCTCCTTCAGTTCCCCCTCCTTTATCCCCAGAAGCTCCGATGCCTTTGCTTCCTTACCCCAGGTTGCCTCAAGAGCCTGCAGTATCCTGTCTCTGTCCATCTCCTCCGAAGGATTCAGAGAAGCTGAAGGTGAAAATGCTACAGGATAGCTCCTCCCCTCAGGAATATTCATGAAACCCTTGAACCCAAATGAGACCCCCACTACTGCCCCTATCAGTATCAGTATGATGCTCAGATGGGTTATGTATACCCCGAGTCTCGTATAGTTGCCCTTCTGACAATAATATTGATACCCCCTGTCCTCCTTCGCCTCTTCATAATGAAACCCTATCGCCTTGATGGCTGCCGTAACCCCTTCCCTTACCTTCTCAGGCTTTCCCTTTATGGAAAGCTCCCTCCTTATCCCTGCCTTCTCTATCTGCTCTGCTGTCAGCGGCTTGATCGGTTCCCTTACTAACTTCCATATCCTCGGCAGTCTGTCCAGTGAACAAATAATAATATTCGCTGAAAAGAAAACCAGAAGGGTCCTGAACCACCAGGAATGGTACATATCCATGAATCCCAGAGTATCAAATATCCTGTATACTGTCGGGGCAAGGGACTCCCCAAAAAGTCTGCTTAAAATCAGAATGTTCCTGGCAGGCTCTGCCCTCTGCTCCAGTACAGTACCTATTACTGAAGTCAGGGCTATCAAAGAAAATATAATAATAGCAAATTTGACAGAGGCAAATAACCCCCACATCCTCTCTATTACTGTCTTCTTCTCCTCAGGCAATTAAAAACTCCTTTGAATTCAACTTTAACTAATTTTCAAATAAAATAATTATAAAATAGTTTAGCAAAATAATCTAAAAAAGTCATTAATAGTGGCAAAGTACTAAAGTGCTGGACTAACACTTTGACATGCCAAAAGAGTTGCCCAGGTGCTGAGCACATACCCCGGCTTGCTGCCTTGAATTTAGAATGTCTTTACAGTAGTCCCAGGACAAGTCTCACAGCCGAGTGGTTCTGGGTAATTGTAAACACCATGCCGGTGGCAGCCCCAACAGTCTGTACCGGATGTAGGTACTGGGATAAAGCCTATGTGTTTGGTGTTGAGATTTGTATGACAGGAAATACAGAGGTTATAGTAAAAGTGCGTGTCAAAATTAGGCACATGAGCACCATTAACCTCCTGCCTAAGCAGGGACTCATTCGGGGAACCATGTGGTTCATGGCAGTCCAGGCAGCTCAGGACATAATTGATGCCGTCGGTATAAGGGGCTTTTTTATCTCCTTTATCACAGCAGGTTTGAGGAGCCGCTCCTCCATGGATATCGCCATTGAGACCCCAATTGATAGCTATTGTATCTCGAGCTGTACCATTAATTGCGTACTGATGACAGTCCAAGCAAAAAGTTACATAGTCAACGGTTCTTGAGGCATCACTTGTGATATCACCATCCGGTTCGTATATAGTAAAAGAATTGAATCTATAAGGAGGCTGGTAATTATATTTATTCATTCTCTCTGAGGCATCATCTCCCCAAAGTTGCCAAGTGTATAAATCAGTATGTTGGCTTGGCCTTGAGACAGAGCTTACTAACTTACCACCTACAATTCTTCCATTTGGATCGTCACCATGTGGATCTTTTTGAGTTCTGTGGGGATTATGACAGCCTGAACAAGGGTTAATATTTCCCACCATACTGCCAAATCCCCAATTCTGATTTCTGAGAAAAATTATAATATCAGATAGAAAATGAGATGAACCACTACTTGAATTACAGTTTAATACAGGATTCCCTAAGGTATCCACAAACTGAAAGGCTTGCCTTGTACTAATAGGACAGATATTTGTATCTCCCCCTGCCATACGGCTGTAATCGAATTGGTTAAGCATAGAAACCTGTCCCGAGCTATTTGGGTCTTGATGGCAAGCATAGCAAAACATCCCAGTTTGATCAAGATATAAAGCTCTAAATAATTCATACTTGGAAGGGCTTCCACCAGCCGGATCAGGCTCCATCCCTCCAATACTTGCATGTTGTTCATGGCAGTGGGCACAGTTACCTTGTGAATATCCAAAAGTTAAAAGACCTGAGCGATTGACCCCATAAGTGGTATTCCCGTGTGCAGAATCAAGATAGGAGCCACTGTTTGCCTTATCAGGATATAACAACCAGCAAAGAAGAGACACTCCACATATCAAGATTGATACCAGTATGAAGGTTTTCCTCACAGCCAATTCTTCCTCCAATCAGTCACTAGTTATTGTCATTGGTCATTTGTCATTAGTCATTGATTTGTGCCAATGCTTCTCATAAGAATTTTTTCTGTTAAGTGACCATCGACTAATGACTATATTTAATTCTTCGACGTATGACATACATTACATCCTGATAAAGCCTCTGAAAGAGTAGCGCTTTTATAATCCCACCTCATCATCTTAAAATGAGGAGATGCATGTGCCCTGTGACAGGAAAGGCACATGACAATGTCAGTGCCTGGTGTAACCCTTGTAGGATCCGCTACACTGTCTGGACCAGGTCTGGCTACAGGCGCCACCATACTATAAGTCGTATAATTTGTGTATTCTCCAAAACCTGGACCGCTTGAAGATTGCAAAGTAGCATCAGTTGGGTGCCTGAGCCAAGGAGATGCTGTGCCAACTTCGCTGGGGCCACCTACCCAGGTATGGAACTTTCCGTGGCACTCTGCACAGAGGTAACTCATTGTATCTGAAGAACTGCTTGAAGAACCCTTGTACTCATTGTGACTTGTATTTACATTATCCTGTTGCCAGTCAGAATCTTCCTTACCTTTAATCCCTAATAAAAACCGGTAGTTATGGGCAACATTCGTCAAATCGCCTTCCAATGGAGGAGAATCATCACCATGATGTGCTCCTTTCATTGCATGTGTCTCGTCATCAACAGCTGTATCCCCACTCTGGCGGCCATTATGTCCATGGCAGCCCCATGTCCCTGAACATCTTAATTGGGCACTGAGTGTCGTACCACCTGGCGGAATATTTCCAAGAGTATCATCTGGATTAGTTGAGAAGATATTATGCCCAGTATTATCAAAGATAGTACTCACATAGAAATAATTACCTGCAGCAAGACCCTTGACCGAATTATAAGTTGGCTCATTGGTGTTAAAAACAATGGGGGCTTTTGTCACGCTATCCTGCCATGTACTTCCTGCTATTACAGAATGACAACCCAGGCAATCATAAATCAGTAAGCTGCCTTTGGGTGTAGCAGTCTTTGTAAATGAGGTTCCATCAAAGTCATAGGCCATTGGCTGGCCATTCTGGCTGTTATGCATAGTATGACAATTGCTGCAGCTACCTGTGACTGCAGCCTCCGAAGACACAAATGAAAACATAAGGCATACAGCAAAAACTAAAAAGCAAAGAGCACAAAGTTCCATACTACTCGTTTTTATTACTTTGCTCATTGTTTTATGAGTTCTGCCCATACTACCGTATTTATTTTTAAATAAGGCAAAAATTATGCCAGATTAACACCTTATGCACTTGGCGCTTTGCAAGATTAGCTTAAAGCCAAAAACATGGAAACCCTGCTCCCCTCTTGGTTCATGCTCTTTTCCATTGATGTCTGCCTTTTGACCCCTCCTTGCTCCTCCCCTTAGCAAGGGGAGCCCGCCTGCCGTCCGTCGGGCAGGGATGGGTGGGGTCGCTCTTGACTCTTGCTATTTTTTGTGACATTGAATGCAGAGAGCGCGCTTTCTATCCAAAACAAGCATAAATTCAGCCTTAGCAGAATGCATACTGTGACAGGTGATACAGGTTATGGGTTGACCATTACGGGGGTCTAGTACCCCCTTTCCAAGTGGATGGGCAACTTTATGCTGTGCTTTATGACATTGTGCACATGTTAAGATATTATCTTCTTTAAAATAAAGTGGATTCCGAGAATGCAATGGCACATGGCACTCAAAACATTTACTATCTTTGACAGGCTCACATCTGATAGATTTTAAGGCCTTCACCATAAAGATTTGCCTCTTCTCAGTATCTTGATGACAGGTAAAACAGAACCTTGCCTCTTTTACAGTGAGATTCTTTTTCTTTGAGGCATGGTAATTATGGCACAAGGCACATCCCCTCTTGTCACCTCCGTGGACATCGGCCTCATTTATTTTTGCACGTACGTTCTCATGGCAACGGAAACACAAATCTTTCCCTGATACTTTGGTGGTTATTTTCTTCCCAGCTACAATGGGGTCATGGCATTGTTCACAATTTTTATCTAAAAAGGCTTTATGCCCGTAAGGACCGATGAGACCTTTGCTATTGGAACTGTGTCCTGAGTGACAGGTGTTACAGTCTAATTCTTTCGTTGCAAAAGATATGGATACTGTGCCAACACTGCATCTTGGTTGATGACAGGTTTTACATATCTTATCAGGTGCAGCAGATAAAAGGTCCTCTTCTGAGGATGCATGTGCATTATGACATGATGAACACTCCCCTTCCTTAAATGGAAGGTGTACGAAGGATTTATTCAGTTGCTCTTTCAGTACCTCATGGCAATCCCAGCAGAGTTTCTTCTCTTCTTTGAGCAACAGGTATTTATTTACTCCTGCATGAGCATAATGGCAATCAGTGCACACGCCTCTCTTCAGGGCACCATGCATATTCCCCTTTTTGAGAAGATTCTTGATACCTTCATGACAGCTCAAGCAGAGGGAATTAATATCCTCTTTCATTAAGTCCTTGAGGCTACTTGCATGCACATTATGACAGGCAACACACTTCCCCTGTTTGAAAGGAAAATGGACATAACTCTGGGAAAGGCTCTCCTTAAGCTGTTTATGACACTGATAGCAGAGATCTGGGATTTTACTTTTTAGGCCAGTCTGAGCAGAGGCAAAACCACTCCATCCCAAAATAATAATAACCAAAAAGCATATTGTCAAAAGGTTTACACTGTTTCTTGAGTTTTTTGGGTTTCTTGAGTTGAAAAACACAATAAACTCAATGAACCCGACAAACGGTTTAAACTTGTTGTTATTCATGGCAGGCCTTACAATCCCCTTTTGCAAATGGAGCATGTTTTATCTTTCTGAGCAGACCAGGCTTCTCAGTAACATGTGGCTCATGACAGCTCAGGCAGTGGTTTATCTTAGCTATAGGTTCCCTATGCATCCTTAATAGATTTTCTGTATCTACGGAATGGCATTTTATACATAATGCTGGATCCATTGCACTGAGCAGATACTTTGATTCGGAATAATGAGACAGATGACAGCTCAGACAGTCTCCTTTTTCCATGACGATATGTCCTTTTCTCACATTCGTGGTAACAATTTTCTCATGGCATGAAAGACAGAGTTCCTGAGGTCTATTGAGGATGAGATACTTAAGTTTTGCCTTATGAGGGTTATGACACCCTGTACATTTCCCCTCCTCGACCGGAAGATGCTTATTCTTGCTGCCCTTTACTTTCGTCTCCATGCTTTTATGACATCCATAACAAAGTTCCAGCATTGGCTTAACAGTGTTAGCAGTATATTCGCTTGCATGGGGATCATGGCAGGTCCCGCATGCCTTTTCCTTAAAAGGTGGATGGATGGCTTCTTCTTTTACTTCAAGAAACATATCGCTATGGCACTTCACACAGAGCTGATCTGACGAGGTAATCAATAGATCCTTGTAAGGAGAGGAATGAGGTTTATGACATGAGACGCATTGTTTTTTACTCACCGGGGTATGCATGAATGTCTTAAAAAATTGCTTTTCTTCTTTCTTGTGACAGGTATAACACAATTCTGTTAAGGGTGTTTTCATCATCCCCGGGTTATTACTACCATGGGAGTCATGACATTTTTTGCATTCAACCTTAGAAAATGGGACATGGATATCCTTTTCCTTTAGCTCTCCTTCAGTCTTTGAATGGCATTTGAAACATATCTGTTTCTCAGAAGCTATTAAGTAGAATGGATTTTCCGAGGCATGGGGATTGTGACAGGCGGTACAGCCTTTGTCTTTTATTGGTGCATGTATGTTACTCACCTTCAATATCCCTGACTTATCAGCATGACAGCTTATACAAAGCTCGTTTTTGCCCATCAAAGTAATCTTCGGATAGTCTGTGGCATGTGGACTGTGACAGCTCTGGCATTTTCCCTCGTCAACAGGACGATGCCTGTATGCCTTTTTAAAATCAGTCGCTTCTTTCTTATGACAGGTGTAACACAGTTTACCATCTGGTGCAATCACACTGAGGGAGTTAGGGTCTGTGGAAGGTTTATGGCAGGAATCACACTGGAGAAGCTTTAAGGGAGTATGAACTGATTCCCTGAGAAGTTTATTATTTGTTGAGCTATGTGCGGTATGGCAACCAGTGCATTTGCCTTTTTCAACTGGATAGTTCTTATGTCCTTTTCTAAAACTGGTTTCTGTGAATTTGTGGCAAGACTGGCAGAGCTCCACTTCATCTTTGATAAGGTTGTTCTTATATTGAGAGCCATGGGCTGCATGGCATGTTAGACAACCATCAGTCATGGGTTTATGACGCTTAGCCCGCATGAAAGAGACATCCTTATGGCAGGTAAAGCACTGCTCATTACCTACCTTTTTAAGAAGGAACTTGTTATCTGAAGCATGGGGATTGTGGCATGGTAAACATTTGCCCTGCTTCAGAGCAGTATGCACGTGAGCTATCTTATCCATATTAAAGGACATCTGTGAATGACAGCTATAACAGAGCTTGTCTTCTTCCCTGAACTTCAGAGTTTTTACAGGTAGTTTTCCGTGACGAAGATGGCAGGCCTCACATTCCCGTTTACTCATCGGCGAATGAACATACTTCTTCTGAAAATCACCCAATTTTTCTTTGTGACAATCCAGGCAGGGCTTTGGTGCAAAACCTTTTCTCACCACAGGTTCAGGAGCGCATGTTGAAATAAGGATACCAATAAAAAGCAAGAAGATAAGTTTTAAAGCACTATATAAATGTTTTTTCTGGTACATTGAGTTTCTTGGGTTTCTTGAGTTCGGAACACAAGAAACTGTGTAAACTCAAGAATCTGATAATATTTTGAACTCGATACATTATCTTTTAACGTTATTCCCATGTCAAGGAAAAATTATTTCTGAACCGTCTCCTCCAGCAACCTGACTGCTTCATCGTTCATCTTTATTTCTGCATCTGTTTTCAACTGGGCAACATAGTTATTTAATAGGGTATTTACTTGCTCTTCGAAAGCGGCTTTATAGACCGCATTTTTCACCTTATCGAACTCCTCAACCTCTTCTCCTCTCTTACCTTGTAACCTGATTATCCTATACTGGGAATCAATCTTTAGTATTGGACTTATGTTGCCTGGTTTAATGGTATCTAAAATCTTCCTAACAGTTTCAGGCATTTCTGCCTTTGTAAGCCATCCAATATCTCCCCCTTCTTGTGCAGCAGAATCAATAGATCTTTTTTTTGCCAACCATGAGAAATCAGCACCATTTTGAAGGTTGTTGAGGATATCCTGGGCCTCATCTATCGTCTTTACCGTAATCTGCTGAATTTTAAAACTGGCAGGTTTTGAAAAACTTTTCTGATGATTTAAATAGTATTCCTCTAATGTCTTATCCGAAATAGCAATCTGAGGTATGACTACTCTTTTGATAAATGTGCTTTTGAGAAGCTGACCTTTATATCGATAAACCATGTCCTTTAAGTCTGGCTTCAATTCATAATGACGGTTGAGTGCCTCATGGTCAACTACCTTACGGTCAATCCATTCATCGAGGAGTTCCTCTTTTGATTTTCTCGGATAGGTTTTGGCAAGATCAACAAAATCTCTAACTGTTATGAGGAAACCATCCACCTCAACGAGAATTCTTTCATCCTTTGATAAACTCTCTATTTCCTCACTATTTCCGCTCAGTTTTACAGCAGCAAGAAGCTCTTGCTCAATCCTTATTGTCTGATGTTCACGAAGATATTTCAGATATTCGTCACTACGCTCTTTTTCCTTCAGTTTCCTGATAGCCCTTTCTATACTTGCCCTGACATTTTTGAGCTCTTCAGTAGATGCTTCTTCTTTGTTGATTAATTTTACGATGTAATATTTATTCTGTATCTTTATCACGTCACTTGTTTCACCAGGTTTGAGATTAGAAACAGCTTTCTCTATAGGAGGGGGTAAGGAGTTTCGTCTCAGGACAACCTCTCCACCATCTTTTTGAGAGCGATAAGTAGAATATTTCTGGGTAAGCTCTTTGAAATCAACTCCTTTTTTCAACTGCTCAACTATCACCTGAGCATTGTCCTCTGAGTCTACTTCAATAATGCCCAGGGAAAACTTTTCAAAGTTTTTCTTATAGTAGCTTATGATGTCTTCGTCGGTTACCGTAACTTTCTTGGTTATCTCATCATTATAGAGTCTTACTACTGATTCCCTCAAGATATATGCCTGGAGAGCCTGTTTTACCTCTGGATACTCCTCCATGCCCATGCGGTAGGCTTCCTGGATAATCAATCTATCATCCACCAGTTTCTGTATGAACTGTGACAGATTCAATGTCCCTGCAGAAGAAAGATTCTCTTTGCGATGGGCTATCTGTAATGAGTATTTGAGATCCTCTCCGGTTATGGGCTCACCATTTACAACTGCTAAGATATCTTCCTTTTGCAGAAGTGATGCACAGCCCCCCAAAAAAACCAGCATAGCGCATAGAGCATAGAGCGATAAACGGCTAAGGTTTATTGCCACTTTGTTGTTGCCATTCTTTGAATCAATTTTGTAACTACTCTACAGGCAACATTATCTACAGACCTTATCCTACCCCAATCAAAGACAACAATATCCTCATCACCATTGAGCTGAACGCTATCAGACCATACGATTCTGTTTTTACGGGTATTTATCAGTCTTGCACTGATAGCCACTTCAGGTGGAGAAGATGTATCCAATCCATCAGAATAAAACTCCACGGTACCCACTACGATCCCTTCTACACCTAAGTTCTCTGACAGTGCCTTAATACTATTATAGTCAAGTTCTCCTCTATGCCTAACCCTTAAATCTACGATTAATCTTCTGATTTCACCATATTCTAACGGTTCAAATTCTTTATTCTTGAAGAGCTCCACCAAAAACATATAAGTAGCTATCGTACCCGCATCTTTGTGTCTGCTTTTATTCTGAAATGGCATTACTGCAATCCTGTGAGTTAATTCTTTTTCCTTATGAGGTGGTGTAATGTTAAAAGAGGTAAGTAATCTATCCAAGACTATAGAGATCAGCCTGTCCATGGTTGTTACTGTTCCTAACCCTAAGATTTTAGTAAAATCTTCTCCTGTAGCAGCGGCTTGATTCGCCCACAGAATAGAACCATCTGTGGAGTCAATCAGGCGAGCTAAAAGTCCAACCTGTGGATTTTTTTGCGGGTAAAATGAATTAATAGAACCTACTAAGATTGCCCTAACATTCAACTCTTTCCCTATTTTTTTGGCTATATCCTTTGAAATATATCCTGTAGATCTAATTCTTTCTTTCAGCAAAAATTTGTTAAGGCTGTTCTCATCCGCTATTTCCAATCCCTTTGCTTCTAACTGGCCTTTCAGCACAGGCAAAATTTGTTCAAGTGCTGTCTTGTCGTCAGTCAAATTCTCAAGGGGGTAAAGGGCTATCCTTATCTTCTGGGATGGCTGGGCAGGATAGCCTACATTTATAACAAAAAAAAGGGAGCAAAGAATAAAAAGTATAAAGAACTTAACGTTTACCCAAATCCAGCTATGAGAAATGTCATTGCGAGTGAAACGAAGCAATCTCGTCTTTTCCAAAGAGATTGCCACGCACCCTTTGGGTGCTCGCAATGACAGACAAGTCACTCGCTTACTATTGTTATCGCTAGATTTAGGGTTTATTGAGTTTGCGCGCCTTGAATTAATTGCTTCATAAACCATCTTTACCAGATTTCTTGCCTCTTTCCAATATTCCAGGTCTTCAAACCTTTCAATTGTCATAACTCAATAAACTGTGCGAACTCAAGAAACTCAATAAACTTTTAAACTTATTTATTGAGTGTCCTGATGGCTTCTCTTACTACCCTTAACACTGCCTCGCTCATGGTTTCTGATTTTGCACCAAAATGTCTGGCCATAAAACTGGCTCCCCCACCTGTCTTTGTCACTGACCAGATGATACTGCCCGAGCTCGCATCTGCCATCATCAGGGTAATAGTCACCTCTGGGGCAGAAATGTTTCCAGTTCTCACCTCTCCGAACTTCTCGACCGAACCAAAGACAACCGCTTGAACCTTAAGGGCATTCCCTATAGTTTTAATCTGTTCTTCATTCGGTAACTTGAAGGATCTTAATCCGAGTTTATCAATCGCAGCATCTGCATCGCCAGGAACTATGACATCAACAAGACCTGTGGTCAACAGTTCACAGATAACCACCTGCCTGACAGCCTCCCCAGCAAATTTCTCATTCGTCAGATTATCCAGAGGCAACACAGCCACTCTTTTAATGTAACTGAAGTCATAATCCTGACGAATATAAAATGAAGGTGTTCCCCGACCAGCACAGCCGAAACTTATAGATACTGTGAGGAGCATACTAATCAGAATTAATTTCTTTAAAAATTTCTTCTTGGTCATTGGTCTTCAGTCATTCGGTCACGGCCACGATGCCCGTATCGGTTACGTGCAACGGCAACGTGGAAAAGCCGAAAAACGTAGCCGATGGGCGAAACGGGCTTCTTAACCGTAACCTTTAAGCGTTTCTCTTTTTTAAAACAATGTATCAATAGCTTCTTTTACCACCTTACTGGCAGCTTCACTCAGTGAAATGCCTTCTGCGCCAAAGTGTCTTGTCCAGAAACTGGCACCACCTGATGTGTGACACACTGACCATATGGTATTGCCTGAGGATGCCTCAACTAACTTCAGATGTATAGTAACCTCAGGATAAGTTACTGAAATTCCTTTGCTTATTCCATAAGCTTCTACCGAGCCCATCATTAATGCTTCTACACCCAATGTTTTCGCTATGTATTGAATGTCTGTCGTTTTTATAGAACCAAGTGACCTAATCTTTAATTCAACAAGAGTCCTTGTCACCTCGCCCGGTTCAATAACATCAATGCCCCTTGATAAGAGTTCATTAATTACTGATAGACGTATCTTCTCACCTGCAAATTCATCGGGTGTGAGGGTTTCAAAAGGTAATACAGCTATCCTTTTGATGCTTTTGTAATCAACTTGTTGGCGAACGTAGTGCTTTGGACTGTTAGAAACACACCCACTCACAAAAATCAGCAAAGAGCTTAGAGCTAAGAGCATAAAACAAAAAGCATAGAGCATAGAGCGTATAGCATAGCGTTTTATACTCTTCGCTCTTTGCCCTTCGCTCTTTCCTTTTTGCCGTTCACTCACCTTCTTCAACCCCACCACACCTACCCTTACTAAGGGGAGGATTAAGGAGGGGTGCTCATCGCTCTTTGCTAATATTTCTTTACTCATAGCTCTTTGCTCCATACGCTTTGCTCCTGGCCCCATGCTCTTCGCTCCATGCTCTTAGCTCTTGGGTTCATACTTAATTATATCACCAAATCCTCAAATTTAAATTTGCTCCAATACTATAAATCTTAGTCACCTGTTCCCGCTCTTCTCGAGTATATGAATTGGTAATCTGGAGATCAAGAAACTTCGTTAAATACCATATAAAATAGGTACTAAGCAAATCTCTCGTTGAGGGCTCTAATTCAGCATCAGAATTGCTATGCTGATAACTGAGATTCAGCCTGAGCGCTGGCAGGGGAAGCCAGTCAATCAAGATCCCCTCAGAGGTTGTTGTTGCGTCGTCTGTATCTGAAACCCTCAAGCTACCGGTAATATTAACAAATCTCCCGGGGCGGTAGGTAATGATCGTTTGCCCATCTGCTGTGTTAAAGGATGTATTGTCAGAAGAAGAAGTCCAGCTTAACCCATAGATGAGGCTTCCGTATAGTTTCTTGGTAAAATAGGTATCTATTGAGCCTCTGATAGAGGTGGTATCAGACCTGATGTCAGTTATATAAGATTTTGATCGCGTATATTGTATATCGGTAACCATGTTAACATCCCTGTAGAGTTTCGAAACGAGACTTAAGAGTGCCGAGTTATTTGTGGTATCTTTCTTACCAAAGTTGTAGTTATCATTTTTGATCAATGAGAGGTTTGTGTCGAGGGTTGGTAAAGGAACAGAGCTAAAGGACAGAGAATAGGTATTAGAGCTAAAATCTGTCTCATCCTTATTGTCAAATGCTTCGTTTCTTTGAAGACGCATAGTAGTAGTAAGGAGCCTGTGAGTGAACCATGTCGTTGTGGCTCCATAGGTTCTCAGGATATTGCTCCTCAGTTTATCTCCTCCGGTAACAGAGTTACTCAATATGTTTGAAAAAACACCACCAATAGAATCCCAGGGTGATGCAGGATTCTGATCTGACCTGTTGAGAAAGTAATTTAAAGAGAAGTTTAACTTTGCTGTAGGTCTCAGATTTGTAATGACATTTATTCCCTGGTTGAAGAAATTAGACACTTCAGTAAGTTTGCCAGTCTCCGAGAATACCTCCGAACCGTATGCCTCGATTTCTGTTACCAGTACGTCCGTTATTCCAGGTGCATTAACTGTTTCCCTGTTAACAACCTTCAAAAAGGAAGCGTTCTGGGCAGTAGAAAACTGTATCTCATAGCGATAAATATTATTCAGGGTATTAAAAGCAGATACGTTCACACTCAGAATAGGTATCTGTTGCCATGTTCCGATGGCATTAGTATTACTCTTATATGCCCTCCAGTTGTTAAAATTCGTGAGATTTATGTCTGCAGTGACGTTTCTATTTACATAAATGAATACCCTCTCTACAGATCTTCCGGACGATACCAAAATACCAATATTATGAAATCTCTGAGTACCAATATTAATTGTGGCTATCCCGGTATTGAAATTGTTATCGACGAGAGCAGCCAGAGGAGTTAATACATTATCAAATGTGTTCGATTCAGGCGGTGGTGCAGTACCAAGTGCATAGAATCCTCCAAAAGGTGTTTGCTTTAGGAGCACATTGCCTCTCTGAGATACAAAAAACTGATTTTTGTCTCGTATATAGTTACCCTGATAACTTGCTGAAATGTCAGTCTTACCACTCCAAAAAGACTTGAAATAGCTGATATTATAGAGGCCGTTAAAATCATTACTTTTTGTCTTTTGTATTGTGTTTACCGGTGTTTTATTTACATCATAGGTGTAGGTTAAGTTATACGAGAGATCCAGGCCCTTATATAAATATTGATACCAGGAATTTCCAGTGAATCTGGTATCTGTTGTGTCTATCTTCTCAGGGGAGAGATAGTCAAAATCTTTCTGCCTGTCAAACTGAAGGGATAAGGACGGGAATTCCCTTGGGGTAATATTGAAGCGGGAGTAAATAAATTCAGTAGTTCTCCTTCCTTCATTTTGCAAGTTTGCTGTCGTCCATTGCTCCAGACGGCGATAGCCTGCACTGAGATCATACATGGAATTCCTCAGAAAAAGGTCGAATGCCGGTTCAATAGCCCTCTGGTAAGTCTTCGTAATCCTGTCATCTGCATCGGTCAACCGAAAATCCGACCAGTTTGTCCTCAAATAGAGCTGATATGAGATCAAAGGTGTAATTGGATTTTCAAAGGTCAGGTATAAATTTCGAAAATAGGAAGTTTCCTTTGATACTGTTTCTCCGTCTTCGGTCTGTTCTGTAGAGATATAATTAAGATTTCCCCATCCACTGAGACCTTCGGCAAAGACAGGGGTGCAAAAAAAAATCATAGACCATAATGATAAGAACATGGAGCCAAAAGCATACTGCAATGGACGGCAACGGTTAAGGTTACGAAGCCCGTTGGGTTTCTTTAGTTTATTGAGTTTAATAACCCAAGAAACCATGTAAACCCAAAAAACTGTATAAACTTCTTTTCTCATCGCTCTTATCTCTTTAACCCCTCCTGTCTCCTCCCCTTACTAAGGAGAGCCCGCCTGCCGTCCGTCGGGCAGGGATGGGTGGGGTCTCTCTTTGCTCATTGCTCTTCGCTAATAGGGAATCATTGTTATGCCGTAAGGTTTCTTCCCCACAGGGATAACCTTTTCTTCTTTTCTTGTCGTTTTATCTATAACTGAGACATTATTTGATCCCCTATTAACGACATACAATTTCCTTGCCTCCGGGTCTAACATCAAAGACCTGGGAGAACTTCCTACAGGAACAGTACCAATTATTGGGGTGATCGTCTTTATAGGGCTTTGGTCTTCTAATGAAGGCCTGATAATCATTACTTCTCCAGGGCTTTCCTTTAAAAGATACATCCTCTCAAGCGATGGATCAGCAACGACCCCTGTATTAGAACGTCCTACACGGCTTATGGCACTCACGGCACCGGTCCTATTCCCTTTAATTATCTCAAGGATATTTATAACTGAAAGATTGTCAAACCCATAGTTTGCCACATACACTTTCCCTCTCTGGAAGTCTACGTTGAGTGCTATGGGATTCCATTCCACATTTATGTTCATAATGTCTATGATCCTGCTCCTCGAAATGTCAAACTTCAAAACTGTTACTTCCTTAGAATTCTTATTTGCTACGTACACATTGAAAAATTTCTCGCGATAACCCCTTAAAACATTCAGATCTTCAAAACTCAGAAACGTTGCTCCGAAAAGGGTTTCAATTGGTGGATCAGCAGCCACTGCTATAGGCCCATTTCCAACATTCACCTTTTCCATCTCCTGATACGTTAAGGCATCAATAACAGAAACAGTGTTAGAGCCGTAATTGGTAACAAAGATGAATTCCTTCTCAGGCGACACTGTAGCCACTGCTATCCCTTCTGGCTCTGTGCCAAACCTGATGGGAATCTCTGTTTCCACTTTATTCGTAGTAGGGTCAATCACCGATACGCTGTTAGACCCAGAATTAGCTACATAAATCCTCAAATGTTGTCTCCGCAGGCCGGTCGCTATACCCTTTGGCTTCTTGCCCACCATCACTGTTGATACTACCTCATCTGTCTGTCTGTTAATGACCGAGACGTTACGAGAATCCTCATTCGTCACATAGACAAGCAGTGTACTTAATTCCGGACGCTGGCTCTTAATAACGAACAGGGGGTTGAACTGGTATCCTTCAACAATAGATGCATCAGCATCCCATTTAAGAAATACTGATGTATTCTGATTTTTAGTAACTGTTATGCTTACGGGTATTTCTATACCCTCGGGTGGTAATGCTAAATTTGCTACCCTGTCTTTTCTCTTTATTATTGCCTCTTTGATGATAAACTTCAGTTTTTCATATCTGCCCTCGGGGAGAGCTTTTTCAGTCAAAAGTATTTGACGTCCCATCAGTTTGAGGGAATTTATATTCAAAGGACTATTCATAATTTCTCTATAGGAACCCCCCTCTGCCATAATATTCACAGATGAAAGATCAAACGTGATATCGAGAGAGGTTTGATCAGGGCCGTTCAAAAAAATAGTAATCTGTCCGTCGTTCTGACCATAGAATGGCTCTGAGGACTCACCTTGACCCGTAACGGAAGCACAAGCCACCAAGATAGTAAACAGTAGACAGTAGACAGCAAACAATAAATTCCTACAGTTTCTTGTGTTCATTGAGTTTCTTGTGTTCATTATGTTCATTATGTTTATTGTGTTTCTTGCGTTGTAACTCAAGAAACTGAGCAAACTCAAGAAACTGTGTAAACTTTATTCTTTAGGTTGAAACACCTCGATTCTGTTATTAAAGGTATCGGCGACCAGTATCCTCCCCATAGAGTCAACAGCTATATCTCTCGGGTGCTGGAACCATCCTTCTCCCCAGCCAAGGCCACCGAATTCAAAAAGATATTTACCATCCTTGTCATAGGCGGAAACCGTGTGGCGCATATAATCCACCACGTACATCCTTCCATTTCGATTATCGATTCCTACTGCCTGTGGACGGCTTAGCTTGGCTGTGCTTCCTCCCTTCTCACCAAATTTAAAAAGGAACTTCTTGTTTTCGTCATAGACATAGATATGGCCCTCTTCTTCGCTAACAAGATATATCCTGCCTGTTTGATCCACAGTCACATTGTTTAATTTCACCTTTCTGTCTTCTTCCTCTGGAGATATGGTTTCTAAAAATTGTCCTTGATTATTGAAGATAAGGATCCCGGGAGAATACGAACCAGCAACAAAGATATTACCTTTTTTATCTATTGCCAGACGATTCGGAATAAATGAGTCATCCCCTTCAAACCCTTTTAAATATATGTCACGTTCCCATTTAAGACGTGCATTAAAAACAGAAATCCTGTATCTGGGATTATCCTTCGTTGGTGCTTGAGCAACATAAACATTTCCTTCGGCATCTACAGTCAACCCAAGCGGTGTCTCAATGCCATTTCTTTTACTGAGGGTAAAGAGGGGGAAAAAATCCGATGTGTATATAATGACCCTTGGTTTACTATCAATAACGTAAATCTCTTTTCTGACTGGCTCTACAAATACATAAGAAGGAAACGACAATCTGCCTCCTTCCTCATCTTCAATTATGCTATCCAGATAGGTTACGGGAAGCCCTTGTAGTTGGGCATTTAATATATGGGGAATAAAAAGCGGACAGATAAGAATAAAAAGCAGAGAGCTAATAGCACATAGCTCAAAGCAGAAAACAGAGAATTTTTTGCCCCTCATATTTAGCTCTTTGCCTCTAACCTTTTGCCCTTCGCTATCTTTAGTAGGCAAAAGAGAACATTGTTGAGAATTCAAAACCCTCTGTTCTTTTTTAGCTATGTTATTTAAAGGGCGTTGTGCTTGCACAACGCCCTCCGTTTTCTTTCATTTAATCAGCGTTCTTAGACGTATGACAGGTGAAGCAACCGGTGTCAGAAGTACCCGTACCTGCCTGCATAGTGGTGTAATCCCATCTCAGAATATCTGGCTGTGGAGAGCCATGCGCTCTATGGCAGGATAGGCACATAACAATATCTGTTCCTGGAGTGACTGTAGAACTACTGGTTGCTGGAACAGTTGGTCTGGCAACAGGTGCCTCAACACTATAGAGGTTACTACCATCCGGGTTATAGCTGTTATACTCGCCGCTGGCCGGCAAAACAACGTCCGTAGGGTGTCTAAGCCACGGTGAGGCGCCGGTGGTAGAATTATCTATCCGGCTATGGAAAAAACCATGGCATTGAGCACATGCATAGCTTATTGTGCGTTTATTGGCATACGTTGTGCTACTCTGATCTCTGTTATTTGGGCTACTTACGCCGTAGTACTCGTTGTGATTCGCTGCTGTCTCAGCCCAGTTCCAGTCAGAGCGCTCCAGTCCGTTTATCCCTCCCAGGAACCTGTAGCTTCCCCCGATAGTAGTTGGGGTATCAGCTTGAGTGCTTGTTAAGCCGGTATTACCGTGATGTGCACCTCTGATACCACCCATTTGAGTAGCATCAGTATGATTTCCATGACATCCGTAGAGTCCAGCGCATCTGAGCTGAGTTGACCAGGTACTTCCGGCACTATTGATCTGCCCGTCGCTTAGTATACCGGGAGTGGCAGTCGGATCCCAGCCTGGAGGAGTCAAACCATTTGGATTAGTTATTGTCGTGTCTGCAGGCGCAATTCCGGCAACATTATGTCCCATTCTGTCATCTCTGCCCGCAGTGCCAGTAGCTACCCACCAAAAGTCACCACCTGCGAGCGTCAACCCAGCGCCTTGACCTCCCGGATCGACTGTACCTAACACAATAGGAGCGTCAAAACTGTTTCTCCTCGCAGTAACAACAGGTCCTGTATGGCAGGCTATGCAGTCGGCGTTTAAGAGTTGTTCATAAGGGCCGCCTGAAGCCACAGCCACTCCATTCTGGCTGTTATGCATTGTGTGGCAGTTAGAACATTGGCCTGTGATCGCTACAGCTAATCCATACGCTAAGACAACAGAAAGGAGAGTGATAAGACTCATCATGAGCAGTTTTTTCATAGATTTACCTCCTTCTTTTTTAAAAGTTTAGTCAATCTTTTTGAGGGTTCATGTCCTCTTGATTATTCGGGTTTTCAGCCTTTACCTTCTTTAAATCCCCTATCTCCTTATACTTTGCAATTATCATGCCCGTTCATGAGCTATGATTTATAAGCATATAGCATAAAAAAAGAGCCCTTAAGGCTCCTCGTAAATAGCGGTATAAAACTATGGTAATAATCATTTACCCCAGTCATCCACTAAAATATTAGTGCAAGTAAGCTCTTTTGTCAATCTTTTTCGTACCCTTTAGCTAAATCTTCACCCTCCACTTGATGTTGTTGCCCTATCCCTTTTGATCGCCCCCCTTTTCTCTTAGTTCCTCATTCTTATCCTTACTCTATGCTCTATGCTCTATGCTCTTTACTCATGCCCCCCTTTCCTTGTATGGCAGATGAGGCAGCCTTCCCGTCTAACATCGCTCGTAGTTATCTGAGAGTAATCCCACCTGAGTGCATCAGGATATGGACTTGCATGCGCCCTGTGGCATGACATGCACATGACAATACTATCCGCATTGACGACCGTTTCTCTGCCTGTAGGATTAAAATAGGCAACAGGTGACTCCAGGCTATAGATGGAATAATCCAGATACTCAGATGTTGCAAAACCGCCATGCACGCTACTAAAGGCAATGTCAGCCGGGTGTCTGACCCAGGTTGTGAAATTGGCAAAACCTACATCTTTAGCGCCACCGAGATTTGGATTGGGATGAAATTTCCCATGGCATTCGCCACAGAGATAACTTATGGTATCCAGGGTGTTATGGTTAAAATCACCTTTGTAGCCGTTGTGATAGTGGACTGTAGCCTCGTATTCCCAGTCTGGATGTTCTACCCCTTTAATCCCGTAAAGAAAGCGATAACTCTTCCCAACCGTGGAACCATCAATTTCTCCGTTGTGTGTATGATGCGCCGTATACACCGACAAATAGGGATCATATATGGTTCTGTTCCCATGGCAGCCCCACGTACCAGAACAGGTGAGTTGTATTTCCACTGGCCACTCAACAGGCCCCTTCCCCCCAGGTATCACAACGTTTCCAATAAACCCTGGTGGTATATTCATAGTAGGTATAGACTCCGGATACGAAATACCTGTTACATTGTGTCCTTTTGTATAATCTGGATTGTATCCAACGGCTACATAATAGAAGTTTCCACTCGCAAGATCTCCGTCTTTCATGTGATGGAGTATCTGTGGGACCCTTGTCTTTCCAATCTTGATGACATTCTGTACCCCGTCAGGAGCCTGACCATGACAGCCTACACACCCGCCCTTGGTGAGAACAGGAAAAGGTATGCTTGCATGCATGCTGTGGCAATCCCTGCACCTGCCTTTCATCTTTGCCTCAATAGTTGCGGAAAAACAAAAAGTAAGACAAAGAACAAAGAAAATAGCAGACGTCAATCGGTTAAGGTTACGAAGCCCGTTTCGTCTCACGGTTATGTCATTCGGCTTTTTCCCGTTTCCGTTGTACGTAGCCGATACGGGCATCGTAGCCGTAGCCTCAGCCGTGTTTGTTCCGAGCATCGTGGCCGTAAACATTATTCCCCTTTGCCCGTATGACATATTAAACAACCACCTCCTGCCTCTCCAGAAACAATTGCATCATAGTCCCATCTCAACATGGATTCATTCGGACTTGCGTGTGCTACATGGCACGAAAGGCAGAAAACGATGTCTGTACCAGGTTTAACTAATTCACTGGGAGCATCAGGGATGACATCTCTTGCAACAGGTGCATCAGGACTGTACATCCTTATGTCAGGCTTGTCTGCGGGAGGAGGAACATTAGGGTTGTAATACATATATTCATCCCTCTTTGGAAGTATAATGCCTGCAGGATGTCTGAACCATGGGCTCATCTTTCCTATCTTATCTTTTCGATAGAAGTTACCATGGCAGCTTGCACAGAAGTTATCCATCGAGGGTGAGTACTCATTATGTTTTTTGAGAGAACTATTCTGTCCCCAGTCTTGATCCTCTAAGCCGAGAACACCCTTTACCTTATTCGTATTTTTAAGGTATCGATAACTCTTGGCTGTTGTACTTCCATCAACAGGGGAATCGTCTGCATGGTGGGCTCCCTTAATAGCAACGAATGGGTTTTCTACATTCCTGTTACCATGGCAGCCATTAGAGCCTGCGCATGCCAACGGTTTGTTAGTATTGTATCCAATAACAGAAGAGTCGGATTCGCTATCATATCCTGGAGGAGTACTTCCGAACTTAGCATCTGGCGAGGTAATACCATTCACATTATGCCCTCTCCTGTCGCTGAAGCCACTTACAACATAATAGAAATTGCCACCTGCTAACAGATTGACGGGCATCATGGTGTTGTTCACAAGGGGAACTTTGACACCACCCAGAATCTTAATGGTATCCCTGCCGGCACCCGAGTGGCAATTTACGCAGAGGAGATTCTGTAATACATACTTCTGTGGCTCACCAGGAGAAGCTTCCTCCATCATCCCCGGATAAAGACCGTGGCAGGCTCCACAGTCATCGGAAATTATGGTTCCATAACCTTTCGGAAGGTAGAGTAAAAAAAATAGAGCACACGGTAAGATAATCTTTACAATAATTATCTTCCATTTCATGATCTATACTTTATCATATTTTTTGACGTATCTTATAACTTATTCCTTTGATTGATTTATGATGAGATTGCTTCGTTGTCCACTAAGGCGGACTCCTACCACTGACAGAAAAGTGATATTAACACTTACCTTGTCATTCTGAGGTCGCTTAAATCGAAGCAATCTCATATTTTATATTTGCAAAAATGGTGCCATTGTACCAAGCAGGGTTCGAGGATTCAAGGATTCTAGGGTTCAAGGGGTCGAAAATTTGTTTTCTAAAGATTTAATAAGAGCCTTAAGCATCCTCTCAACCTCTCCTATATCTTCCTGAATTTTCTTCATATATTCATTCTTAATGTAGCCCAAATCGTACGATAACAATATTTGTGTCTCTAGTTCACAGTTTGAACCATAAGCTACATAAAGAGATCGAATATATTCTGGTGTTGTTTTTCTCCCATATCCTTCAGCTATATTAGAAGGTACTGATACCGCAGCTCTTCTTATCTGTGATGTCAAACCATAAACTTCTTCCTTCGGAAATCCCTTTGTTATCTTGTATACCTCTAAACATGATTGATAAGATTTTTGCCAAACTTTTAATTCTTTGTAGTTCTTTAGCATTCACTGGAACCCTCGACCCCTTGACTCCTTGAACCCTTTACCTTACTTCTTCCCTTTCTTCCCATATTTATGGCAGGCGGAACAGAGGTCAAAGGCTGTTTTTGCAGGATACCTGAAAAGGTCCATATAATCTGAGCTATGTGGATAGTGACAGCTTGCACAGGAAAGCTCACCATACTTTGACGAAGGGTCTTTTCTACCGCTCAACGGATGACCGGCCTGTAAGACACCACCCGCTGCATGGGGCGATTGGCCTATCCTTGGATGGCACATCAAGCAGCCATTATTTATTGGATAATAGAGGAGCGCTACAGCTGGAGAGGCATGAGCATCGTGACACACAGAACACATACCTGCTGATACAGGAGGGTGAGGATTTTTTCTCTGAAATTCTCCTTTATCATGGCAGTTAAAGCAGAGGTCTGGAGGTTTAGCAAGAAGGAGCTTTCCTACATCACCCTGATGGGGTTCATGGCAGCTCATGCAGGCACCGGATGCAACAGGTGCATGGATATCCTTATTTCTAAAGTCTGCCCCATCATGGCACATAAAACATACATCCGGAGTAGCTTTTATAAGAAGTTTATTTGCATCGGAAGAATGGGGTTCATGGCAGTCCAGACACCGGCCTGTCGCAACAGGTGAATGGTGTTTTTTCTTTATATCCGAAATATACTTCTCCTTTATATGGCAGAGAAAACATTCTTTTGGCATTTCTGCAAGGAGCAGTTTTTTGACTTCGCTCTTGTGGGCGTCATGGCAACCCAAACATCTGCCTTCAGCAACAGGAGGATGCTTTGATTTTTTTACAAAATCTGCATTGTCATGACATTTGAAACAGAACTCTGGCATTGGTGAAGGAATGAGCGATTTATAATCCGTGGTATGGACATCATGGCACGATAAACACTCACCCTTTGCTACAGGTGGATGGCTCACCTTTCCTAAAAACTTGGTCTTATCATGGCAACCCCAGCAGAGGTCAACTCCCTGAGCAAAGAGATACCGGGGAAACTTTTCCTTCATCCCTGTCTGGTGTGCTGTGGTATGACAGGAAACACAACTCACCGGATGATCATATTTCCCTGCCACTTTATCTTTATGGCACATCATGCAGTCGGGGAACTGCTGGGAAAAAGATATGCTAACCTTTAAAAAAAGAATGCTGACAAATATGAGGGGAAAAATGAAGACTGAAAGATGCTGGATTGGAAGAGTCCTGATCCTATTAAATTCCAAAAATCTTCTCAATTACATTTCCTACCATTAGCGTTACTTAAATTACCGAAAATGAATAAGCTATGTCAACTATCAAATATCATAGTTCCAACATTTGTGTAGTTAAACTGAAACTTACCCTTTGATTGCCCAGTAATTCCCCCCATGAAGTTAAAAACACAGTTAATAAAGGAACCCCCCTTTACTAATACGGTCATTAGTAAAGCCACATGCGTCACCCTCCCCTTCATCCCCTCCCCTCAAGGGAGGGAAGATAATTAAGCCCCTCTCCCCTGGAGGGAGAGGGCAAGGGTG
>Ga0315282_10004895_pt1 | contig 23096 bp, 26 predicted proteins | sample YL17G07_20_MG_FD_203693 | JGI IMG/M metagenome (GOLD analysis project Ga0315282, IMG submission 203693) | Sediment microbial communities from Yellowstone Lake, YNP, Wyoming, USA - YL17G07_20 | ecosystem: Environmental > Aquatic > Freshwater > Lake > Sediment | place: USA: Wyoming | collected... | reverse complement strand
GATATCGCCCCCGCACCGCTTCTGCGTATTCAAGTATGCTGCGTCGTGTCACCTTGCCTCCTTTCGGTAACACTATTATTGACGCAACGATATTATTTTTGGTAACACTTATTATGAGTCAATGCGCTCTCTTGACAGGTCGGTTCCCGCCATCTACAATAGTAAAGTGTGTTTCATATACCGAATGAAACACTGGAATCTTGATTTTTTGGGGGTAGAATCCTTCTAATGGAAGGACTGGTACCCCCTATAATATTGGCCGATGGATAACACGGCCGGATGGAATTTGGAAGGGGAGTGATGCTACTTGGCTGATGTTACAGCTGGTGAGGAAGAAAGTTTTGACAGTCTGCTCAAGCGATTCAATAGGAAGGTGCAGCAGGACGGCATCTTGGCGGAGTTGCGCCGGCGGGAGCACTATGAAAAACCCAGCGTAAAGCGCAAGCGGAAAAAGGCAGCCAAGAAACGTGGTTCAGCCAGGAGCACCAGAACGTTCCGTCGGTCGGTGGGTACCCGCTAGGTTGAAGATAAATAGAACGTGGTAAAGAAGAACAGGTAATAGGTCCGATATGGAGCCGGAAGCAGACCTTCAAAAAAGAATGACCGAAGAACTCAAGCAGGCGATGAAGAGCGGCGATACGGTCAGGCGTGACACGCTCCGCATGCTGATATCTTCGGTGAAAAACGCCGAAATTACCAAGCAGGCTTCCCTGACCGATGCCGATATTTTGGGCGTCGCCGCCAAGGATGTTAAGCGGCACCAGGAGAGCATCGATGCTTTCAAGAAGGGGAACCGCCCGGACCTGGTGGCCAAAGAGGAAGCAGAGATGGCTATTCTGCAGGGTTATCTGCCGAAGCAGATGAGTCACGAAGAGATTGTGGCGGCGGCGCGCGAGGTCATAGCGGCGGTGGGGGCTAAGGGCCCCGGCGATAAGGGTAAAGTGATGCAGCAGTTGATGCCCAAACTCAAGGGCAAGGCTGACGGCAAAGAGATTAACGAGGTGGTGACCCAGTTATTAAGTCAATAGGGGAAGTGGGGGCGGCGGGCGAAATATTGCACGATAAACCTATTTGTTAATTGAAAACATTAGTGTTTTGATACTTTATCTTGAGATTCTTCTTTAACTTCTTTTATTGCTATCATGTTCGATGGGAATATTCTTAACATCTTTTTTACCATCTCCTCTTGTGTCTGAAGATAGCTCTTATACACTTTGTTCAATTCATGAAAGTACTTTTCTTTTTGTTCAGAAGAAATATCATTAGTAAAACTATTTCTACTCACTGCATATACCAAGTCTATCGGTATAGGATCTATATTTGATTCTAATTTTTGGATTATCAATTGTCTTGCATATGTAGATGGTCCTAGACCATAACTTATTGCACGTTGTCTAAGTAAATCCAACTCTTTATCAGTCAGTCTTACAGATAAGAAAGAAGCCCTATTTTGTTTTATCTTCTGGACCTTACCTTTGTATCCTTCATCCAAAGGGCTATGAGTCTTCCAGAACTTTCTTTCTTCATCCAAATTATTAAATTTAGGTACAGGGTACTGGTTTTTTTTATTTGCCATTTCTTCACTCCAATCCCATAATCATATTGTATTTTCTTCTTTCACTAAGTGTCATATTGCGAGCTGTTATTGGTCTATAAATATTTTTATACAATCGTTCAACTATTACCAACAGATATCTGCCACTTGAAGCTTGACCATAAATTGCTTTTCTTTTATATTTAGCAGTAAACGCATAATGTACGCCGAACCATATATCCTCTATCTCAGTGGACGTTATACGGTGTTTGCCAATTATATGTTCTAGGTTTATATCATCCCACTCTAAACCCGTTATTTTCATTATTTCACCTTATTATTGTAACACAATGTCACACAAAATCAATATTTTTTTGGTCTCTTTATAAATTATATTTCCTAACCGCCTTCTCCATCTCCCCGCACAATCTCTCGTTTTTCATTCCCGAATCTATTACAGACCAGGGGAGCTTTTGTTTCGTGTCCCATCTCTGGTTGACATAATAATCGATATCAAGTTGATGTACCTCTACTACTTTACGCCAGCCGGAGAGTGAAATATCTTCCATGTCGGCCAGAGCATGGGCCAGCCTTTCATCGCCGCGGGACAGCACTCCCTGAATCTGACTCCAGGCGGGGCTTTCCTCGTTGAGCTTGATGCCTTTCAAGGGCAGGCTGCTCCTTAGTATCGACAGGCGGCGGTTCAATGTTTCCTGGGACGCCATGGGCAGCCACTGGAAGGGCGTGCCGGCTTTAGGCACAAAGGGGGCGGCGTTCAGGGTAATATGCATGTTGCTCTGCCGGCGGTCGAGCCTGTCTTTTATCGCCAGGGTCAGTTTAACAATGCCTTCAACGTCTTCATCGGTCTCGGTCGGCAGACCGATAATGAAATATAGTTTGAGCTGGGTGAAGCGGTTCCCGGCAATCCTGTCCGCTACTGCCAGGATATCGTCTTCGGAGATGCCTTTGTTGATAACATCGCGCAGGCGCTGGGAGCCGGCCTCGGGGGCGATGGTGATAGTTTGAGCCTTACCCCGGGCAAGCTCTCCGATGATATCGCTGGAGAGAGTATCTATACGTAGCGAACTGATGGATATCTCGGCATTTAGTTTATGCAGACCTTCAAGCAGTTCATTTATCCGGGGGTGGTCGGTGACGGCCGGGCCGACCAGCCCGATGCGTCTCCGGGAGTGCAACCCCTCCCATGCCTGTTTGATAATCTTCTCCACAGAGCGAAAGCGCATGGGGGCGAAAGCGGTATTGACCAGACAGAAGCGGCAGCCCCGCTGGCAGCCCCTCTCAGCTTCGATGAGATACAGGTCCCCCAGTTCCGTATCCGGCGTGAGCACTACCGACGCGACGGTAAAGTCGTCCAGGTTTTTCGCCCACTGGCGGACAACAGGAGTTACCGGGGGGAAAAGGGGCACATAGATTCCCGGTAACGCCGCGAGTGCTTGAAGCAGTTTATCCCGTCGGTCGCCGATGCCTTCGAAAAGCACCGGGAGCATGGCTGGCAATATCGGTTCGGCCTCGCCGATGCAAAGGCAGTCGAAAAACGGAGCGAGCGGCGTGGGGTTAGCGGTGACGCACGGTCCTCCGGCGATAATCAGGGGATGCCTTTCGTCGCGGTCGGCGGCGAAGAGAGGTATGCCGCTCGCTTTAAGCATATTGACGACGTTGAAGTAGTCCAGCTCGTAAGAAATCGAGAAGGCGAGAATGGCGAAATCGGACAAGGGTCTTCCCGATTCTATGGCAGCGGGAGCGTTTTTGTCCCGCGTGTCCAGGAAGACCCTTTCGCAGACGACCTTGAGGTTATTGTTTAACAGTTTATAGATGGCATGAATCCCCAGGTTGGACATGCCCAGGTAGTAGGAATTCGGATAGATGAGGGCTACCGGCAGTCTACCGCCCCAGTCCTTGACGATGGCGCCTTCTTCGCGGGGAAACCGTCTGCCAGGACGACCCTTTGTCTCCGTTTTCCTGGTTTTATCCCTCATCAGATTTTGCTACATCTATGAGCTATTTCCAGCAGTCTTTAAGCAGTCGGGCGTTGATAGCTATTACCATGTCGGCGGAGGCCCTCAGTTGCTGGGAAGTACCCTGCTTACCGAAAAGGGCGACCTCGACGTGCTTGCCGTTGTCTTTAACGGCCTGGACGGCACCGGCATAGTCATTATCCCCGGCAACGAGGATAGCTACATCATAGTTATTTTTAAAATTATGGGTTATCATATCGGTGGCCAGCTGTACGTCGGTGCCTTTTTCGTAGGGCGGTACACTGGGCCAGTTGGAATAAACCAGGCGCCCCAGGCGTAGTTCGGTATAGGGTATGGCGTTAATACCGGTGAAGAAAGCCTGCTGTTGCTTGTAAAGCTCGGGCTCCTGCTTCTGTCCCACCCTGGCGTTATAATAATAAATTCTGATGAGTTGTCGTTTATGTATCAGTTTCTGGCAGAATTTACCGAGGTCTAGGTCTGTCCTGCTGAAATGATTTTTAAGGGAATGGTAGAGATTACTACCATCAATAAATATCATTACCCTCTCCCCCATATTTTACCTCCTTCATAAATAGAATAATTCTTCTGTTAATATTATATCTTTTTTATGTTAAGATTGCGACTTTCTCGGGAATTGGTTGCCTGAGATTAAGAGCGAGTGCTATAATTGTCGGATAAATCACGTTTATAAAAAGGTCTCCGGGGGTTATTTATGAAGCTAAGTCGAGAAGAAGTGCTGCACATCGCTCGCCTGGCCCGGCTCGGTTTGACCGAGGCTGAAATTACCCGTCTCAGCGAGCAGTTATCCAACATCCTCGAAAACTTTGAGATACTGCAACAGGTAAACACGACGGATGTCCCTCCCACGGCACAGTCGGTGACTCTCCAGAGTGTCATGAGGGAAGACGAGGTGGCTCCTTCTCTACCGGCGGAGGATATCCTGGCCAATGCACCGCGGCGGGAGGGCGACTGCTTTAGAGTCAGGGCGGTGCTCGAATAATTTATTAGCGGGAGGTCGCTGTGAAAATGGAGAGAGTATTCGGTATTATCCCGGCATCATCTAGCCCATATATGTTTATATGGATTTTCAGCGTCGTAATTGGCTTGATTCTCGTTGGCGTCATCGGCCTGCTGATTTCCTTTGGCTACCAGGCCAGGCACGCCAGCTTCACCGTTAACGACCAGGGATTGCGTATTTCGCCCGGTCTTTATGGTCGTTTTATCTCTAAGGAAGATATCAATACGGAAGGTGTCAGGGTGGTCAATTTGAATGTAGAGACTGGATACCGGCCTAAGTGGCGGACGAACGGCGCCGGACTGCCCGGTTATTCCGCAGGCTGGTTCAAACTGCAGAATAAGGAAAAGGCTTTACTCTTCGTCACCGACCGCTCGAGAGTGGTGTACATACCGACCAATAAGGACTATTCGGTGCTGTTGAGTGTCAGAGAAGCCGAAGAATTCGCCGATTTAATGAAGCACTGGGATTGATAAAGATAGGCAGATACGAATATGCAGGTTACGATACATGAAGCCAGCCGGCTTTTAAAAGAAAAGAAAATATCCTCGGTGGAGTTGACGAGGGATTACCTCGAACGCATCCATCAGCTTGAGCCAAAGGTCCGTGCCTTCGTAACGGTCACCGATGAGCTGGCCCTGGAGCAAGCGCGGCAGGCCGACAAGCTTATCGCGGCGGGTAAGGTCAATCCTCTGACCGGGATTCCGATTGCCATAAAGGATGTCATCTGCACGCGCGGGATAAAGACGACATGCTCTTCGAAGATGCTGGAAAACTTCGTGCCGCCTTATAATGCTACGGTCATGGAGAAGTTGAACGCCTGCGGTGCGGTGATGGTGGGCAAAGCCAACATGGACGAGTTCGCCATGGGCTCTTCGACGGAGAACTCGGCACTGTTCGTGACCCATAATCCGTGGGACCTGAGCCGCGTGCCCGGCGGCTCAAGCGGCGGGTCGGCGGTGGCGGTGGCGGCCGGGGAAGCTGTCTGTGCTCTGGGTTCGGATACCGGCGGCAGCATACGCCAGCCGGCGGGCTTTTGCAGCGTCGTCGGTCTAAAGCCTACCTACGGACGGGTGAGCCGCTACGGACTGGTGGCTTTCGCCTCCTCCCTCGACCAGATTGGACCCCTGACGCAGGACGTGACCGACTGCGCCCTGTTGCTTAACGCTATCGCCGGACACGATAAACGGGACTCTACGTCTGTCCCTGAGCCGGTACCCGATTATACTCAGAGTTTAAAAACCGATTTGAAAGGACTGCGTCTGGGCATTCCCAGGGAGTATTACGTTGAGGGGATGCAGCCGGAGGTGGCATCGGCCATGAAGTCGGCCATCAAAAAGCTGGAAGAACTGGGCGCTACTATTGAAGAGGTCTCTCTGCCCCACACCCCGTATGTCCTGGCGGTCTACTATATCATTGCCCCCAGCGAAGCCTCAGCCAACCTGGCGCGCTACGACGGTGTGAAGTATGGTTTCTCTTACAGGGGCGACACCATGTGGGAGTCCATGGAAAAGACGCGCGAGAACGGCTTCGGGCCGGAGGTAAAGCGGAGGATAATGATTGGCACCTACGCCCTTTCCGCCGGCTACTACGACGCCTGGTATCTCAAGGCGCAGAAGGTGCGCACTTTGATAAGGCGGGAGTTCGACGCCGTCTTCGAGAAATGCGATGCCCTGATAACGCCCACCTCCCCCACCGTCCCCTTCAAGATAGGAGAGAAGACGGACGACCCCCTCGCCATGTACCTGAGCGATATCTGCACCCTGCCCATAAATATCGCCGGGGTGCCGGCTATCTCCATACCGGCGGGCTTTTCCGATGGTTTACCCATAGGGATGCAGATTATCGGCAAGCACTTTAAAGAGGAAACCCTCTTAAAGGTGGCCTATGCCTTCGAGCAGGCGACGGAGTGGCATAAGAGGCGGGCGAGTATTATATAAAACCGCTGGCTAACTTGCTTATAAGGTAAAATGGATAATTTATTTGAATCACAAGATGCAAGGGACTTCTTTGTTTGGGTAGACCCCAATTTCTTCCTTGCTGACTGGAACCTGAATAAGATAGGTAGTCTATTCTCTATTCCATCTGAACAAGACTCTGACAACCTGATGTTCATGCCGAATCCTAAATTTAGTGGGTTTGTTAGTCCGTTCCAGGCTAGTCTACTTTGGAACTATAAGGCCGAATATAACCTTGAATTAAGCCGCAGAACGTACTTCCAGAATTACCCGTCAAGGCTAACAGCGGTTTTTCTCTTTGAGACTAAGGCTGAGGCAGATAAGTATGCTAAAACAAATAAAGCCCATGTTGCAGGAAGAGAATTGAAGCATGTAAAGACAATTGGTGCATATAAATTTTCTCGGCATGATTCGATATGGGTGGATTTTCTGAGAACATGGGGTATGAAAGACAGTAATACTATAAATTCAGTCTGTGATTGTTATTGGAGAGGCATTACATTAGAACAGTGTGAATTATCAGCTTTTGGTAAGAGTTATATTGAATCCCCAATTTTTGAGGTTTTATTTCTCGGAAGAGTAGACTTAATCAGGGAAGAATAATAATATTGAGTATAGAAGTCTAAGAGGGGCGCCAGCCTCTCTTTTCCCATCCCCATCTCTTAACCCGAAGGAAGGGGGGAAAAGGGGTGGGGGGCTTGAATAAACTCATCGTAAATTGCGTCATCATCCTCTTCCTTTTCACTCCCCCTTCCTTTAATTTTCTTTCCCTGTGTTATTAAAAGATGTTTTATTGCGTCATCATCCTCTTCCTTTTCTCCCTGGATTCCTTTATACTTTGGTTAGGATGTTTTAATTGAATACTAAATTCTTGAAAACATTTACCATAAAGTAAAAAACGAATGACCGTAAATTGAAGCTAATTTAACATAAATCAAAAAACGAATATTGAAGCTAATCACGCTCAAAAAACTAAAAAAATTTTTTAAAAACGAATAACGAATTGTCTTCTCTTCCTTTCCCTTATTTTTGATATTTGATTTGGTTATTGTATCTTGGTTATTGGCCATTTGCCCTTACCCCCTTGAATTCACCCATCGTTAAATGCTATTCTGTTTATATCTGTTTTTATCGGGGGAAAAGGGAGTGAGTTACTTTAAAAAGATAAAGATTTTCTGATATTTCTATGCTATGATAGAAGCGGAAGTAGTGAAGTGAACATACAGCGGGGGAGGTGAAAATGAAATACACCATTATTATTGAAAAAGGGCGGGAATCCGGCTATGTGGCTTATGCCCCGGCGTTGAAAGGCTGTGTTTCCCAGGGCAGGACTAAAGCTGAAACACTGAAAAATATTAAAGAGGCTATTGAAGCTTATATTGAAGCCCTTATTGAGGACGGACTGCCGCTGCCGACTGAGGTGGGTAGAGATACTATAGAGCTTGAGGTGGCCGCCAGGTGACCAGGTTACCCAGAGGACTATCCGGCAAAGAGGTAGTCAAAGCTTTGGGCAACGCAGGGTTTTATTTTAAACGCAAAAAAGGCAGTCACATCGTATTAAGAAGAGATAGTCCGTTTGCTCAGGTAGTCGTTCCCGACCACAAAATTATCGATACCGGGACGTTGGATTCAATACTCGATGGAGCCAATTTATCGGTAGACGAGTTTATCAGACTTCTCAAATGATTTACCTTTATCAAGAGCCTAGCCCCGCAATTTCGTGAGATAGGGCTTGCTTCGTCGCTGAGGTTCATCGCAATGACGGATAGGTGGGAGGCTTGAATAACTTTAACGTAAAATGTTACTCTGGACATACCTACGCAGAAGAGCCTCGCTCTTTCCAATGGCGTGGGGTGGAATATGAGATTGTGCAAATCGAGAAGGCCTGGCGGGAACCGGGCGAAAGGCACTTCCTCGTGAGAACGGGGGATAACAAATTCTTCCAACTCTGCTATAATAATGTCAAAGATTTATGGACTGTGACCGAGGTTGTGAGGAGGTAAGGAGATGTTAAAAGATATATTAAAAATACTGGAAAATGATGCCCGCACAAAGAGCCCGCAGATAGCCACCATGACCGGCACACCCGTCAGCGAAGTCAGTAAAATTATCGAGCAGGCGGAGAAAGACAGGATTATCCTCAAATACAAGACGGTAATTAATTGGGACAGGCTCGAAGAAAATGGGCAGGTCTGGGCATTGATAGAAGTCAGGGTTAAACCGGAGCCGGAGGTCGGCTTCGACTCCATCGCCGAGCGTATCGCCCGGTTCGAGCAGGTACGTTCTCTTTTCCTCGCCTCCGGCACGTACGACCTTCTCGTGGTCGTCGTCGGTAAGTCCGAGCGTAAGGTGGCGGACTTCGTCTCGCAGAACCTGGCCCATATCGAAGGCGTGCAGGGCACGGTCACCCATTTTGTGCTGAAACGCTATAAAGATGACGGCGAAATACTGGAGGGAGGGGAGGGGGTCAAAAGACAACCGGTAATATTGTAGGCCGGTCGTTGATATTGGGAGTGCTATGTCTGTGAAAAAAACTGGCCAAACTATAAAACAGCATCCTTCACAAAGTAAAGGATTAATATCCGAGCGTACCAACCGCCTTTCGCCCTCCGGCATACGCAAGTTCTTCGACCTGCTGGCGAATATGGAAGGCGTCATTTCCCTGGGGGTCGGCGAGCCGGACTACGCCACGCCCTGGCATATCAGCGAAGCAGCGGTCAAGAGCCTGGAGAAGGGCTACACCATGTACACCTCGAACTCGGGGATACCGGAACTGCGGCAGGAGACGGTGCGTTATCTCAAGGAGAAGTATAGTATAGATTATGACCCCTTCGGGGAGATACTGATGACCGTGGGCGTCAGCGAGGCACTGGACCTGGCGATGCGGGCCATTATTAATCCTGGCGCTGAGGTCATTATGCCCGACCCCCATTATGTAGCTTATGACTCCTGCGTTATCCTCGCCGGTGGCGAGCCGGTCATGGTGCCGACCAGCCAGGAGAATAATTTCGAGGTCAGCGCCGAGGACATCGAGGCGAGGATTACTGATAAGACCAAGGCGATACTGATAGGCTATCCCGCCAACCCTACCGGGGCGGTGATGAGTCGGCAAAAGCTCTTGGACATCGCCGGGGTAGCCAGGCGCCACCAGCTTATAGTGATATCCGATGAAATTTATGCCCGGCTAACTTATGGCGTGGAGCATACCTGTTTTGCCAGCCTGCCGGACATCCGGGAGAACACTATACTACTGGGCGGTTTTTCCAAGGCTTATGCCATGACCGGGTGGCGTATCGGCTACGCGGTGGCGCCGAAAGAGATTATCGCGGCCATGACCAAAATTCACCAGTACACGATAATGAGCGCCCCCACTCCGGCCCAGGTAGCCGCCATCGAAGCACTGAAAACCGGCGAACCGGACGTGGTGGAGATGGTGGAGGACTATAACCGTCGCCGCAAGGTTATCGTCAAGGGTTTTAACGATATCGGACTGCCCTGCTTCGAGCCGCATGGTGCTTTCTATGCCTTTCCGTCCATCACCTGCACCGGCATGACCTCGGAGGAGTTCTCGGAGAAGCTGCTCATGGAGGAAAAGGTGGCGGTGGTGCCCGGCTCGGCTTTCGGGGAGTGCGGGGAGGGTTACGTACGCTGCTGCTACGCTACGTCCCTGGCGGAGATAGAGGAAGCCCTGAACCGCATGGGGCGGTTTGTGAAGAAGTACGGGAAGTAGAATTGGACTGCCGATAATCTGAAAAACGGTGGAGATAAAATGAGTAGTATTCAAACTACGACACAAAAACACCGAGTGAATCCAAATATTTTACAGTGGGCTAGAGACCAATCTGTATTAGATATTAGAGAAGCAGCGAGAAATCTTGATGTGCCAATCGAAACTCTTTATGCATGGGAAAACGGAAAAGGACAACCTGATACTAGCACGTTACGGAAACTGAGTAAGTTATATGATTATCCTTTCTCATACTTTTTTCTAGATAAAATACCTGAAGAGCCACCGCTAAAAGACTATCGTGGAACACCACAAGACAAACGTATTCCATTTAGCCGTGATACACGCCTTGCTTTACGCGAATTCCGACGTTTAACTCGTTTGGCTACAATGCTTAGACAGATTACAGGCGATACTCTTCAACTAAAGATAGGCAAAGCAAATATGGATGAAGATGCAGAAATAGTTGCGGAACGTGAAGCTAAGAGATTGGGTATTACAAGTGATATTAGAAAAACTTGGCAAGATAAAGGAAAGGCCTATCATGCCTGGAGAGAAGCTATTGAAAAGTTAGGTGTATTTGTTTTTTCTCTACGGATGTCAATATTGGAATGCCGCGGTGCTGCTATCATGGAGCCACCTTATGTAACTGCAATCTTGGTCAATCAGACTGATGCTATAACCGCGCGGAGTTTCACACTACTTCATGAGTATTGTCATTTACTACTAAAACGTGACCGTGAACTCATGGTGTGTGACCAATATCCCAGTGACATAGAATCATTTGCTAATCGCTTCGCTGCAGCCATATTAGTTCCAAGAGATAATTTCATAAAGGTTTTAAAAGACAAAGGAAATGACTTTTATCATGATTGGTGGACAGATTCGTTTTTATGGGATTTAGCTCATACTTTTAACGTAAGTCGCGATGTTGTAGCTATACGTCTTGAGAATTTGGAATATGCCCCGCCTGGTTTTTATGAAGAAAAAAGAAAACTTTGGTATAAATCTGTGCCGACACAAGGCTTTGGGCATTCTAAAAGCAAAAGGGTACAGGCTGAAGAAAAATTCGGATCGCGTCTATTCGATATAACGTTAGAAGCAGTAAAAAGTGGTCTTGTGCATTCAGTTGATGCTGCTATTTATATGGGGAAGGTTGGAGGTGGTAAAGAAAGGCCTTGGTACGTTAAGGCAAACGATATTGAGAAATGGATAGAAGCACGAACGTGGAAATAATAAGTTAAGAAGTGTTTATGGCTTACTCTTTGCTCAAGACATATAGTATTGATACGAGAGAGTTAATTAATGGTTGTCGTAAGGGAAAAACGCGAAGAGGGTTAGAGATGTTAATAGGGTTGGGTCAATTGAAGACTCCGCCTAGTGTTATTGATGAGATTTCCAGAGTTGAGGATGATGTTTATGAATGGATTAGACATTGGGAAAGTAGTCTGATAATGGAGTTGAGTGAAATAGGATTAGAATATGTTGAACTTCTTGTTAACAAATATCGGGATGCATTTCAAAGTCCGGAAAATCCAGGTATAACATATCCTGGTTTAATAAAGGGTGAAACTGCGGGAGATGCTGACCCTGATGTTATTGCTTTAGCAATGGAACATGGTTGGACAGTAGTAGCAGAGGAGCGGGGTATTAAAGGCGCATGTAAGTTGGAAAATGTTAACAGGGTTTCTTTAAAAGAACTTCTAAATACTGAAATACCAGAATGGGATACAATTTGATTCTAATTTAGGATTTTCTTATACAATTTATTTCCTAACTTACCCCAGCCCCACCCTCTTTTTAACCTCGGCCAGGGTCTTTTCGGCGAGCGGACGGGCTTTAGCCGCTCCCTTGGCAAGGATAGCGTCGATATGGCCGGGCTCGGCAGTCAATTCTCGGTAGCGTTCCTGAAGAGGGCGCAGACCTTCAATCACTACCTCAGCCAGGGCTTTCTTGAAGTCGCTGTAGCCCTTGCCTTCAAACTGTGACTCTATCTCTTTTTTATTACCGCCGGTGAAAAGCTGGTAGATGGTCAGCAGGTTGTTAATGCCGGGGCGGCTTTCATCGAAACGTATATCCTTCAGCGAGTCGGTGGTCGCCCGCGCTATTTTGGAACGGATGGCATCGGGCGTATCCAGCAGGTTGATAGCGTGATTCGGGGCATCTTCGCTCTTGCTCATTTTTTTAGTCGGGTCGTCCAGCCCCATGATACGGGCGCCGACGCTGGCAATCATCGGCTCCGGCAGCACGAAGGTCTCGCCGTAGATATTATTGAAACGCTGGGCGGCATCCCTGGCAAGCTCGACGTGCTGTTTCTGGTCTTCGCCCACCGGCACGACATCCGTCCTGTAAAGCAGGATATCAGCGGCCATCAAAGCCGGATAGTCAAAGAGACCGACACTCACCTGCTCTCTGTGTTTGCCGGATTTCTCTTTAAACTGGGTCATGCGCTGCATCCACCCCATGGGAATAAAGCAGTTGAGAATCCAGGCCAGCTCGCTGTGGGCGCTGATGTGCGACTGCACAAAAACGATAGACCGCTCGGGGTCGATACCGGCGGCCAGAAGCAGCCCGGTGACCTCGCGGGTCCTGGTTTTAAGTATTACGGGGTCCTGCTGGATGGTGATAGCATGGAGGTCTACGATACAGAAAATGTTATCATAGTTTTCCTGCATTGCCACCCAGTACTTGATGGCTCCCAGGTAATTACCTATCATTATTATGCCCGTCGGCTGGATGCCGGAAAAGACACGCTTTTTCATCGGGATCTCCTGACATTGGAAAGTTTAGCATAAACACGAGCGTAGCGGCAAGGTGGATTGACGGCAAGTTTATAGAGTTGTTACCATGGAATGAATAGAGGTGAGATATGATAAAGAGCTTTAATGGAAAAACGCCAAGGATAGCTGCATCGGCTTTTATCAGCGAGGCAGCCTATATCGTCGGTGACGTGGAAATCGGCGAGAACTCGAGTGTCTGGCCCGGAGCGGTAATCAGGGGGGACACCGGCCGGGTCTTTATTGGCAAATACACGGCAATTGAGGATAACTGTGTCGTCCACTCCGGGATACCGGGTAGAGGGGACACCTTTATCGGCGATATGGTGAATGTCGGCCATGGTGCGGTGATTCACGGTCGCAAAATCGGCAATAACGTGCTGGTGGGCATCAACGCCGTTATCCTGCACGATGCGGAAATCGGCAATTTCTGCCTCATCGGCGCCGGCTGCCTGGTAAATGAAGGCATGATTATTCCGGACAATTCGTTTGTCGTGGGAATTCCCGGAAAGATAAAAGGAAAAGTATCCGAAGCGCAGATGCTCTGGCTTAAGGATGTGCCGCGGGAATATACCGACCTGGGTAAGCAGTATAAAGCGGAAGGGCTGTAGGTAGCCCGATTACATTCTCTCGGGTGCTTTCATGCCCATTAAATTTAGAGTCCTGCCCAGCACGAGCTTGGCGGCTTTCACCAGCTTGAGACGCGCCCTGGTCATAGCTTTGTCGTCGGTGACCACCCGGCATTGCTTGTAAAAGGCGTGGAAGGCCGTAGCCAGGTCCTGGGCATAGTAGGTCAGGTGGTGGGGCTCCAGTGTCTGGGCTATCGTCTCGACTATTTCCGGGAGGAGCAGCATCTTGCGTATCAGGATAAGCTCCGGCTCGGTAGTCAGCAGGGAGACATCGCCGTCACGGCTGTCTGCTCCTTTTTCTTGGGCAACACGGAGAATACTGGCGATGCGGGCGTGGGCATACTGTACGTAGTAAACGGGGTTATCCGCCGACTGCTTTTTCGCCAGTTCCATATCAAAGTCCATCTGGCTATCGGCAGTGCGGGAAAGGAAGAAAAAGCGGCAGGCGTCGACGCCCACTTCCTCGATAAGCTCACGCAGGGTAATGATGTCCCCGCTGCGCTTGGAGAGTTTAACAATCTCACCGCCGCGGCGCAGGGTGACCATCTGGTGGATGATAATCTGGAGCCGCTCCGGTTCGATTCCAAGAGCCCCGGCGACGGCTTTCATACGAGAGACATGCCCCATGTGGTCGGCGCCCCAGATATCAATAACGTGGTCGAACTTGCGTTCGATGAATTTGTTATAGTGATAGGCGATGTCGGCGGCGAAATAGGTGGGTGAGCCGTTGCTGCGGATGACGACGTTATCTTTATCCTCACCGAGGGCGGTAGAGACGAACCAGGTGGCGCCTTCCTTTTCGGTAATATATCCGCCCTGGCGCAGCAGCACCATCACTTTATCGAACTGTCCGTTTTCATAAAGGGTCTTCTCACTGTACCAGACATCGAAGTCGACGCGCAGCCGTTTCAGGTCTTGGCGGGTGCCGTCGAGTATCTTCGCCAAGCCCAGCTGTCCCAGTCGGTCGATTCCCTCAGCCTCCGGCATCTTTAGAAAGCGGTCGCTCTCCTCCTCGATAATCTCGGTGGCGAGGTCAACCATGTAAGTCCCCAGGTAGCCCTCGGTAGGCATCTCGACATCCCGGCCGAGGGCCTGTTGGTAGCGTGCCCAGAGCGAGTAGCGAAAAGCGTCCATCTGGCTACCGGCATCGTTGAAATAATACTCCTTCACGACGCTATAGCCGCTGGCAGTCATGACGTTGCACAGGGTGCTGCCGAGGACGGCGCCGCGTCCGTGGCCGACGTGGAGCGGCCCGGTGGGGTTAAGACTGACGAACTCTATCTGTATCTGCTTCCCCTGGCCCAGGTCAATATTGCCGAAGGCATCACCGCTATCCAGTATCGCTTCCACCTGCTGCGTGAGCCAGTCGTTTTTCAGGGTGAAGTTGATGAACCCCGGCGGGGCGACGGTGACGCTGGCAATCACCGCCGAGGGCTTGATAAAGCCGGCTATTTCACGGGCGATGGCGAGGGGGCTTTTACCGATAGCCCGCGCCAGCTTGAGAGAGATGCTGGAAGCATAGTCGCCGTGCTCCGGGTTCTGGGGCCGCTCGATGACTATCTCCGGGAGGGTAACGGTGGGTAATTTGCCGGCCTGCTGCGCGGCGACGATGGCTTTAGTCAGTAATTCGGTTATGGTTTGCTTGAGCATCAATGTATGGAGTCCAGTCTTTTTATTAAAATATACGCAAAAATTATAGCACACAATACTGGTGTGTCATAGTGGAGGTATAAACTTTGAATCTTTATCTTTATACGATTATGTATTCGTTTTTTAGAATTTTTTTTGATATTCCAGCTTCAAGGCGAAGCTAATATTCGTTTTTCGGTTTATGGTAAGTTAGCTTTATTTTCCAGGGTATTCGTTTTTCGATTTATGGTAAATTGCTCGTGAATAGCGTTATTTGTTTCCAACCGATTACTGTTAATTCTTTCATTGTTAATTGTACATTAAAAATATTTAACATGCCAGTGATTTTTGTCTGGTTGAATGGATTTTGAGCAGGGGGAGGGAAAAGGGAGAGGGGCATTTAGATAAGGCGGATATTTCACCCTCACCCTGCCCTCTCCCATCAAGGGAGAGGGGGAGGTTTTTTGAGAGGGGCTGGCGCCCCTCTCCGCAGGCTACTCCCTTTTGTGCAGAGGCTTCTCCCTTTCGTAAAGGGAGAGTGAGAGGGATTTTATAAGGAGGGGGAAGAAAAAAGAAAGAGGGGCTTGCGCCCCTCTTAGATGCCTGCTTTCAGGTGATTGACTAATATAGTAATAGTGTTTATGATGTGGCTGAATGTAATGGAGTTAAGGTGGTTTTTTAACTGAGTAAAAGGAGAATGCGATGAATTGGCTTAAAAGGCATCTTAATTGGACGTTATTAGTAATACTTTTTATTGATGTCGTACTTTATGCAGTCGCTGATATGGTTTCCTGGTACACACTTCTGCGTATCATTGCTCTCGCATTTATGTTAGTGGGTCAAATATGGTATCTGGCTAATAAAGGTAGGAGTTTGGGCTGGTTACTCCTTAATCTTATAGGTGGAGTGGCATATGCGGGTGGCTCTAATGCAGGTGTAGAGTCTAGTATATTTGTTGCAGGGTTGATTATGCTATGCTTGAAGAAAAAAGAACATGAGACATCTAAGGATAGTAATCAGGTCAAGGAGGATAATTGAAAAATCAATGAAGAAAGGAGGAAATTCACATTAGAATTAGATGGTGGCACTGGTTTGAATTCTATACTAGATTTTTTGTATGGGCTTTCGGGCTACTACTTGCCTGTATTACTGTAATAGACATTATAAAAACCTTGCCTGAAAAAACTGCTATCTTGTTAATGATTTCCTTAATCATATTTTTAATTGCTGCACTTATAACATGGTACTTTGACGTATCACGGTTGTTCCCACCGAGAAGAAGATAATAAAATAAGGCATATATTCCGTTCCCTATCTCGTAAGGTGAGCCTGAGAGGGGCATCGCCCCTCTAAAAAATATCCCCCTTTCCCCTTCATAAATCCCAAGAGAAGGGGTCAGGGGGATGGGTTTGAAAATTCACACAAAAAACTTACCTGAAATACTGTTGACAAAGGCTTTGCCCTGTGCTAGACTTATAATTGCATATGATGAAGGCGAAGACATAGTAAGCTAAACTGGTGGTAAAACAGCCAGGCTAAGGTCTGGTGGCAAAACCGCCAGACCTTTTCTTTTGCCTTCCGTACTTTAACAACTGAATATCAAAGCCAAAAAGTGTCAAACAAAAGTCTAATATCAAACCTGAAGCAGGTCAAGCGGTAAGGGCATACGGTGGATGCCTTGGCATCAAGGGCCGAAGAAGGGCGTGGCAAGACTGCGATAAGCCTCGGTCAGCTGTCTAGCGAGCTTAACCGGGGATTCCCGAATGGGGCAACCCATCCCGATAAAATCGGGATACCCCCGGCCGAACACATAGGCCGGGTGGAGGTAAGTGGGGGAAGTGAAACATCTCAGTACCCCGAGGAAAATAGAAAGACATTTATTCCCCGAGTAGTGGCGAACGAAAGGGGATAAGCCCAAACCTGGTAAACCTAACGGCATCAGGGCCTATGTTTACCGGGTGTTGTAAGGCAGGTTGGACCGAACCTGAAATAGGTCAAGGAGTTAACAACCCAACCCTAGTTGAAGGTCTCTGGAAAGAGCCACCACAGAGGGTGAGAGTCCCGTAGATGAAAGGGGCAAGCTCCTAACCTGTTCTTAAGTACCACGGGACACGAGAAACCTTGTGGGAAGCTACCCAGACCACTGGGTAAGGCTAAATACCCTTGATGACCGATAGTGAACCAGTACCGTGAGGGAAAGGTGAAAAGAACCCCGTGAGGGGAGTGAAATAGTACCTGAAACCGTATGCTTACAAGCAGTCAGGGTCCCGATGCAAATCGGGATGATGGCGTGCCTATTGAAGAATGAGCCGGTGAGTTGATCTATGTGGCTGGTTAAGTCCCTGTAGGGACGGAGCCGAAGCGAAAGCGAGTCTTAATAGGGCGTATATAGTCGCATGGATCAGACCCGAAGCCGGGTGAGCTATCCATGGCCAGGGTGAAGCTCCGATAAAATCGGAGTGGAGGCCCGAACTGGTTAGCGTTGCAAAGCTATCGGAAGAGCTGTGGATAGGGGTGAAATGCCAAACGAACCCGGTGATAGCTGGTTCTCCCCGAAATGCATTGAGGTGCAGCCTCAGGTGTTTGTTAGTGGAGGTAGAGCTCTGGATGGACTAGGGGGAGAGTATCTTACCAACTCCAACCAAACTTCAAATTCCATTAACCGAGAGCCTGGGAGTGAGACTGCGGGGGATAAGCTCCGTAGTCAAAAGGGAAACAGCCCAGACCATCAGCTAAGGTCCCCAAGAGCAGGCTAAGTGGGAAAGGAAGTAAAATTGCACAGACAGCCAGGAGGTTGGCTTAGAAGCAGCCACCCTTTAAAGAATGCGTAACAGCTCACTGGTTTAGTGGTTCTGCGCCGACAATCCAACGGGGCTTAAGTCTGCCACCGAAGCTATGGCTTTTCCTTCTTCGGAAGGAGAGGGGTAGGGGAGCGTTCCCTGAGCTGTGAAGTTCCGATGTGAATCGGGATGGAGCTATGGGAAGTGAGACTGCCGGCATGAGTAGCGCAAGTCTGACGAGAAATCAGCCCACCGAAAACCTGAGGTTTCCTACGCAAGGTTAATCCGCGTAGGGTTAGTCGGGCCTAAGCTGAGGCCGGAAGGCGTAAGCGATGGACAACGGGTTATTATTCCCGTACCGCTGTTGTGAAGGCAGAGGAGGGACGCGGAAAGGTAAACCAGGCATACGCAATGGACATCGTGTGTCCTCTACCAAAGGTGATGCCGGGGCAGGTAAATCCACTCCGGATATTAAGCTGAAGGTAGGGGGGAGTTGAGGAGTAATCCGAGGCGACCTGGCTGTTCCTATGCCGCCAAGAAAATCTTCGCTGCCGATGAAGCAATAGCGCCCGTACCGCAAACCGACTCTGGTAGGTCGGGATAAAAGTCCCAAGGTGATCGAGAGAACCCTCGTTAAGGAACTCGGCAATCTAACCCCGTAACTTCGGGAAAAGGGGTGTCCCGATGAATAATCGGGATGGCACATAATTGGCCCAAGTGACTGTTTAACAAAAACACAGCTCTCTGCAAAAGCGTAAGCTGAAGTATAGGGGGTGATACCTGCCCAGCGCCGGAAGGTTAAGGAGAGGTGTCAATCCTTCTTCGGAAGGACGAAGCACTGAACTGAAGCCCCGGTAAGCGGCGGCCGTAACTATAACGGTCCTAAGGTAGCGAAGTCCCTTGTCGGGTAAGTTCCGACCCGCACGAATGGTGTAACAACTTGGGCGCTGTCTCAACGAGGGACTCGGTGAAATTGAAATACCCGTGCAGATGCGGGTTCCCCGCGAATGGACAAAAAGACCCCGTGGAGCTTTACTACAACTTGGCACTGAGTCTGAATTTATTTTGTGTAGGATAGGTGGGAGGCTTTGAAGTCGCGGCGCTAGTCGTGATGGAGCCAACGTTGAAATACCACCCTGAATGAATTTAGCCTCTAACCCCAGTGCAAGCTGGGGGACCGTGCCTGGCGGGTAGTTTGACTGGGGCGGTCGCCTCCTAAATTGTAACGGAGGCGTCCAAAGGTCCCCTCAGGGTGGATGGAAATCACCCATAGAGTATATTGGTATAAGGGGGCTTGACTGTGAGACTTACAAGTCGAGCAGGGACGAAAGTCGGGCAAAGTGATCCTACGGTTCCGAGTGGAAGGGCCGTGGCTTAACGGATAAAAGCTACCCCGGGGATAACAGGCTTATCTTGCCCAAGAGTTCACATCGACGGCAAGGTTTGGCACCTCGATGTCGGCTCATCGCATCCTGGGGCTGGAGCATGTCCCAAGGGTCCGGCTGTTCGCCGGTTAAAGCGGTACGCGAGCTGGGTTCAGACCGTCGTGAGACAGGTCGGTCTCTATCCTTCGTGGGCGTTCGGAGATTTGAGGGGAGCTCTCTTTAGTACGAGAGGACCAAGAGGGGCGGACCTCTGGTGTGCCAGCTGTCCCGCCCGGGGCACCACTGGGTAGCTAAGTCCGCAAGGGATAAGCGCTGAAAGCATCTAAGTGCGAAGCCCCCCCCAAGATAAGATCTCCCATCTTTCCCCGCAAGGGGAAGGGGTAAGACCGCAGGTAGACTACCTGCTTGATAGGCGGCGAGTATAAGTGCAGTAATGCATTGAGCGTAGCCGTACTAATGGTCGAGGGCTTGGCCTGCTTCAGGGTTGGTATTAGATAGATAAAAGAAAAGAGTGGTTAAATGCCCCTCTTTTTTATTTTACTTCAGTCTATTTTTTTTAAGTGTTCAGGAGCAAATACTTCCATGGTATCCATACCATCTAACTTGACCAACCAATGATATTCTAATTTCATACGAACAGGTACACGCCTCGGTTTTTTCAATATACCCGTTTTACCAAAATGTTTGGACGCTTTATCAATTATCTTTACTTTGTTACCTGTTGCTAAGCGAATTATTTTATTCATAAGACATCCTCTCTCTATTTTCGGTAGTTGTATTCTAAGGGGAGTTATTCGCCTTGTCAATTAGAATAGAGGAGAACCAAGCCCAAACGCACTTCGGTTTCTCAAACTGTTGACAGACTATCACCAGAGGACTAATACTGGAGCAAATGAATCACATTTGAAAGGAGGGAATATGCGTAAGTTAGTCCTCTTGGCAGTGATACTCATAATGGGAATAGCGTTTGCTGGTTGTCAACAGGCAGGTCTAACTGAGGCAGAAGTCAGAAGTATCGTGCGAGCAGAAGTCGCTAATCAGTTAGCTACTGGACAGTTAAAAGGCATTGTAGGTCAAGAGGTAACTAGGCAAGTAAATAGTGTTGGGCAGGTTATAGTCGCAGAACTCAAGAGGCAGAACACTGGTCTTGAGCGCCGAGTCATAGAACTAGAGGGGCAACTAAGGGAGGTAGAAGACCTTCGATACAGGATAGGTGACCTAGAAAGCAAGATAGATGGCCTGGAGGAGGAACTGTGGGGGGCAAGCGTAAAACCAGTTAGTGTTAGAACAGTAGAGGGTCAGTTGGGCAGCATAGAGAAACGTCTTGAGGCTATTATTACTTACATGGATAGGCTTAATTGGCATCTGAAAGACGTACACACTTATCTAGCAAATGTCGAAGTTTACCTAAATCGACTAGATAGCTATGTGAACAGTCCATATTTTCCCCCAGGTTTTCCACCTACGCCCCCTATATGGCTTATCCCGTAGTTTTCCGCCCTGCCCGCAAGGGGAGTAGCCTGCGAAGAGGGGCGAAATCCCCTCTTTCTTTTTCTTCCCCCTTCCCGCCGGGAAGGGGGATAAAGGGGGATGGGGTTAGGAATAAATGGGTGGGGGGAAAAGGTGGTGAGGTAGACCCCCAGCCGAGATTCTTCCCCCGACACGTCGGGGTCAGAATGACCTGCCTACGCTAAAGCTCTCACCTACGCAAATATGCTTCGGTGAGCAGGTCGGCGGGCAAGCAGGGTGGGGGGATAAGGCGGGGCGCAGGCTACTTTATCTCAAATACATGAAGCAATTAATCATGATTCCTTTCTCACCTTGACTTTTCATCATTAATAGCTAATAATATCACCAATAAATATTGCGATAGCGAAAGGGGTGCCTCTTTGTTTCACTCAGCCCGTTGGAAAGCCTACCTGAGAAACCTGCAAAATGATGAAGAGGAGGGCGGGGCGGGGGACAATGGCAACCATAAAACCATCTATTCTATTTACCATTCACAGAAAATCTGGTTTACCATAGATGAAGCTAACGGACACCAGAAAGCCGCCAGGGAACATCTGAAACGGTCGGATGGACTTATGGAAGAATGCACCACGAAAATAGATGCCCTAGAGGAAACGCTCGCCAACACCCCCAAGCCCAGTCAGGTCCTGGACTGGAGCACGCTCTGGTAGAATATCTAAATATAGAATATCGTGTTACAGAGGTTGTCCAAAATTGTCATTCTGAACGGAGTGAAGAATCTCGGAGAGGGGTGGATTCTTCATTCGTTCTTCCAGTAATGGACGGACTTTTTCAGAATGACATTCTTATTTTTTCTTCCTGAACTTGCGGTAGAGTTCCAGGAGGGTGACGTTAAGAATCAAAGTCAGCACCGCCGGTATGGCCACCACCCACAGATTCTCATCGATATTTATTCCGAGGCGCTGGCTTACTCCCAGGACAACAAAGGTTATGACCATGCCTACCGATACGCAGCCGGCCGCCAGGAATATATACTCTCGAACCATCATCGGTGAATATCATTATAGGCGATGAATCAAGGTGGCACAAATTTCTTCTCGAAAGTCCTCTCCCTTGATGGGAGAGGGTAGGGCCTGCCCTGAGCTTGCCGAAGGGGTGAGGGTGACGTTTTTTAAAAATTTTCTCCTTGCCCTAATCCTCTCTTGCTGAGGAGCGAGGAAATATATTGTTTTAAATACAACTAGTGTGGTGTATCTAACGCTTCGTTAGCACGTTCGATAACCATACCGACGAAAGTCGGTATCCAGAGACAATGGAACGGACTGGATTCCGGCTTCCGCCGGAATGGAATGAGAAGTGTGGGGCTAACGATATTTAGGAAACACAACCAGGAACTAGACCTTCGTCAGGTCCTGCGGTATCAGCGAGTGCATGACGGCATCGTGCGCTTTGTCCTGGACGAGCAGCCTGTTCCTCAGGATACCCTCGCGCTGGGCTCCCGCCTTTTCCGCCACGCGCAGGCTACGATTGTTGCCGGTAGCCACCAGAATCTCAATCCTTTTCAGTTTAAGCTCTTGAAAGCCCCACTTGGCCAGAAGTAAGGTAGCGGCCGGAGCCACTCCCTGCCCCATCCGGCTTGTCCTCACCCAGTAGCCCAGGTTGGCGCGCCGATTCTCTTTATCAACACCGTTAAGGCCGCAGCCGCCCAGATAGGAGCCGTCTCTGGCATCGATAATGGCGAACTCATAGGCGCTACCCTTTTTCCATTCTTCCGGCCTTTTCTTTAGCCAGGCACGGCTTTCCTTGATGGTGTAGTCCTTATGGGCAAACGGCAGCCACGGCGATAGCTCTGCCAGGGATTCCAGAACGGCTTTATATACCTCGTCGGCATCACTCAGGCGGTAGGGTCGTAGCAACACCGAACTATCGGTTAAAACAATGTCTTTTCTCATGACTTTTGCCATTGACATACATATTTATGGTATACAGTCTGACTTGTCCTGTCAATGCGTTAAGAGATAGGGCGTTTGCTGTTGCCTTGTCATTCTGGCGAAGGCCAGAATCCAGAAAGCCCGAAGGGCAAAGTCCCACGTGCTTGCACGTGGGTGAATGTCGTGATAGCGAGATGAGGTGGTAGAATAGGTGAGTGGAAATAAGACTTTCCGGACACTCTGCATATCACACGGAGTATCATA
>Ga0315282_10004894_pt1 | contig 23097 bp, 19 predicted proteins | sample YL17G07_20_MG_FD_203693 | JGI IMG/M metagenome (GOLD analysis project Ga0315282, IMG submission 203693) | Sediment microbial communities from Yellowstone Lake, YNP, Wyoming, USA - YL17G07_20 | ecosystem: Environmental > Aquatic > Freshwater > Lake > Sediment | place: USA: Wyoming | collected... | reverse complement strand
GGCTGTGGTCAGGTATGACGTTGGCGTTGATCTGTGCACCCGCCGCGAGCAACGCCGGCGGGGAAACGACGAGGCCGACCGGCTGGACATAGCCAAGCCATTCCTGGTGGGCTCGGAAGGCCCGCAGTTCGGGATCCATCGCCATCGTCGTCAACCCGTCACAGGCCACAGGTACACCAGGCCAACCGGCTCAACCCGAGTGGCCTTGACCTGGTAAACCTCACGCACACGTTCCGGCTCCGTCTTCAGTTCGGCGTCCAGGGTCGTCAGCCGTTTGGCCCAGTGCCGCCGGTTGGCCGCAAGCTGGCGGCGCGCTTCGTCGTCAAAGCCCGGTAGCATGTCATCATCATGGAATTTACCAGCGGTCTCGGCCACACGTTTCTTCTGGTCTTCGAGAATTTTGCGCATCGCCGCGGCCTCGACCTCGCCGCGCTTCGTCAGGTCTTCTGACGCTTCACGGGCCAACACGGCAGCGCGCGACTGCAGGTGAGGCAGGAGTTCTTGAACGTCGCGGGAGCCGGATTCCTGGAGCTTCTTCACCGTCACGGGGTCAATCTTCTTCTCTGGCCGCAGGAGCGACGCTTCGAAGAGATCGAGGGCCTTGTCCTCGCCTTCGCGGCCGAACGGCGTGAGCTTGTCCTTGCGCCGCGTCGGTTCGATCCAGCGCGCCGAGACCGTGATAATGTCTTCATGCAGCCGCGCCGCACCAGGGCCGTACAGGTTAAGCCGGCCCAGCAGGATAACACGCGGAATGGCATCCTCGGTCTGAGTCAGGCACGCCCGCGAGAGATCGAAATGCACGAACCCTTGCGCCAGGAAGCGGCTGAGCAGGCGTTGGACGACGCGGTGCTCAAGATGGAGATGCACCACGCTTTCGTCCATCGTCTCGGGCGCCTGGAAGACAACGGGGCGAATGGGCGCGTCCTTGCGCCATTCCCACGGCTTCTGGTCGCGTTCACGCGGCGCGCGCAACGAGTCCACCGTGTCCGCCCACGACGCGTCTGCGCCATCACGGGTGTCGAGCGCCGGAAACGTGCAGCGTTCCGGCAGGCCATCCGCCTTGGCCATCGGCTTCAGCGGCGCCGCCCCGAGCAACTCCAGGGAGCAGGAAATGGCGTCGCGGAAGTGGTCTTCATCCAGCCCCAGCCACTTCCGTGAGGTGGACAGGCCGTTGCGCAGGCGGTCAATCTGGTCCTTCAGATCCTCCTGGCGCTCGCGCGCGTCCTCAAGCTCCTCCTGCACGGTGCGCTTGGCCTCCGCCTCCACGTCCGCGGCCTCAAGCTCCTTGATAAGCCGGCTCTCATCGGCATGGCGGATGCCAAGGCGGAGCGTGCTGGCCAGCTTCCCCTCAAGCACCTGCGTCAGGCTGCCGAGTTCCTCCTTGATGCGCTTGGTCTTCTTGACGAGCACCTGCAGCACGCGGTCCTCGACGCGCTGCTTGTAGAGGAAGTAGTGGCAGTTCACCTCTGGCTTGGGCTGCAGCTTGCGGTCAATGCGGCCGTTGCGCTGCTCCATGCGCGTGGGATTCCACGGCACGTCGAAGTGGAAAAGGTTCCAGCAGTAGCACTGTAGGTTCAGCCCTTCGCGCGCGGCATCCGTGCAGATGAGAATGCGCAGCGGCTGCTTCTTTGGGTCTGCGTTGAACGCCCGTTTGATCTCCTCGCGTTTCGCCGGCGGCGTCGGGCCGTGGTAAATCTCAATGCGCACCTCGGCGCGGTCCGTGCCGGTAATGGCGGCGGCAAGCTGCTGCTGCAGGTAACGCTTTGTGTCGTCGTACTCGGTGAAGATGAGGACGCGGGTGTCGTTCCACCCCGGCGGTTCGCCTTTTATGGCGCCAGGAGTCTTCGGCAGCCGCGGGCACATGTTATTGCGAATCCAGTCAATGAGGTAGCGGACCCGCGCGTCGGGCATGGCCCTACCGCGGTCGGCGATCTCGGTCATCTCATCCAGGAGCTTCTGCTCCTTGGTGAATGACCGGCGCGCAGCATCGTCGCCCAACGGCCCCATGGCCGCCGTGGACGCGGCCTCAACCTGGGCATCGTCCTCGGCCTGCAACTGCTCTTCCGGCAGCGTGGCGCGGTCGTCGTCGTTCGACACGGGACCGGCCACCAGGTCGAGCCTGGCCGCGGCGGGGGCTTCAGTCGAGGCTGCCGCCTTGCCCGATTGGGCCTGCTGCCAGTGCTTCAGCACGGTCCTGCGATGCACCCGCAGCGTGCGCGCGAACGCCTCGACGGAGGACAACAGCCGCTGCTGCAACCCGCAGATAAGCAGCCCCGCGGCTGCCTGCTTGCGCTTTGTCTCGCCCTTCAGGCGGCCTTCCCGCAGCGAGCGGTACTCATCCAGCTTCCGCGATAGCAAGAGCTCGGGCGCATCCTCTGGCAGGCCGTCCAGATCAACCTGCTTGACGTTGCGCTTCGGGAAGCCGCCGGCAACCAAGCGCAGGTCATCTTTCAGGCGCCGCACCATCACGTCTTCCAGCAGCTTCTTGCCGCGCACGGGAACACCGCGGCAGAAGCGTTGCGGGTCGAGGATCTCCAGCAGCGCAGAGAAGCTGTTGGAATGGCCGTTGTGCGGCGTTGCCGAAAGGAACAGGCGGTGCTCGAACCGTGGCGCCAGATCCCGCACGGCACGCGTGATCTTCGAGTCAATCGCGTACTTCGCGCCGCTGGCGGGTGCGGCGTGGTGAGCTTCGTCGAGAATCAGAAGCGCACCGGGTCGCAGTTCGCCCAGCCAGTCGCGCATTGGGCCGGCGTACTCCTCGTCAATTAGCAGCCGGTGGGAGATCAGGAATCGCGAGTGCGTCGTCCAGGGATTGATGCTGTAGCCGCGCTCGCGCCGGACCCTGGTGATGTACTCCTTGTCGAGGATCTGCACCATGAGGCCGAAGCGCGTTTCAAGCTCGTCCTGCCACTGGTACAGCATGGACGGCGGGCAGGCAACAACGATGTCCCTGACTTTCCGGCGCAGCAGCAACTCGCGGGCAATAAGCCCCGCCTCAATGGTCTTGCCCAAGCCCACGTCGTCGGCGATGAACAGGTTGACACGGGGAAGCTGCAGCGCCTTGCGGACAGGCTCCAACTGATACGCCTCGATCTTGATGCCGGCGCGAAAGGGCGCCTGGAAAAGCTTGGGGTCCGTGGCGGTAACGCGGTTCCATTTCAGCGTGTGGTAGTAGGCGGAGAACATACGCGGGGGATCGAACCCGCGTTTGGTCAGCCCATCCCATGTCTCGCCCGACACGGGTTCGGCGTCAATTTCGTGCTCCCAGAGGGCCTCCAGCGGCTGGCCCTGGGCATCGTCATCGAGGCAGGCCATGCGCACGACCGTGGCATTGGCCCCGGCGCCAGGACGCACGTCCTCGACGAGGTACTGACGCTGGCGGATGCGCACTGTCTGGCCAACTTGTGGAAGCGACGCCATGGCCGATCTCCGCGCGGCGGTTCAGAGCACAGCGATTCATGCGTTTCGGAGCAGCTTACAGCTTGCCATGACTCGCCGCAATCGCTGGTCTGTCGGACTGGGCATCGTCGTGTCGGACGGACGGATGGAGGGCTGCATCGCGCCAAGGATCAAGCCGCGCGGCGCTGGACTCGATGGACTCGGCGTCAGCTCTCACTACGGGGTGGCTGCCCAGCCGGCCGGCGTGGACGATGGATTCCGGCGGTGTCTGGCCGCGCAGGGACACGACGGCGATGTCCGCCAGCGCCAGCCCTTCGGAGCGCAGCTTCTCAATCTCCACCACGACCCGATCACGCTCCGCCGATGCGCTCGGGCAGGCAACGATGCCAATCCTGCCATTGGCCACGCCAGCCTTAGCCATCTCAACGTCCGCCGGCGGGGGGCTGGGGGCGACAAACATCCTGGCAAGGGCGAGGATCTCCGGCGGGCAGCGGTGGCTTCCAGGAAGGCGGAAGGTCGCGGCGAACAGCCCCTCGGGCATCCGCCGTTCGGGCCAGAAGGATTGCGCCGTGTCCCGGAACGCCCAGAACCGGCCCCTTGACGCCAGCTCACGGGCCAAGAGCCAGTCCTCGTCGGCGAAGTCCTGTCCCTCGTCCACGATGACGGCGTCCCACTTGGCGTTCAGCCGGGGCAGCGCCTCGGCGCCGGCCCTGAGCGACACTCCGTCCCAGAACTCCCGGGAGTCCTCGTCGCCGACTTCCAGCCCCGCTTCCCGGATCATGTCCACCGCGTGGCGCCGGACCGTCGCGATGGTCACGCCCGGCTCGGGGTTCATCGCCCTCAGCCAGTGGGCCAGGGCGTCGGTGTAGCAGAGGTAGAGCACCTTCTTGCCCCGCGCGGCCAGCCTGACGGCCGCCTCCCGCGCCAGGAGCGTCTTGCCCGACCCCGCGCCGCCCTCGACCAGGAGGGACTCGTTGCCCGCCAGGCAATCGAGGAGAGCCAGTTGCTGGGCGTCGAATCCTACCCGCTCGTCCTCGTCCAGCTTGGCGCGCTGGGACAGCCTGAGCCGTGGCGTCCAGGTCTCGCACCACATACGGTGCAGGGCGTCTATCCACCGTCCCTTGGGGCCGTACGTCTTCGCGAGGCCCTGCTGCATCAGGCGCCTGAGCGCCTGGTCCAGCCACGGCAGCTCCTGCATCCCGATGACCATGCCACGCATGTCGTCCTGGGATGGTTCTTTGTCGAAGCCGGTGTCGGGGAAACAGACGCCGACGCCCGTGGCGGGCGGCCGGCAATCCTGTTCCTTGAGACGGCCCAGGAGCTTTTCCAGGAAGATCTTGGCCTGGTCGAGCGGCGCTTTCTCCATGGGCTTGCCGTTCTGGAGCCAATGGCCATCGTGGACAACCATGGCGCCGCCTTTTACCTCCAGCACCAGCAGCCCGGTCTCGGGGTCGGCGATGACGAAGTCGCCTTCGCCGAAAATGCCCTCACTGGTGCGGATGCGCAGGGAGTGCCAAGCGAACCAGCCTGCGGGAAGATGTTGTCGGAGGGCTTTGAAGACCTTGGCCTCGGCGAGGGAGTCGGTGGGGCGGGGATCGCCCTTCGGGTAGAGTCCGGGACGAACCGTTGCTGGGAACATGGCTGGCCCTCGCGCGACTGCACGCGGGGCAGGGCGCGGCCGCGACAGTCACTCTATGTGCAATTCGGCATGGTTGAGGGCGGGCTTGATGAATATCTGTCTGTGGGCGGCGAGAGGGCGGCTGTGGGCATAGCCGGAGCTGGGAATGGCAGCCGAAAGCAAACGCCGGCCACCAGCATTGTATAGTACCGCTTTTCGGCGGACTTGTGAGCTGGGCGGCTCTGACCGGATGCTTCCCGCAGATTTGCGGGAACGTCCCGCCAATATATTGGCGAAGTCCAGCGCCGGCGGCTTGGTCACGGCAGCGATAGCCGGCAGAAGCCGAGCACACGCCGGCCGCTTGGCCACGTAGTGCGTCTTGACACCGCCTCTCTTGCCCACCATCATCCTGTGCTTCACCAAGGAGGTGGACAAGAATGGCAAGGAAAGGCGGACGATACAGCGCCGAGACCAAGGCCAAGATCGCTGAGGCCGTGGCCGAGGCTCGCAAGACCGGCTCCTGGAAGGACGCTCACGGCGCCGCGCAAAAGGTTGGCTACAAGGGCAACGTGGACGCCTTGATGCAGATGATGGCCAGGAAGAAGGCGAAGAAGCCCGCACCAGCGAAGGCAAAGAAGCGTGGCCGGCCAGCCAAGGCGCCTGTGGCTGCGGCGCCAGCCCTGGACCCCGTTGCCGCTCAGTACCTGTGCGGCTCGATAGACAAGGCCGTCGCCGAACTGCAGAGGCTGCGCAAGCTGTACGCAAAGTAAACCCAAGGGGCGCACTTTCGGGGAGCGCCTATGGCAGGCTCGCGTCGTCGAACCAGGTGGTGCGTCTACCTGCTGCGCTGCCGGGACCATTCGCTCTACTGTGGAATGACCAACGATCTGGCGGCCAGGGTCATCACGCACAACGAGGGGCGAGGCGCCAGGTACACGCGCTCGCGCCTGCCGGTCAAGCTGGCCTATGCCGAAGCCGCCAGGACCCGTTCCGAGGCCCTGCGGCGCGAGTACCGGATCAAGCGGCTCAGCAAACGGGAGAAGGAAGAGCTATGCCGGCATTGGCATCGTGGAAGGCGGATGCAGACACCCCGCCGCGCCACCGCCACGTGCGCTGGACGCTGAGTGCAATGGGCTGTCTTTACCTGCCGCCGCCGCTTGCTACGATGGCCCCAGTATCCACGGGCGGCGAGGAAGCGTGTTAGGTGAGACGGAATCGCGAGGATTGCGGATGCGGTGGGCGTGCGCTCTTGCTTTGTGCTGGATGATCACGCCGGGGGCGCCGTCGGGCGAGACGCTGACCAACGGCGGCTTCGAGGAGGCCGAGGGCGGCAAGGTCAAAGGCTGGCACGCCTGCGGCGCGTTTGTGATTGACACGGCGGTTGTGAAATCAGGCAAGGAGTCCATCCGGTGCGAAACGATGGACGAGAGCGGCGTTGCGGGCGTGATGCAGGAGATCGTGTACGAGAAACCGGACAGGACGCCGGTGCTCTTCAGCGGTTGGAGCCGCGCGGAAACGGTGGCTCCGGCTACCCAGGATTACTGCATCTACCTCGACATGTGGTATGCGGACGGGAGCAACGCGTGGGGCGTGAGGGCAGACTGGGCGCGGCAACCGCATGACTGGGAGTACGCGGCCGAGGTGTTCTACCCCGAAAAGCCGATCAGCAAGATCCAGTGTTTCGTCTTCATCAGGAAGGGCGCGGGGCGGGTCTGGTTTGACGAGGTGGCGCTGACACGCCAGGCGCCGGCCCTGGGCGTCAAGAAACTGCACTTCACCTCAGACGCACCCCGGACGAGGAACGGTGTGCACGCGGCTGTTGATTTGTGGAAGGATGCGGCGTGGCGCTGCTGGATGACAGATGCTGGCGGAGCAGTGTTGGAGACCTTCGCCGGCCACGGCGCGCGTGCGCGTGTCATCACCGAGGGCGCAGGCGCACCAGCGGCGTTTCACGTGGCGGCCACGAGCGGACGCGAGACATTCGAGCAGTCGTATGCCCTGCCTGCCTTCACCCGCAAGGCCAACCCCGTGCATCAAGAATGGGTGTTGTGGGCGGCCGATTCGATGCAGTGCGTGACGCCGTTGACGTACCCGTCGGAAGCACAGCTGCAACCGGCGGACATGGTTGTGGACGTGGCGCGCAACGAGTGCGAAAGCGCGCAGTTGCTGATCACGACCTCGGACGCGGTGAACCTGAAGAACGTGACGGTGAGTCTGAATCCGTTCGTTGACGAGAATCGAGTGTCGTTCAACGGTGAAGTAATATGGGAGCGGGTCGGGTACATACCCCGCGTTCGGCCGTTTGCCCCCCATCCTCAGGGCATGCCGCCGGACGAGGCGTGGTTGCCCGACCCGCTGCTGCCGCCGCAACCGTTCGACGTGCGCGCGGGCGCGACGCAAGGCGTGTGGCTGACCGTGCGCGCGAGTGACGAGGCCCGGCCGGGAACATATCGTGGGCTGGTGGAAGTTGGCGCGGAGAACAACGCGGCGAAGCGGTTGCCGCTGACGATCCGCGTGCGAGGCGTGCGCAATCCCAAGCGTTTCGGGATGCCGACCGCGTTTTGCGTTATGGATGGCTTCACGCGGGCGCAGTATCCGAACCGCTTCGCGGAGATGAAACGCAAGACGCACGACCTGATGCTCCGCCACCGCCTCAATCCGGACGATATTTCGCGCACGGAGCCGCCGGAGATCGACGACCTGCTGCACGCCCGTGAGGGAGGGATGAATCGGTTCAACATCCTCAACCTCGTTCCGAAGCCGGCCAAGCCGGCCAAGTGGGTCTGCTACGCGCCGCTGGAGGCCTATACGCCGGCGTTCTATGAAGCACTCAAAACGCGGCTGACACCATACGCGGCCGAGTTGCGCAAGCACGGTCTGGTGAAGGACGCCTACCTGTACGGTTTTGACGAACGCGACCACACCTACTATCCGGCCATCGACGCGTTGTGGCGGAGCCTGCGCGCCGATTTCCCGGATATCCCAGTGCTTACCACCGCGATGATGTTCCGCGACATGAAGGATGGGAAGGCCTATCCGTGCATCAAGACCACGGACTGGTTCTGTCCGCTGTCCAGCGTGTACGTTCCGGCGCTGGCCGACTCGCTGCGCGCGGAAGGCAAGCAGGTGTGGTGGTATGTGTGTTGCGGCCCGCAGCATCCGTATGCGAACTTCGCGTCGGTCGAGTATCCGTTCATTGATGGGCGCCTGTTGGGGTGGATGACCTACCGTTACAAGGTGGATGGGCTGCTGTATTGGCACGTGAACCTGTGGCCCAATGCGCCCGCGCTGAAGACCGGCGACACGTTCCTGCCAGCGTGGCGCATGGAGAACAGCTTTCAGATGCCGGGGGACGGGCAACTCCTGTATCCGTGCGAAGATGGCCCCGTGCCGTCGATCCGTCTGGCCAACATCCGCGACGGCATCGAGGATTACGAATGGCTTACGGCCCTGGAAGTGAAGGACGGGCGTGCGGCCGGCGAGGCGCAGGCTTCCATGCTGGTGCGGACTATGACCGATTTCGAGCGTAGGCCCGAGGCGCTTCGAAAGGCGCGGACGCGCTTGGCCGAGGCACTGGAGCACTAGCGACAGCGGAGCAGTTGCCACGCCCCGTCGTTGGCACCGGGTGCCGACCCCAAGAGGAAGGCCGATATCTTCCTGAAGGCGGCGGCCAATTGAGGGGCTTTGTCACGCCACGGAAGCAATGCGGCCATGGTCGCGCTAACCGTGGAACCATGGAAGGGGAGGGCCATGGGCGCGGCGGGAGCCGCCAAAAGCCGGGACGCCCATCTATAAACGGTTTATAGATAGCGCCCACAACACCCAAGCGTCGCCGACCGCAGCTTCGGCGGAGAAGCGATGGCGCCGCAAATTTACGGTGCGCGGCCACCGGCTTACATTCCCTGCCGCCATTGTCACGTAACACGTTTTGAAGATTACACACGCCCCAGGGCATCCGGGATACATGTCCCGCGTGTCCCGCCCTCGAAACCGTGACCAACTCTCCCGCAGGCTGGCAGCTAATCCTATCGCGGCGCCCGGGACAATTGGGACATGCCCCCGCCCTACGCCTGCAGGAACGGCCCGGCCGGCCCGGGAAACGGTGCGTCATGGGCCGGATTTCTGCTCCGACGCCCTCGATTCTGGTACATCAGGGACCGGATTCCGCACATCCGGAACCTGAATCTGGCACGCCGCCGACCCGGCCCCATGCCGGGAGCGGGAAACGGAGGATGGCGTTCAACTGCCTGGAGAGATCGGTGACATGGATATAGTATCTAGGCGCCGATCTCTCCAGGCCACTTAACGCACAACTCCTTTCATCCGTTGGTGTTGAGAACATCAGCGCGTTTTTGCGCTGAGGTTGCGGAGGAGGAGTACCGTCGGCATAGCCACGTATCCCACCAACACCGCGAGGACCGGCGCAGCCGGGTGGCTCAGACTGGACCAGGAAAGCCGCTCGCAATCTCCTTTGCCCGGCGCCGGGCAGGTCTGCTATACTCCAGGCGCCACGAATCCATCCTGTCCTGGCGCGTGGGGGCGCAAGGTATGTCGTCATCGGCGGAGCCATCCCAGGAACGCAGCGGGTCGCAGGTGCCGGCAAACCACGCCGCGACGCCGAGGTCCGACCAGGCCACGGCCGAGCCGCTGAGTTTCGCTGACGCCTCCAGCGGCCGTTACTCCGTCGCGATTCGCGACCAGACCAAGGTGCTGTGAGAAATGGCCGCGCTCTCTGCTCCCCGTAACGACCGCCGCAGCCGCAAGCTCGTCGTGCTAGCTCACTGCATTCTGAACCAGAATGCCCGGCTGGACGGGTGCGCGTGCTATCCGGGGGCGATCCCCCAGGTCGTGGAGTTGCTGGTTGCGCGCGGTTACGGGTTGCTCCAGTTGCCGTGCCCCGAGATGGCCGTCTCGGACTGGAGACGGTCCAGGCGAACGAAAGAGCAGCCCTTCATACGGCAATTTCTGGAACAGCCCGAAGGACGCGCCTGCTGCCGCGCGCTGGCCGAGGGGATCGCCACTCAGGTAAGGGATTACTGCGACAACGGATTCCTGGTTGCGGCGGTCATCGGCAAAGACCGAAGCCCCGCGTGCGGGGTGTCTGCCACCTCATGGGATGGGACGTTCGTACCCGGGTCCGGCGTCTTCATCGAGGAACTGCGGGCCGCGCTGGCCACGCGCGGGGTTACGGTCCCCATTGTCGGCATGGCCGATGACAGCGAAGAGGAGGTGGCTGACTGCATCCGGTGGCTGCAAGCCAATCTCAAGTGAACGCACCCGTTGGCGGGCTGCTGCAACGACGGCTGCGGTGGGGCAGAGGGTCACGGACCTCGTCTCCGAACTACCCCTTGTTGCTCATCTCCCCTTCGAGGTCGAGGCGGGCCGCGCGGACGCCGTCTGCCTCTATAAGCCGGGCGGCACGCGCGGCAGGCCCAAGTTGTCCGCGAACACTTGGCCGGGGCCGTCCGAGGTCTTTGCCACGAACACCGTCACGCTGGTCTTGCCCGGCCCCGTCTTGAACTCGACAACCTTGCGCTCCCACGTTTTAACCGCGCTGCTGGCCATGGCTTCCGGGCCGCCGTAGTCCTTGACGCCCAGCGCCGCCGTCTCCTTCTCGTCGCTCACCTTCAGCCAGCCCGAGAGTTGGTACGCCGTGTTCGGGTGCAGCCCCGTGATGACCTGCTCGACGCGCGCCTTGCCCGTCAGGCGCAACTCGTGCTTCGAGGTGCCCGTCTTCTCCGGCGGACCCTTCCCATAGTTGTTCCCCCAGCCGTTGCCCTTCGCCGGCTCGGCCTTGCCGTCGCCGCCCGGCGTCCAATACTCCAGCGAACCAAGCTCGAATGCCGCGTTGCGGACGGCGTTGCTGTATGCGATGCACTCCGGAACGTCCCACTTCGGGTCGGGCGGGTTCCTGAAATCGTGGCCGGGTCTCCACTCCGGCAAGCCTGCCTCATATGCGCCCATGTCTGGGGCTTTGCCCGCAAGGCTGTGCGTTACGCCGACCAACGGCACGCCCCCACCAAGCGCGGCCGAACCGGGCTGGAGGCCGAAGCGCCGTTGCGCGGGGTCCGCGAGCGGGGACGCCGTAGCGACCAGGTTATGGTCCTTGGCGACGTGGTCCGGGAGGCGGATCGCCTTGGGCGAGACGTTGTTGTGCAGGCGTGTGCCATAGAGGTCGTTGCGATGGCTGTGATCGAAGGTTGAGAGATCACCGGTGTTCCAGAACGTATTGTTGTAGCCCAGCATGAAGTAGGCGGGGTTGTTGATCTGCAACGGCGGCCCCGGCACGTTCCAGACGACGTTGTGATGGACGATCGCGTTGTGGCTGCAATGGTCAAAGTAGATGCCCGACGTGTGGCCGCGCGCGCGGTTATCGTGCACCCAGTTGTACCGGATGACCGTGTTCATGAAGTCCGTATCGTGGCCGTACGTCATGCCCAGGTCCGCCGTGATCCAGCCGGCGTTGGAGAGATCGTTGTACTGGATCAGGCTCTCCATGAGACCGTGGACCGACACCACGTCGCGGCCCGAGTCGCGGATGGTGTTGTGGCTGATCAGGTGCCGGCGCCCGGCGAGCGACGCCGCGCCGTTCCAGCCCCCCGCGTAGCCGCCGTCGTGGACGAAGCAATTCACCAGCCGGTTGTCGCGCCCCTCGAAGCGCACGATGCTCCCCGACGCGTAGGCCAGCTCGCAACTGTGCAGCTCGATGTGCTGGCCTTTCACCAGCACGCTCGCCGTGCCGCTGATGTCCTTCGCGTAGGAGTGCCCCACGTACTCGCCCCGCAGCCCCTTCAGCAGCAGGTGGCTGGAACCCGCGTCAGTGAGGATGCCGCCGGCGCGGAAACGGATTCCGCCGACCCGTATGTGTGACCGCCCAGAGAACTCCATCGCGTAAAGACGGCGCTTGGCCTCGACCCCGAGCGTGGCGGGGTCCTTGCCGCCAGGCGGGTTGAGCCAGACGCGCTTTGCCGCGCGGTCGAGCCACCATTCGCCCTCCGCCGCCAGCATCCCGCGCAGGCCCATCAGCACGTATTCGCTGCCCTTGCGCGGCGTGTACCAGCGGTCTGGCTGCGGCTTCTCGAACGTCAGCGTCTTCGTCTTGGCGTCGAAGCCGGTGACCGTGGCGGTCCAGCAATACCACCGCTCGCCGCCCGCGCACCACAGCAGCGCGCCTTTCCAGCAGTCGTCGCCGCCGGGAAGCTTGGGATCCACCAGCGTGTTCGGCGAGCCGGACTCGGCCACGGCGCGCGTCGGCTGCATGAGTGTGCCTTGGTTGTGCGGCCAGCGCGCCTCGGTCAGCATCACGCCGTCGGCGAAGAGTTGGTTCTGGTCCGCAAGGTCCCAGTCCAGCGGCGCGGTGTAAAGACCGTTGGCGTCGCGCTCCCAACCCGCCAGCAAGTCAGCACCGCTGATGACGGCTTCTTCTCCTCCGTGGGCCTCGAAGACGATGGGTGCTTCGCCCGCTCCGTCACGCGCGGGCTTCAGACTCTCGCGGTAGATGCCCTTCCGCAGTCGGCAGGTGTCGCCCGGTTCCAGCACTGCGGCGGCTTTGGCCAGCGTCTTGAAGGGGCCGTCGCTGCCTGCCGCATTCGCCTCGGCCAGGCGGCCGGACCATTCATCCCGCCCCGAGGGCGAGACGTAGAACACCCGCTCCCCGGCGGGCGCGCGAAAAGCACAGAAGAGCGCACACGATGCCGCTGAGGCCACAAGCAACCAGCTTGCCCGAGACAAAAAGCTGAGGGATGACAGGATCATGCAACGGTTCTCCACGGGCGGCGTACGCTGCTTACTACACCGTTCCCTTCTGGAGAAGCCCCGTCCAGGGCGAAATGGAGGCTGCAGCATCGGACCGCGAGCTGGGCGCAGCAGGCTGCTGCTATTGGCGAGCAGACTGGTGCGTTGCTGGTGTCGGCGTGTTCAGGTCCCACGAATTATTAGCGGACCGCGCCGCCGTTGCGATTCCGCGTCCGCCGTCGTATAACTCCGGCCAGCATCGCGATTATGCGGGGGAATCATGGCCGGCAGCGTCTCTGACGAAGCGTTCGCTCGCGCCGCCCAACAGGCCGGGATCGCCACGTTCGATGAGATCGAGGCTGGTCGTGCCGCGCAGGCGGAGAGGGCGAAGAATGGCATCACTGTATCCTTAGCCGACATTCTGGTTCAACAAGGTGTCATCAATCCTGCGACCCGCGAGAAGCTTGAGAAGAAGGCCCTAGCCGACCAGCAGACCGGCGGCATCAAGCAACTCGGCCCCGACGGCAAGCCGCTGGGCGCGGCGCCAAAGTGACACGAAACCGGGGTGGCGTGGTGCCCCCGGTGCCAGATACGGCCCGCCGCCCGTGTTATGCTACTCTCTCAGCATCGTCGGTCCCGATAGGAAGACACGGTACGAGAACGCGAACTCCCTCAACCGGAGCGGCTTGATCCTGGCTAGTTCGCAGTTGATGACGTCCAGGTTGATGCATCCGTGGCTGACGCCTTCGCCTTCGATCGCGTCGTCTGGGCCGTCCCAGAACTTCATCCCGCCGGCGCGCATCTTGCCGGGTGAAGGGGACTTCAGCGCCACGAGGATCGAAGCTTTTGTGCCGATGAACTCCATCCAGACTCCGGCGGCGTCCGCCATGGCTTTCATCGATCGCCAGGCGCGGCACAGGTTATCGCCAAACGAATCGCCGATGCCTACCCGCAGGGGCATGAAAACACCGGCCCCGGACCGCATCGCCCTTGTCCACTTGTCGTTCACGTCCCACCACGCGCCGACGTAAGCGATGGGGCCCGTGCCTTCAAAGCGGAGCTTCACGTCTACGTCGTAACGGTCGTCCTGGAACCGCATAGTCTTCTCGATTCGGACCTCGCCCTTGGCATCCGTCGTGATCGGGACGAGGTAGCCTGATAGTTTCACCGTCGAACCCGCGACGCGTGTACTCATACGATTGTTCGGCTTGCCGTAGTGGGCGAGCTGGAATCGGTCGTTGACCGTCACGTTGTCGAAGTGCATGCAGGTGGGGTGCTTGCCCTCGCCAGGCCGGTCGAAACGGTCGAGCCGGCCCTCGCCGAAGACTTCGACCTCGCGCGCGGCGTACCCGCCCTCGCGCGCCAGCAGCAGCCTGTAAACAAGCGTTTGGACCTGGATGCCTCGGCCAACTTCGCTGACTCGCATGGATAATCCTCCTTGGCATGACCCCTTGAAGGCGTCATGGCTCACCGAGATGTGAGACCCGTCTGTCGTCGCACCGGCGTCCCTCAGTTGCAGCCAACCGGTCCCAGTAGGACGCGCAGATGATCCGTTGGCCTCAAGATCTTTTCATACACGCAGGACCTGATGATCTCAAGCCGTGCGGCGGTTGACGCTCGACTCGATCACCGAGATCCTGGCTGCCGAGGGCCGCATCGAACTGCGGCGCTTCGGCGTCCTGGAGGCGCCTGTCAGAAAGGGCCGGACGGGCCGGGACCCCAGGACGGGCGAGAAGGTCGTGGTGCCGGAGAAACGGCGCGTGGCCTTCAAACCCGGCAAGCTGATGGAGGCGCCCGCCGCTAAAAAGCGCCGCGCCCGGCGGCACAGAGATGGCTGCGAACGTGGATGCCCGTCCGGTGCGTTCTCCATGTGCGCTTGCGCCGCCGCAGCGCTGCTTTCGTCCGGGCTGGCCTGAGCGTCCGCGGCACACGCCCGGCCAGCGCAGAGATTGGCGCCCCGTGCAACGCTATCGTTTGCGGGGCGTTCACGCCCGGTTTTACGGGTTTTTTGACGCCGGGCTGTGACGCCCGCCGCGCGTCTGCCGACGTGCGCACGCCGGAGCCACGGCAGGCAGGGCGGGATCGCGGCGCCATGGGCCGCCAGCGCCCTATCAGCGCAGGAATGCGCGGGCGTACGTCGCGCTTACCGGGTTAGCCACTGCCTATACCGGCGTGGTGGACTTGGCGCCCCTGGCGGGAATGCAGCTCACGACGCTTGAAATTGACGCCTGCAAACCAATAGATGATCTGTTGGCTCTAAAGGGCATGCCGTTGACATCGCTGACTCTGAATGGCACCAAGGTCAAGGACCTATCCCCTTTGCAGGGCATGCCACTGAGGAGGCTGACTGCCGCCGCTACGCTCGTTACTGACTTGACGCCGCTGCAAGGCGTTCCTTTGGAGGACCTCGACCTGCAACAGTCGGGAGTTTCAGATCTCGCGCCGCTTGAGGGGATGCCGTTAGCTTCGCTGAAACTCGATGGGTGCGCGAAGGTGGAGAGCATAGCGCCGGTACGCGGCGTGCCGTTCAAGTACCTCTCGATACCGGACACCGGCGTGAAGGACTTGTCGCCCTTGAAGGGGGCGGGTGTTGAGGGACTCGTTTTCACGCCGAGGAACATAACCAAGGGCATGGAGGCCATACGAGGTATGAAGACGTTACGGAATATCGGTGGCGCGTCGCAACAGGCAATGCCGGCGGTCGAGTTCTGGCGCCGCTACGACGCCGGCGAGTTCAACAAGTGAGCGCGCCATTGCCTTCCAACGCCCGCCGCCGTATAACTCCGGCCAGCATCGTGTTTATGTGGGGTAGCCATGGCCGGCAGCGTCTCTGACGAAGCATTCGCACCGTATGTGAACCGGATCGGCAATACGACTCTGGCACAAACTGACACAGGGAAGGCGTGTCAACCGTGGCACGCCGTCAACACCGGTACAATTGCAGCGATCCTTCTGTCCACCGTTGTCGCAGCGGCTCTGGGCGCGGTGTCCGGGGCCGGCGAGCAGGTCGTGGGGCCTGACGGGATCAAGGCCGTCACGATTCCAGCCCGCAAGATTCCCGAGCCTGAGGCGCGAGGCAAGCCCTATCCGGTGCCGGCCACCAAGTGGGAACAGCGGCCGGTGCTGTGGGGCTGGACCTGTGAACTGCCCGACGGCTCGGGCTTGGCCTTCGGCGGCGTCCACCAGACCGCCGACGACGGCATCCCGCACACTAGCGTCATGGAAGGCGGCGCGTGGAAGCCGGTCATCGAGGAGCTGCACAAGAGCAACCCGCTGCAAGCGCACGTCTCTCGCGTGCGCGCCCTGCGCAGCGCCTGCAAGGACACCCTGGCCAAGGCGCGGCACATCTACTTTGAGGGCAAGCCCGCCGACGACGAGGCCGGACTCGTCAAGAGCGACGTGAATCCGGCGGTCGAAAAGCTCGGCCAAGGCTTGGCCGCGCTGACTGCCCAACTGAAAGCCGCAGCCGGGATGGGCGAATACGAGACCGGACAGGTTGCATTCGCCCTGAAGCATATCCAGGCCGCAGTCGAGCATATCAAGCCATTCGGGGCGCAGATTACGCCCGAGCAGATGGCAACGATGCGCAGGGCGCAGATCGAGCTCGAAATCGCCGGTGAGGCCTTCGACGCCGAGCCGCCGCCGCGGGCGCTCTCGAAGATCGCCTTCGAGCCGAAGAGCAAGCTCTACGTGATCTTCGGCGGTGAACACATGGATTACAGCACCAACGACCTGTGGGTCTTCGACCCGGCCAGGCACCGCTGGTTCCAGCGCCACCCGGAGGCCGCTCCCGAACCGCGTTTCGACGCGCACCTCGAAGCCCTGGGAGACGGCCGTTTGGCCATGCGCGGTGGCTGCGTGTATGAGCCAGGCAAGCACTACATCCACGTCGGCCCGGCACGCTGGATCTATGACATCGAGAAGAACGTGTGGACCGCCGACGGCCACCAGGAGAAGACTCTCCCGTCGGACTCGCGCTCGGCGCGCTACTGGCCGCCGGCTGCCCCGGAAGCCTTCATGAAGGGCGCGCGGCCTGACGCGGCCGCGAACGAAGCCAAGCTCAAGGCCCTCCCGGTCAACGCTTGGGTACGGCTCAAAACGCCGATCCCGCTCGGCGGCCGGGATTGGGGAACGTGGGTCTTCGACCCCGACCGCGACATGCTGTATGTCTGGTCCGGCGGCCACTCCAGCTACGGCGGCAACGATGTGGCCCGGTATCACTTGGCGACCGACCGCTGGGAGATCACCGATCCGGTCGAACTGCCGCTGGGCTGCTGCGGCACCAACGAGCAGTACCCATCGGGCTTCAACTTCAACCAGCGCCCATGGGTCAAGAAGCACGTCTGGAACTCACAAGCCTACGACGCGGGCCTGAAGAAGATGATCATGGGCGGCGCCAACGATGCCAAGATTGACCCCTACTGCTACTTCTACGATCCGGACAAGGCCGACTGGGTGTCGCGCCTGCGCCTGCCCGCCGGCATGCCCAACGACGCGTATGGCATGCAGATCCGCTACACCAGTCGCGGCATGTTCGCTTGGGCCGGCGCCTGGCTGTTCGACAGCAAGGCCATGGAGTGGAGGAAACTCGCCGTGCAGGGCAAGATGCCCGGCGGCGGCGTGGACAGCTCCGGGCTGGTCTACGACCCCAAGCGCGACCGGATGCTCCTGGCGACGCTGAACGGGTACAGCAAGCCCTTCGACGGGCAGCTCCACGCGCTCGACATGAACACGCTCCAGGTCGCGCCGCTGAACCCGGAAGGCATGGATGCCGCGCGAAAGTGGTCAATGTTCCTTCGTGAAGTCGCGTACCATCCGGGCAGCGATCTATTCCTCTGGATACAGCGCCTCAACACCACGGGCAAGCCGTCACCGGACCTCTTCCCCGCCTACGACGCAACCCGGAACCGCTGGGTAACGCTGAAGCTGGCGCTGCCCGCAAAGGAAAAACCGTTCGATACCGCTGCAGTCTGCACGTCTGTCGCTTGGGACGCCAAGCGCGGCCTCTTCTGGGTGGGCGATGCCAGTTGGGACGGCGGGGTCTGGGTGCTCCGATTCGATCCAGCCGCGGCGGAGATCAGTCCGCTCAAAGGCGTCGCCGCGCAAGCCCCGCCCAAGGCCGGAGAATGACGCGCTCGACGCGCCAGGCGCTGGCGAGGCAACCTGATTCGCGGTGCCTCGCGGCGCGCTGCCTCGCGCACGGCCTGCGGCTCCGAGCATAGCGAGCGTACGGCGCCCGCGTATAATGCCGTCGCAGCGCGCGGAACGCGAGCCTTAATCGCCTCGGCGCAGGTGGAGGGCGGCGGCGAAAGCCGCTGGAGCCTGCCGCCCCATTCGCTACAGGAAAAGGGAAAATGCGCTCCGTCTTCATCATTCCTCAGCCGCTTCAGCGCAATGCCAACGCATCCAGGCAGGTGACAGGTTGAGCACCGGTCCAGGCGATGCCGCGCAGCATCAGTAGGCGAAACCACGGATTGTCAAAGGTCCAGGTGTAGTGGCCCAACACACAGCCAAAGACGCGACCTCGGCCGCTCCGGCAAATCCAGAACATCGGTTGCGGTGAGGTCTCCGCGCTGCTCGCCGCCGTTTTCTCGCGCGAAACCGCCAGCGTGGTCACGCGCTCCGCCGCAAGTGGCGGCGTTGGCGGCCAGTAAGTCTCATCGAAGAAGGAAAGCTGCCGGGGCAGTCCTTTACAGATTGGATGGTCGGCCGCAGTGATCTCCAATTGCACGACGCCATGCCGGTACCGTGTGAAACCGCCCACGCCGACAAGTGCGGCGACCCCGGCATCAGCCTGCGGCTTGGTCCACGTTGCCGAATGGATCAACACGAGACCGCCCCCACGCTCAAGGAACCCCTTGAGCTGCTGTTTGCGCTCTGCGGTCCACGGCAGATAGCAGAAGGAGATGATCACATCCGCCGAGGCAAACTGTTCATCCGCAGGCCAGCCGCTGGCGCACGCGACTTCCACGTTCTTCGCTCCCGCGGCAGCAAGCGGGTCCGCACTGGCTGGGCCGTAAAGGTTAACTTGGGCCGCAGTTGAGGCCGCGCGGCCGCCGAGCAGCAAGGCCCACCGTTCCTGCCACAGCGGGTAATCGTGTTCGTTCGCCCCGTGGTCTTTCTTGTCGGCCAGAAGCACGACCTTGAGTTTGTGCGCCAGCTCCTGCGCCGGACCCGCTGCATGCAGCGCGGCTTCGACTTCGCTTCGCGCGGGCGGCGCTGGAGGAGCGGGCTCGGCGCAGGACACACGCGTTGCGCCGCTGAAGAAGCAGCAGAACAAAATCAGCGGGAGCAGTCTTGAGTGGTTCATTGTGTAGCCTGCTTCCAAAGCGTTACTTCGCCGCCTCCGGCCACAACGCGTTGATCGCCGCAACGGTCCGGTCCACGAGCATCTGGCCACCTTCTGGGCCAACCTTGTTACTCTGGACGACCGCGCTATAGCCGCCGCCAGCGGCCGCCCGCGCCGTCGGCAGGTAGGAGCCAGGGCCGCAGGTCAACTCAATGACAAACGTCTGCAAGGCCCTGCTCTTGCTCTTGATCTGCGTGCCGTAGTCTTGGTACAACTCGAACGGGTTGGTGGCAATCGCGATGTCGCCAATCCGCAGGACATGCACTTCGGCGGTATATGTTGACTGCTGCTCTTGATTGCGGTAACGGTCAATCGTCTTCTGGAACCAGGCTGTGCGGCGGCTTTTGTCGCCCTTTTCTTTCAGCGCCTCAATCTGCTTTTGCGCCTCAGCCACTTCCTTCTCCGTGACTTTGCGCACTGGCAGCGCCAGGTCTTCCACTTTGTGGACAAAGGGAACGTCTGTGTGGATTTCGCGACGGACCAATTCGCGAACGTCGTTGACTTCGCTGGCGATGCGCCGTCCGAGTTCCTGCGTACAGGTCAGCCCGCGCAACTTCAGCATGCGTTCCTCGGCCGCCTTGCGATACAGGCGATGCGGCGACAGATCGCCACACGCGCCGGGCCAGGCAAGCACAAGGAGGTCCTTGCCGACACCGGCGTGCAATTGCTCGCGTACGTCGTGCCAGTAGTCCGCGTTTATGGTCGAACGCCCCTCAACTTCCTGCGACGGGCAAGCCACGTTGATGCCTGCCGCCAGTAGTTTCTGCTGCGCATTCCAGAAGAACAGCAATTCCAGGCCGTGGTCCTCGCCGCCTTCGATGCCGCGGAACGCCGGAACGTTGGTCGCGCCATACAGCTTGGCCGTGCCGTCAGCGTAAACTGCGCGCCGGTTGTAGCCCACAACCGCGTGGCCTACGCCCCAACTCACCCCGCCCGGCTGGCGCTGGGTCCAGGCGCTGACACAGACATCCACCAGCCGGTCTATCAAGAACGCAGCATATTCGCCTGGCTGCATCACACCTTCCTTCGGAATGTCGTAGAGACCCTCCTCGGTGACCGGCCCGGTGTGCGTGTGCGTGGCGGTCATGATGAGCTTGCGCGGGTCGAACTCCGGCAGCTTTTCGTGCAGGCGCTCACGCAGCGGCTGCGGAAGCGGCGGACGGAAGACCACAATATCGCACGAGAGCAGAATTGCCTCGTCCACGCGCCGCTCGCCCTCGCGCGCCTCGATGGCCACAGCGGTAGCCGTGAGCGGATTATCCACGCCGCGGGAAACGCGAGTCTCGAATTGTCCATCCAGGGCGACGGGTTTGTCGGGCGTAATGCTGGTGGTGGCCGCGCCGACACGTAGTTCCGTGGCGCTTGACCGAAGCGGAACCAACCCGAGGACGAGGGCGGTCATCCAGGCACATCCGAACGCTCGCAAGCGATTCATTGCAGGCAATCCTCACACGACGTATTTCCAAACCCGTTCTGTATGCTTCTCTGACTCATCGTACTCGACGTTTTCCACGCCGCCATTGCCGAAGCCGCACGCTGGTATCGCAAGTGCCTTGAACTGACGGTCGGCGAGGAATGGCCCGCCGTGGTCGCCCGCAAGCGGCTCAAGGAGATCGAGGAGAAGTTGAAGGTCGCGCCCGGCACGGACGGCAAGTGACGCCGCGCCGCCATTGCCATCCTGCGCCCGCCGCCGTATAACACCGTCCAGAACGTGACTATGTGGGGAAGCCATGGCCGGCAGCGTCTCTGACGAAGCGTTCGCACGCGCCGCTCGACAACATTGTCGCCCTGCATCTTCATCACCTTGTCCCGAGGCTTGCAGATGACCAAGTACGAGATGTCACTAAAGATCGCGCAGCAGGTCGGCGTTGACCAGGTCAGGGCCAAGCAGGTCGTCCAGGCCACGCTGGACGCGATCATCGCCGTGCTGGCCATGGAGGGCCGCCTGGAACTGCGCGACTTCGGCGTCTTCGAGGTGCGCGTAACCAAGCCCAGGAAGGCTCGCAACCCGAAGACCGCGAGCCAGTCGTGGTGCCGGAGAAACGGCGCGTGGCCTTCAAGATGGGGAAGATCATGAAGGAGCGGGTCGGCAACGGCTCCGCGGCCGGCCCCGCTGGGGAACGCCACGCCGCAGGCGACGATGCCTGACGCAGGCTCCTCCCGTGCGTCAATCGCCGTATCCTCGGGAGGAATCATCGCCTTTGCCGGGATCGAAGCGCTCATTGACTTCTCCGCCCCCGTCTGGCACCATCCCTGCCTTCGCAAGGAGGAGAACGAAGATGCCGAAAGCGCGCATTCAGTACAGTCCCGAGACCAAGGCCAAGATCATCGAGGCGGTCATCCGCGCGCGGAAGACCGGCTCCTGGAAGGATGCCCACGCCGCAGCCCAGGGAGTTGGCTACACGGGCAGCGTTGATTCCCTCGTGAAGATGATGGCCTACGAGAAGAAGGCCGCCAAAAAGGCCGCGTCGGCGAAGAAGGCAGCCCCGGCCGATCCAAAGCCCGCGCCGAAGAAGCAGAAGCCCAAGGCCAGCCCCAAGCCCAAGGCGAAGCCGGCCGCCGCCAAGAAGCGAGGGCGGCCGGCGAAGATTGCAGCCCCGGCAGTCCCGGCCCTCGATCCCGTCGCCGCGAACTACCTGGCCGGCGCGATTGACAAGGCCATCGGAGAGCTGCAGAAGCTGCGGCAGCAGTACGCCGGATAGTTTGGCGCAAAGCGGTTCCATGCCCAAGCTCGGCGGGCGCGAGGCGTTGCTGGCCATGCGCAAGGTCAACCCGGCCGTCAAGGCACTGCTGTCCTCCGGGTACAGTATGGACGGCCGCGTGCAGGGCCTTGTCAAAGGTGGCGGCGTGTACTTCGTGCAGAAACCTTTCCATCTCGGCGTGCTGGCAAAGGCCGTCGCGGCAGCCTTGCACCGGTAAGGGGCGGCTGGAGGCGCAGCGGAAGCCAAGTCCGTAGGTCATTTGGCCGCGTCGAGCTTCTCGAACAGTGCCAGGTATGGCTCGTAGCGGTAGCGTCTGTTCCTCCGGCCGCCGGTCATCTCCTTGAGCAGCCTCAGAACCTCGAACTGCCCGACCAGGTTGTTGGCCGTCAGGTAGGAACACCCCAACTGCCGTTCCACCATCCGCACCGTGAGCATGGGGTGCTCGAACATGTAGTCCAGCAGCTTCAGGCCAGCCGCGGCATTCGCTGCCTTCCCGCTGACCAACGTGCGGTGCCGGTCCCGGGTCTCGATGATTGCCTTCGCGGTGGCTGCCGCCGAAGCGCTGACTTCCTGGATGCCGCGCAGGAAGAACTTCAGCCAGCTTTCCCAGTTGCCGTCAGTACGAACAGCCATCAGCCTGTCGTAGTATTCCTGTCGGTGCGCCTTCAGATACAGGCTGAGGTACAGCAGAGGCTGGCTAAGGATCTTCTGCTCGCACAGCAGAAATGTAATCAGCAGACGGCCCACACGCCCGTTGCCGTCGAGGAACGGGTGAATCGTCTCGAACTGCGCATGCGCCAGGCCGCAGTGCATGAGGGGCGGCAGGACATCTCGCTCGTGGAGGAACTTTCCCAGATTGTCGAGGGCCTGCTGCATCTCGTGAACTGGCGGTGGCACGAACGTGGCCGTGGCAAGCGTGCACCCGTGCGGCCCAATCCAGTTCTGGCTGCGTCGGAACTCGCCGGGCGTCCGCTCGCCGCCGCGGGTGCCAGCCAGCAGCCTCTCGTGAATCTCGCGGATCAGACGCAGGCTGAGCGGCAGCGCAGGGAGCCGCTGTAGACCGTGGTTCATGGCAGCGACGTAGTTCACGACATCCGCCACGTCTTTGACTTCGTCCTGGCCTTTCTCGCCGGCCTCGAAGCGCAGCACGTCCTCCAGCGTGCTCTGCGTCCCTTCGATCTGGGAACTGAGCACCGCCTCCTGGCGGACGTACATGCCTAGGAACAGATCGGGGTTGGGGAGGATCGTGGTCACGCCATCGAGCCGCCCCAAGGCGCGCTCGGCGCTGGACAGCA